>Ga0210039_1000141_pt1 | contig 80016 bp, 71 predicted proteins | sample CryGeyCG2114_250_3_FD_185460 | JGI IMG/M metagenome (GOLD analysis project Ga0210039, IMG submission 185460) | Groundwater microbial communities from aquifer - Crystal Geyser CG17_big_fil_post_rev_8/21/14_2.50 (SPAdes) (version 2) | ecosystem: Environmental > Aquatic > Deep subsurface >...
TACAAAGTGCAATATTACCGGGCGATTCGGGTTGATTACCCCTTCTGAAAAGGCCATTTTGAATCATCTGATCTGAGACTGTCCCAGATTAGCTGCAAAACTGTCCCAGATTAGCTGCGCGTTTACAATGGCAGTTGCATATTCAGGCCGAACAAGCCCGTCTGCGGCGGGGAGACCGTTCTCAGCGCCCTTTGCCGCTTGAATTACAGGGTACGCCTCTGGCCGAAGCCACTCCCCAGACGCTTAAAAAACTCTACCGTCAGCTGGCACGGCGTTGGCATCCTGATCAAGGGGGCGATGCGGAGGTGTTTTTGGCTTTGCAACGCAGCTATGAATATCTCTTGCGCTATTGGGGGCTTTAGACACTTTGCAGGGCATGCAGTTCGGCATAGGCCCCTGCTTGCGCCAAAAGTTCCTGGTGTTTGCCACTTTCGAGCAGTTCTCCATATTTCAGCACGAGAATTTTATCTGCTTCCTGAATGGTGCTGAGACGGTGGGCGATCATAAAGGCCGTGCGGCCTTCTAAGAGGGTATGCAGGGCTTTTTGCATCTGGCGCTCGGTTTGGGGGTCAATATGGCTGGTGGCCTCATCCAGAACCAGCAGGGCCGGTTGTCGCAGCAGGGCCCGTGCAAAGCTCAGCAATTGTTTTTCTCCTGCGCTCAGGTTTTGCGCGTTTTCAAGCAATTCAGTCTGGTAGCCCTTAGGCAGGCGTTCAATCACTGTATCCAGTCCAATTTCCTGCAAGGTGGGTAAAATGGCCTCTGGGGTGAGATCGGGCTCTCCCAAAACCAGGTTTTCATGAATACTGCCGGGAAAGAGCATCACGTCCTGCAGAACCAGTCCCACGCGACGGCGCCAGGTGCCGGGGTCGAGTTCCTGTAGATCAAGGCCATTGATGAAAATTTTACCCTTTTGGGGTTGGTAAAAGCGCAGAATCAGATTGATCAGAGTGGTTTTGCCACTGCCGGTTGGCCCAATCAAGGCCCAGTGTTCTCCTGCCGGGCAGTCAAAGGAAATATCCTTCAAGACCCAGTCGCTGTCTTCGTGATAGCGGAACCAGACGTTTTCAAAACGAATATGGCAGGCCGCGCTGGCGGGCAAAGCCAGGGGGGCTTCGGGTTCAGGGTAAAGACGCTCTTCATCGAGCAGATCAAAGATTCGCGCTGCTGCGGCAATGCCTTTCTGAAACTCATTGAACTGGGCTGAAAGGAACATAATCGGCACGAAAAACTGGTGAATAAAACTCATAAACAGCACCAGACTGCCGATTGTGAGCGTTCCCTGGCGTACCTGGTTGCCCCCCAACCACAGCACGAGCACAATGCCGATGCTCTGAATCAGAAAGAGAAAATTGAAAAAGCTGTTAAACAGCACCGTAATGCTGCGATCCTGACGGTATTTCTGTTTGCTGCGCGACCCCAGTTCTTCGAGCACGGTGGCTTCCTGACCAAAGATTTGAATCGTGGCCATGCCCTGCACCATTTCGGTGATATAGCCATTGACCTCGGCCACATAGCGCCTTACCGCCACCAGCCGGGGAGCCATAAAGCGGTTAAAGCCCAGTGCAGCCAGCAGAATCAGGGGGCAAAGCCCCACCACATACAGAGCCAGGGTCAGATTGTATTTGAAACCCATGACGATAAACATGCCCAGTACAATTACGAAATTGCCCAGTACCTGGGTTAGTACAGAGGTAAACAGCACCTTCATGGCATTGGCGTCGGTTTCAATCCGTGAAACCAGTTTGCCTGTGCTGTTCTGATCAAAATAAGGCAAATCCAAGCTGAGCAGATGGGCAAAGGCCTTGTTTTTTAAACCGGCCAGAATTTTCTGACCGGTGGTTTCAAGCCAAATCAGCTCATAATAATTGGCGCTAAAGCCCGCCACAATCAAAAGTGCATAGGCTCCCAGCAGACTGAGCAGGCCGGGAAAATTGCCTTTGCTGATATAGCGGTCAATCGCGATTTGTAAAATCACCGGCCCGAGCAGGCGCAAAAGCGAACCCAGCAACAAAAGCCCCAGGCAAAGTGCAAAAATCTTGGCATGGGGCTTGAGCCAGGGCAGCAAGCGGCGCACCAGTTCGCGTTGGCTGAAACCGGGGGGCAGCTGCTCTGTTTCGTCCTGCATGGAGGTTAGCTGAAGACCACCATGCGGGTATCGCAGAATTCTTCGCGGGCCTGCAGCTTTTGCAGCAGTTCAGGGGAGAGGGCTTCATCGATATTGATGACCATGACTGCAGCGCCCCGACGGGTTTGACGGCCCAACTGAATTCCACTGATATTGATATCGTTCTGGCCTAAAAACTCACCGACCATGCCGACCATGCCGGGTTTATCGGGGTGGGGAAGCACCAGCAGGCAACCTTGGGGCACGCAGCTCAGGGGGAAGCCATCAATATTCACGATCCGCTCCTGTTTTTCACCCAGAATCGATCCGGCCACCTTGCGGGTACCCTCTGAGAAATTGACTTCTACCTGAATCAAATTGGCGTAATCATGAGATTCTGAGGCTTTTGCTTCGGTGATTGCAATGCCGCGCTCTTTGGCCAAGAGCAAGACATTGACATAATTGACCCGTTCTTTGAGGGTTGGGCTGAGCAATCCGTGCATCACGGCTACTTTCAGCGGGGCTGTGGGCTTTTCTGCCAATTCTCCGAAATAGGTGATCCGCACTTCGCGAATGGCGCAGCTTTGCAGTTGGCCAATAAAACTGCCCAGCTTTTCGGCCAGTGGGAAGAAGGGGCGCACTTCCTGCATGAGATGGGGCATCAGGCTGGGGATATTGATGGCGTTTTGCGCCTGTTCCCCACGCAATACAGCGGCCACTTGTTCGGCCACGTCCAGGGCCACGTTGATTTGGGCTTCTTCGGTGGAAGCTCCCAGGTGAGGGGTCAAGACCACCTTATGACCCAAGGCCTGCAAGGGGCTGTCTTTGAGGGGTTCCTGTTCGAATACATCGAGGGCCGCGCCTCCCACCTTTCCTGATTCCAGGGCGGCGATCAGGGCGGGGGTATCAATCAATTCGCCCCGTGCGCAGTTGATAATGCGAACCCCGGTTTTCATTTTTGCCAGGGTCTGCTCATTGATCATATGAAAGGTTTCTGGGGTTTTGGGCACATGCAGGGTGATCACGTCGGCTGCTTGGTAAAGGCTGGGCAGATCCACGACCTCGACTTCCAATTGGGCAGCCCGTTCAGCATTGATAAAAGGATCATAGCCGACCAGATGCATGCCCAGGCTTTTGGCGACCCGCGCGACATGCGAGCCAATTTTACCCAGCCCGACAATGCCCAGGGTTTTGCCATAGAGCTCATTGCCGGTAAAATCTTTGCGGCGCCATTCGTTCTGTTTCAGTGAGGCGTCAGCCGCCGGAATCGAACGTGAGAGCGCCATCATCAGCCCCAGGGTGTGCTCGGCGGCTGCAATCGTATTGCCTTCGGGCGAATTGACAACCACAATCCCATATTGGGTGGCGGCAGGTACGTCAATATTGTCGACGCCCACCCCTGCACGGGCAATAATTTTCAGTTTGCCTGCGGCGGCCTCCAGGGCCTTGGCGCTGACTTTGGTCTGGCTGCGCACCAGCAGGGCGTCATATTGGCCAATTTGGGCGCAAAGCTCAGCTTCAGAAAGCGGCCCCACTTCGGTAATTTCGGCCAGGGGGCGCAGAATTTCTACGGCGGAAGAATGAATATGGTCACATACAAGTACCCGAGCTGTCATGCAGGCTATTGTCTCCTTTTATCTGAACCCATTACAATACGGGTTATGGATCAGCAATCTCAAGATTTTCATCGTTTTCAGTTTATCGAGGTTTCGCACGAGCCGGAACCCCATACCCCGGCAAAGCGTTCTCACGAAAGCTTTGTGGCGGAGATCCCTGTTGAGCAGATTCTCAGCTATCTCGACCTGGTCGCTATGCGGCCCACGGCGGCTTCTTTAAAAAGCGTAGCGCGCAAGCTGCAAGAAAAGTATCGCTTTATTCCAATCGCGACGCAACCCGTTCATCTTGCTCTGCGTTGGCCGGGGCATTTTGATCCGCAGTACCATCTCAACTGGGAAGTCGCCAGTGCCACCCATACCCTGTATATTGCGCTCTGCCCGCAACCCCGCGCCGGTCATGTGCTGCGTTTGATTCACAATGCCACGGGCTTTGCGATTTATGCTTTGCCCACAGCTGAGAAAACCTTTGAGCGCTTCATGGCTGAACAGTATCAAAAATTGCTGGGTTAAGCCATTTTTCTGCCTCCAGGCAAGAACTCAATCTTCCCTTGCTGTGGGTATGCTTAAAAACCAATATGGCTTCCTGGCGGAAACTAGAGATAACGGGGAGGGGCTGTACTCAGCTTGCGAATAATCTGTTCGGCATCACGGGGCCCTTCCAGTTTATTCTGAAGATAGCTTTTTAGCTCTTCTCTGAAGTGATCCCGTGCCGGGCCTCCATGTAAGCATTCCCGGATGGTTTCGATCATTTCGGCTTCATTGAATAAATCCATCAGGTAGAAGAAAAAGCGTTTGTGGAAAAGGGTGCGTCCGGGCCATTCATCATAGCGGGGAATCGGAAAAGACATATACGGGAAGATATGTTCAGGTGATTCTGCTTTCAGGGTTTCAAGCTTGAGTTGCAGCATGGGCGAAAGATTTTCAAAGGCATGGGTCAGCTCCCCTTTTTCATCGAGCCCGACTGAACTGCCCAGGCACAAAGAGGGAATTTCACGCAAAGAGCTTTGAATCAGCGAGGGATAGGTCAAAGATTCAGTGATAAACAAGTCTGAGGCCTTGAGCAGGGAGTCCAGCAATTCCATTTCCAGGGTTTCGAGATAACGGATTTTAACATTGTCAAACTGGGTTTCAGCATCTGGAGGGGCCATATTGACCACGTACAAATGGTATTGCCCACTGAGTTGATTGAGATAATGAATTAAAACATCGGTGACCAGGGAAAAATGGCGATTGAGACCTCGTTGGTTGGCCATTAACAGGTTTTCCACAGGGAATACCAAGGTGATGACTTTGCTGTCTTTGGCTACGCCTAATTGTTGACGGGTTTCGTCTTTGACGGCATATATCGAGAGTTGGGGCATGATGTCCTGATTTTTCCAGTGAATCAGCCTGGGATTCTGACTGGGTGTATAGTCATGGGGAGGACAAATTTTAATCAGATAATCATAATCCAAACTGGCCGGTGGCTCGCTGTTTTCCAGGACATATTTTTTCAGCGCCAAGGCTCCATCTTCAGTTTTGAGCAGATTGGCACGAAAATCAAACAGGCTCAGTGCACAGGGCAGATCCTCGAGCCATTCCAAATCAAAATAGCTCAGGGCTTCTGCTTCAGGCGAGAGTAAAACGGCTGGATCGCAGAGAATCGCTACCTGGGGTTGAAACTCCTCTAAAAGGGCCAGCCAATTTTCATGCTCGGTTTCACGGGTGCCCTGTTCAATTCTGACCTGGCGGTTTTGCAGCACCACATGGCTGAGCGGCAAGGCGGGAGCCAGAATACAGTTTTCAATTTCTTTGCTGGGCAATTGATTGATAAAGGTGTCGAGAAAGAGCATTTCGTCAAAGGAGGTATCCCCCGCGATAATATACAGTACTTTCAGCATTTTTTAGCTCTCCTCTGTTTCCTCTGGTGCTGGTGCTGTCTGTGCACTTGCTGCCAGGGCATTCTTTTTCTTCATTTCTTCATAGGTTTCACGGGTGCGTTCATTCTCTGGATCCAGTTCCAGGGCTTTTCGGCAGGATTCCAGAGCGGCGTCACTTAAACCGGCAAGATCATAGAGAATGGAGAGGGTTTCATAGGCATCTGCCCGGTTGGGATCGAGTTCTACGATTCTTTCAAAGGCTCCCAGGGCCATTTCCCCGTTGGCTGTTTCCAGAAAAATCAGGCCCAGATGTTGAAGAATATCCACGTCTTCAGGATTCAATTCCAAGGCCGCTCTCAACTCATGAATGGCCAGCGGATATTTCCCCTGGCGGCGGTACATTTCTGCAAGTGCAACGCGGGCCTCGATCAATTCAGGCAATTGAAAGACGATATATTGGAAATTGGCGATGGAGGCGTAGTAATCCTGTAAAGTGGCGTAAACATTGCCCAGCATATAAAAAGAGTCGAAATTATCGGGGTTTAATTGTGTGACTTTTTCGAAGGCTGTTTTGGCCTGCACCAGTTTTTCCTGTTTGACATAGAGCAGCCCTAAGTTATAGTAAGCTTCCGAGGCATTGGGGTTGAGCTGAACAGATTTGAGATAGAGGCGTTCTGCGTCCGCCAGATTTTCGCGGGTTTGTTCAATGGCGGCCAGGTTGGTATAGGCACTGAATAAGCGGGGATCTTTTTCTATGGCGGTTTGCAGATATTCTTTGGCTTTTTCGAGATCGCCTTCGCCCAGTGCCAACAAACCCAGGTTATTATAGGCGGAAGCGATGGAATCATCGACCTGAAGGCATTCAAGGAAGCTGGCGCGGGCAGTCTCCGCGTCTTCCCGCTGCATGGCCCGTAAGCCTGTATCGAGTAGTTCCTGTGCAGTTTCCTGTTTACTCACGCGGAGCCTCTTTCCTGTGTCTTGAAATGCTTTACTGCTGTTTTTGAAATTTATACCAGCGCATTCATTATAGCGCATCTGTCGCAATCATCTTGAGCGAAGCAGAGAGTCATGCTAATATATCGTATACTTCTTGAATGAGGGCAGTTGGCGCAGTGGTAGCGCATCTCGTTGACATCGAGGAGGTCACAAGTTCGAATCTTGTACTGCCCACCTCAATAAAAGCCCCCGGAAATTTTCCGGGGGCTTTTATTTTGAAACTGTTTTTGTTCAGGGGGGGGGTTGAACAAAGTTTGAGTCCTGTGACGAATTAAAGCATGGCTCCACACCAGATGCAGGCGACATTGCTGGAGGGGTTGCTTTTTTTGCATTTGGGACAGGTAACCTGATCGCTCATGAGAATTCCTCTGTAAATGAATCTTGTATTTAACATTTTAGCGTAAGCGCTTTCTTTATGGGGGGGGGGAAGTTTTTTTTCCTTGTGGAATTTGAACGGCGGGTCGAATATAGAAAGGAAGGACTTCAGGGGCAGTTTGCTGAGCCGCTATTTTTTCAGCACTGAGTTCAGCTACTGCCAGGGCCATATTGCCAAGAGGCAGCCAGGGGAGATTGATATCCAGGGGTTCATTGCTGATGATGAAAGGGAGGGAGCCTTCCACGCTTTGCTCAAGTTTTGAAATCCAGGCCTCCAGGGCCCAGGTATCGGGCTCAAGCAGATACTGGGCTTGGTCTTTTTGCCATTGCCCCCAGGCTGTATAGAACTGGCCTTGGCGCACGTTAAAAACGGGGCTGATGGCTGTATTCAGATGGCGCAAGCTATACAGCGCTGTTTCAAGCCGTGTAAAGCCCCAGAGCGGCAGGTTATAAAGAGAGGTTAACGTCTTAACCACCATCAAACCCGCACGGATCCCGGTATAGTTCCCCGGCCCCTTTACAAACCCAATTCCCCCCAGCTCAGCAGGTAAAATTCCGCGCTCTTGAAACAGGTCGTGAAGAAGAGCTGGTAAGCTTTCCATGCGTTCTAAAAAGAATTCACAGACCGCTAATTTTTGCTTGTTTTGGAGCAATGCAATTTGTGCATTGGACTGAGTGGTATCTATTCCTAAGATTAACATTGCTTTAAAATTAACCTTTTTTTAACCGGTTGTTTGCCGTTACTTAAGTTGGTTGCCGCAAGCCTGGGCTGTTTAAGCGGGATAATAAAGGCATGAAAGGCTTAACTTTATTCTTATGATAACCAATCGACCCCCTACTATCAGGGCGAATTACGCCTATTCACAGTACTCGGTCGTGGATGAGATGGCAAGACGGTATCGGGCCACCTACAATCCCACAGCGATTGCAGGAATGCCGCGTGACACCTTCCATCAGAGTTCAGTACTCACATCTGCGAGATACTATACGCCGCCGAGTGAAGGCAAGGTTTTCGCCAAACAGTTCGGTTCCTTCCTGCGGGATTTGGGAACGATTCTGGAAGTCGTGGGCTGGTTTGCGCCTCCTGTCGCTGCCGTTGCAACGGTAGCCAAGCCGATCAGTTCAATGGTAGGAGCCGCAACGGATCAGATTGATACCCGTCCTCAAGCCGTTCAGGTCCGTACAGCAGGCAATTATAATTACTGGTTCAGATAAGAAATTCTGTTTAACAAGATTATAAAAATTTAACCTCAACTTTTAAGCTAAAGTTGAGGTTAATCTTTTTAAGAAACGCTAAGCACAGGCTTAAGTCACCTGTGCTTTTTGTGTGCTTTAAACGTCGAGATTTTTCACTTCACGGGCGTATTTCTCAATAAACTCGCGGCGTGTTTCGACTTTGCTGCCCATCAGAATGGTAAAGATCCGATCGGCTTCCGCCGCATCATCGACCTTGACCTGCAGGAGGGTGCGCTGTTCAGGATCCATGGTGGTATCCCAGAGTTGGGTGGGCATCATTTCTCCCAGACCTTTAAAGCGTGAAACATTGACATTTTTACGCTTGGTTTCGGCCAGAAACTCGTTCAATTCACGTTCATTATAAACATAATGTGCTTTTTGACCGATTTCTACCTTGTAAAGCGGGGGCTGGGCAACATACACAAAGCCTTGATCCACCAGAGGACGGGCAAAGCGGTAGAAGAAGGTGAGCAGAAGCGTGCGGATATGTGCGCCATCTACGTCGGCATCTGTCATGATCACGATTTTGTGATAGCGCAGTTTGCTGACATCAAAGGAGGCAAAGGCATCTTCGTCTTCTTCTGGGGCGTTGTTGCGGTCATTTTCTGCTGAATCTTTGGCGGCGGCAATGCCTGTAGCCACCAAAATGGCTTGAATTTCGTTATTGCCGTAAATTTTGTCTTCACGGGCTTTTTCAATATTCAGAATTTTACCGCGCAAGGGCAGAATGGCCTGGAAGTGGCGGTCGCGGCCTTGTTTAGCTGAACCGCCGGCGGAATCTCCTTCGACCAGAAACAATTCGCTTTTGGCTGGATCTTTTTCACTGCAGTCGGCCAGTTTGCCGGGCAGGGTAGTGGATTCCAGTACCGATTTGCGTCGGACCAGTTCACGTGCTTTTTTCGCTGCCAAACGGGCCCGACAGGCATCGATCGCCTTGTTGATCAGCAAGCGGGCTTCTGTCGGGTTGCGATCCAGGAAATCAGAGAGTCGCTCTGCGACCACCTGTTCTACCGCACCACGGGCTTCGGTATTGCCCAGCTTGGCTTTGGTCTGGCCTTCGAACTGGGGTTCAGGAATTTTAATATTGATAATCGCAGTCAAACCTTCACGGGTATCATCGCCGGTCAGATTTTCGTCGCTTTCCTTGAGCAGATTGGCACGGCGGCCATACTCGTTAATAATGCGGGTCAGGGCAGAACGAAAGCCGGTGACATGGGTTCCGCCGTGAATCGTATTGATACTGTTGACGAAACTCAGCACATTTTCAGTATAAGCAGTGCTGTGCTGAATCGAAACTTCAACGACCACATCATCTTTTTCGCCCTGAATATAAATCGGTTCGGGGTAAAGGGCTTCTTTGCTTTCGTTCATGTGATTGACGAAATCAACAATCCCACCGGTATGGTGGTAAACCTCTTTTTGTATTTTTTCTTCGCCGGTTTCAGGGTCGAGGCTGATCACGGTAAAGCGAATCGTAATGCCCTTGTTCAGAAAAGAAAGTTCATGAAACCGTTTGGCAAGAATTTCAGGTTTGAATTCGAGGGTTTCCATGATTTGGTTATCGGGCATAAAGCGGGTAATCGTACCCGTGCCTTCAATGCCCTCTTCGATGATTTTGATCTCACCTTGAGGGGCACCCCGCTCATAGCGCTGAAAATAAAGTTTGCCGTTGCGTTTGACCCGCACTTCGCAAAATTCACTCAGAGCATTGACGACGGAAACACCTACGCCGTGCAAACCCCCTGAAACCTTATAGCCGCCTTTGCCAAATTTACCACCGGCGTGTAAGACGGTCATGACCGTTTCTAAGGCGGATTTGCCTGTCTTTTCATGTACATCTACAGGAATACCACGGCCATTGTCTTCGACCCTTACGCAACCATTGGGTTCCAGGGTAATCGAGATATCTGTACAATAACCAGCCATGGCCTCGTCGATGGAATTGTCAACGACTTCATACACCAGATGATGCAGGCCTGCCTCGCCTGTGCTGCCGATATACATGCCTGGACGTTTGCGAACAGGCTCAAGACCTTCCAGTACTTGAATATCAGCGGCATCGTATTGTGTTTTTTCGGGGGGCAGGGAAACTTCTTCAGTTGGTAAGAGTGTTTCCAGATTCTTTTCTTTTTGTTCGAGCATAGGTACCTAGGGGGTTCCGATCGATATAGTTTGGTCTGTGCTTTAAGGGCATCGTTCAATACATTTTGGATGCTAGATTTGAGCTCCATGTATTTTGATGAGTATGATGTGTCAGACAATGCTCATTTTACCTTAATTCTGGCCCTTATGCCAACTTGAATGGAGGGGCTAGAAAGTGTGCTATAATCAAAACAAAGTCCGTAAAAACAGGTTGTTTTTTACTATGAGCAGAGGGAAGCCATGGCTGACGAAGAAAGTTTACAGGATCCGCCCGAGCAGAATGAAACTGAAGGAGCAGCAGGCTCTTTTAAAGATGTAGAAGATTCTTTGGCCTTAACCCGTACCAAGACAGCTTATCAACCTGAAGGTAAGCGCTATACGCAATCTCTGAAAGAGAAAAAAGTTCCCCAGCGCGTGATTGCCGCGCAAATGAATCCCTTGGATCCCTTTACTGAAGATGATATCGATGACGAGACCCTGATTGCTCCCAGCCGACATGTGATTGGTTCAGCCTATAAAGATACCGCTCAAACCCGCACCCAACCAAGTTTTCAACCTGTTGCAGAATCCAATTCTGGCGATGATATTCTGGCCTTGCAATCCTCTGAAAATCGCAATGTACAAACCGTTTCTTTTAAAGTAAAAGGCATTCAGTGGCGTGCAGGCTTTGCCAATGAGTTGAGCAATACTCCTTTGGGGCACGCGATTCACCCTGCTCCTCTGCCTGCTTACCGTGAAGAAATTGCCGAGAGCCTGAAAAAAGCCGGCATTGTGATTCGACCCGTGAATCCCCGTTTGCGCGTGGTCTTGAACCAGCTTTTGCCCCCCGATTTTCGTAAAAAAGTAGCGCAGCAACGTAAAAAAACAGATCGCATGAAGCTTTTGGCGATTTTTTATCTGCCAGGCACTCCTTCTTCGCATGTGGGTTTTATTCACGAATTTACAGGCTCAAAAAGCGATTTTAAATTTTATCTCTATATTCAAACCTCTGTGGGCAAAGCGCCGGTTGCGATTCTCGATGAGGTTCTGAAAACCCTGGAAGCAGGTTTGCCAGAGGGTGAAAAAGCCTCGGATCTAGATGAATACGAAGCGGCCGAAGAAGAAGATGATTTGCCCGAAGTCGAAATCGATTTCGCTGGCGAAGTCGAACAGGCCATGAAGCAGGCCGGTGATACCTTTAACAATTCGATTATGGTCTATGGTGCCCGTCAGGCCAACCGGGTCGTAAAAGACTGGAGTATGGAACTGATTCGCCTGGTGGATAAGGGCATTGCCCGAATCATTCGCATGGCAACCTGGTTTGTGATTCAATTGGCCAACAGTCGAATTATCCGGGCCATGGCTGCTCTTGTGCAATTTATCAGCAAGGGCTTGGTCAATACCATTTGGGGCATGAACAAGGTCTTTCTGGCGATTGGCCGTTCACCTGTGACCAAGGCCATTTTTGAGAATATTGTGCGGGTCTTTAAGGTGATTGGCCGCCTTTTCCTGGTGGTTTGGTTTGGGATCAAATGGGTCTTCCAAACCTCGGTGGCTTTCTTCGCTTATTTGGGCAGCTTTGTGCGCGACCCGAAAGGCACTTCCTTTTCTGCTGTATCGATTGAGTTTCCTTCTTTTGGCAAAGGTTTGTTTGGTGAATCAGGTGCCAAGGGAGAGAAAAACAAAGATAAAAAAGCCTTGGCCCAGGTCAAGAAAACGCAGCTTACAGCCAATAAGCATGCCGCCAAACGCTTGCCGCCACCCAAGCCCTTGAAAAAGCCCAATGCGGCAACAACCCCTGCTCTGCCTGCTGTGAAACCAGGTACCAAAGCCAGCTTGCCTGGTGCGACAGGATCGGGAAGCAGTGCCGCCGCTGCGGCTGCAGCAGCCAAAGCAAAACGTGATCGTGAATTGGGGTATTTTGAAGATCAGGCTTTCTGATTATCAGAAGGCCTGAGTATGGTATAATACCTCGCGTTCATGGGGGTATAGCTCAGCGGTAGAGCGGACGACTCATAATCGTTTGGTCGCAGGTTCGAACCCTGCTACCCCCATTTCCCCCAGTTTTGAAAGGATGCCATGCATGTCTCTTCCTTCGCATCTTCACCTCGATTTAAAAGTTTCAGAAGCCTTGTTCCTGCTCCTCAGTGCCAAACTCAGTCATGAGTTTCTCGAATCGATTCGGGTCGATGATTTTGTCTTTGGCCAAACCGAAATGGGAGCCTTGCTCCAAAAGTTGGAGTCTGCGGTGGGCGAGCAATACGCCCATCAAACAGATGATGTTTTGGATGAGCTGATTAACAGCTTTCTTCCCGAAGTGCCGATTCGCAATGTGGGTGTTACGGATTACAGTTATCCCATGTACAATACCGATGCTATTTTGCCCAAAATTCAACTGGCGCTTGATGAACAGCAGGTTTTGCGGATTGAATACTATTCAATGGATCGTGAAGAAGTGAATCAGCGCGATGTCGAGCCCTATTTCCTTGAAAAAAGATACAATTACCATATCTTAATGGGCTATTGCCGCTGGCGTGAAGATATCCGTCTGTTCAGGGTCGATCGGATCAAATCCCTTCAGCTTTTGAATGAAAACTTCTCACGTCCGGTCGATTTTCAAGCCAACGAGTACAGTCACGACGATCCGATCTAAGCTGGGAGCCGATCTTCGCTGGCGTGCTTAATTCGACAATTCCAACCAGCGGTCGTGGGGCATAATATCGCGCAGTGACTTATAGTAGCGATCAATCGGGTAAAAGAAGAAATTGCTGACCCGACTGGTATAGAGACTGGCGTAATCCCGTACCTGATCCCCAAAACGTGAAATTTCATCGCCATCGTGAAAAAGAGGGCCCCAGATCGGATGGTAATGGGCACTGATTTCTGCGCGCAGGGTGTGAATTTTGGTCTCGGTTTTTTCCATTTCTTTCTGACAACGCCGGATACCCTCTTCGAGTTCTTCACGGGTTTTTGCCAAGGCCTTGCTTTCGGCTGGCGTCAGTTCCCGCAGTGAAAACTCAAGATTTTCAAGCGTATTCAGTTGGCTCGAAAAAATATGCAGTTCGTAATGTAGTTTGTCCCATTTATTGGTTAAACGGCGCATCCGCAGCAATTTCTCTTTGACTTCTTCTGTTTTTGAAAGCTCTTCTTCAAGCTCTTGAACGACCAAAACCGTCCGCCAATTGGAGTCTTTGTCTGAGCGCATGACATCTCCAAAGATATGGTCGCCAATATAGAGCACTTCGTTGCCTTTGGCCTGGATCAGGCTTTCAAAGGCGATATAGTTGCCTTTGCTGTAGATTTTATCTGCTTGAAAAGCGTTTTCGTTAAAGAGGGTTTCTTCATGGGTTTTTTCATCCACTTCGTAGAAGGGCGTGTTCTCTTTGAAGAATCCGGGTTTGCGGGCGTTGACGATCACAATTTCGAAATAATTCCGCCAGGAAGTATAGTTCAGGTTGTCTGTATCGAGCAGATACTCCATGATCATATCGGTATAGTAGAACTCAGAATTGGTAAGTAAAAAGAGTTTTTTGCCGCTTTCAATGAACTTATCAAGAGTGAGTGACAGGTGAGGGTCTTTATATACATATTTTGCGATATCATGCAAAATATTGGATTTTAAGGATCCATCCCGATGGGTCATGTCAATACAGAAACGAATATCCTCATAGATTTCATGGTAGCTGCGGCTGGTCAGTTGACCGGCTTCGACAAGATCTACCAAAAGGGTATAGAGATAGGCTTCAGGCAGTGAAAAGAGGGTGTCTACAGAAGAGATGCGCTGGGGATCGGATTGATCGACTTTGTCGTTAAAATAGACATTGGTTTCGAGGGGAATGCTGCCATGTAAAACCCGACAGACCTGTTTAAAGCGGTTAATTTTAATCAGATTGCCCTTTTGGTGATCCATTAAAAGTCCGCGAATAATGGCTTCATCGTTATAATTCAGATCGAGAATCTGTTCGGGGTAATTGCGCAGTTCCACCAGTTTTTCAAGGGTTTTAACAAAAGCCAACTCTTCAATTGCGCGTTTATTGTAAATAGCCAGCGTATAGTCCATATCAAAGCCAATATAATGGATTTGCGACATATTCAGAGGGCGGTTAACAAAGATATCGCGGGTTCCATCAATCGAGGTCTCTACCAATTCGGTCAAGAGTCGAAATTTTTCAGGGCTGCTTTTACGTAAGGCGCGTTTGAGTGTTTCCATGCTAAATTCCTTTCATTCAAAAGTCCGGGGCTTCCATACGGAGGCCCCGGATATCGCAGTATCAGATGATAATGCTTTTAGCTGGCAGGAAGATTTTCCCCAGCCGTAATTTCACTGGAGAAGATTTTCCAGGCGGGCTTTTCATCAGAAGGGTACTTATAAAGGGTATGCACCACAGTGATTCGGTTGTCTGTAAATTTTGAAATATTGTCTTTTTTCTTCTTGGTGACCTGAACGACCTTTACTTTGGCGATCAAGGGACGCTGACTTTCTTCAAGCTCTTTGCGGCGGCGTTCTTCCATGGCTTTGTCGCGATCGGCTTCCGTAATCATGCCCGCCAATTCTTCAGTCACCCCCAAAGCATCCTGGTTTTCAGTTTTGCTTTTTTCGGCTTGTTGTTTTTCGTTGCTGGGGGCTTCGAAAACATCCATGGATTCAATTTTGAATTCAAGGTTATAGCCTTTGATCAGCTCGGTAACCTGTTGTTTGGTGGATTCATAGGCGGGAGACTGGCGATCAATGGTGGCCATCACTTGGTTGAGATTCTGGGATTGAAGGCCTTTTAGATTTTCGCGGATCACTTTTTCATATTCGTTGCCACCACAGCCTGTCAGGAGAACAAAGGCGGCGGCTCCCAGTAAATAGCTAGCCTTTTTGTACATCGTGAGCATCCCTCTTTTCGTTGCTTTCATGGTATGATAACGCACTTAGTGTAAAACAGGAATTTGAGATTTCAAGTTCTGAACCAGTGCTTGATAGGTCTCGTCTGAAATATTTTCGGTCCACATGATCAGGGCATCTTGTTTTTCTGCCTGATAGTAATTTTTTCGTCGCCCTTTGACACTGAATCCAAATTTTTCATAGAGCTTTTGAGCGGCAATATTCGAAGCTTTGACTTCTAGGGTAACCCATTCAACCCCTTTGGATAAACAGTCTTCGAGCATTCTGCAGAGCAGGTCTTGGGCAAGATAATGCTTGCGAAATTCTGGCTGAACAGCCACAGTGGTAATATGTGCCTCTTCCAGGATTTGCCAATAACCCAAATAGGCCACTGGTATTTGGTCTTTGAGGGTTACAAAATAATGGCAGCGCGGATTTTCAAGCTCGCGTAAAAAATTGGTGGGTGTCCAATGTGCGCCAAAGCAAATTTTTTCCAGGGCAGAAACCTTGGAAACATGCTCCGGCAGCATGGGTACAACCTGATAAGCCGACATTTACCCCGCCATCCGTGCCACATCCGTCAGATGTCGGGGAAGTTCAATCTGTACCAGTTGTGTCATTTTTTCATCATACAACCACATCACTTTGGGTTGATTCAAACCAATATCCAAAGCGAGAGTTTGCAAGGGCTTCATGGCTTTGGCATCCATGACCTGAATACTGCCTTCATCGGCATTCAAAATATAGAGACGGTTGCCTTGGTAATTCATTCTGAGGGCACGTGGATTTTTGCCTGCGCTCAGTTTTGCCAGAATTTTATGTGAAAAAGCATCCATTACGAGCAATTCCTGGGTATCTGGCTGTAAGAGGTAGAGTCGGCGGCGATCCGGAGACATGACCATGGCAGAGAGGGGGCTGCCGGTTTTGATTTTCTGGGGCAAACTGCTGGGGCCGTTGGGGCCGTATTCCATCACCAGTTCCCCTTCTTTCAGGTAAAACCGTTTGTGTGCGGGGTCAGAATTCCAGACCTCTTCTCCAGGGGGCGTCAGTTTAACTGCAAAGGGAAGTCCCACTTTGACATACAGCGAGCTGCGGTCAATGCTGGCTTTGATTTCAGAATACTGATCCCAGAGATAAACCTGATCAAAGGCTTGCGCCAAATACAAGGGGTGCTCTGTGGTGCTGCGGAAACGATCATCGCGAATCCGGCGAATCACAGAAAACTGATGGGGAGAATTGGGGTTCAATTCAATCACTGAAATTTGGCCAAAGCGACGGTGGTAAGCAAAAAGTCTGCGCCGATCTGAACTGAGCAGCAGATCATCCACCGCAAAATCCACAGGAAGAATGGCGACGGGTTTCAGGCTTTCTAAGTCCACCATATGAATAAAATCGCTGTTGCGGCTGGCGACAAAGGCCGAGCGGGCGACGCTGGGCAATTGATAGTGTGCTTTGGGGGTGTAAAGGGTGGTTTTCAGAGGGTTGACTGCAGGAGCAGCCAAGGAACCAACCGCTTTAAAGCTGTGGGTTTGGGTATTAAAGACATGGTAGGCGCGCCCCCCGTTTTTATGCCGGGAAATTAAAGCCAGGCTATGCTTTGAAAGCGGATAAAGGCGCAAAACCTCAACAGCTTCATGGGGCAACGCAAAGACGGATTTGACCTGCCCACTTCCGAGATCAATCAAGCGCAGTTCGCCGGAGGCGACAGCCAGGGTATTGCCCACAGGCAAAAGCGCCATATCGCTCGGGTTCCACAGCGGTGAAAGATTGCGCTCAAAGCCCATTCCGCCCAATTTGCGCACAACCACATCATGGGTGGTATCAATTTCCCAAATACTGCTGAAATAGCCGCCGCAAATGACATAAAGCCGGTTGGTGGCGGGGCTGGCCAATAAACGCTGGGCACGTCGACCTACCGAGATCCGGTGAATTTCCTGACCCGTACGGGCATCGCTGACACTGATCACGGAATTAAAGGCGTCTGAACTGTTGAGAATTTGGTAATTTTTTAAGAGGGGCTGACCGTTTGCTCCGCTTTTGTAGGTTCTGGCTGGGTAACGCCCTGGCGCACTGAATCCAGAGAGTTCGAACCCTTCAATTTTCATCTGAGAGGGCTGAATAACAGGACGATTGCCGGGTTCAAGTGAGCCCATGACTTTTTTTTCCAGAACCAGTTCAACCAAATTAGATGGATAAGCTTGCGCAGAAGTCGCTGAGATCAGCAGGGCTGCAGAGAGTAGAAGTGGAAAAATTTTTTTCATGAGGCCCTCACGGATTGTATTTCTTGAGTTCGCGGGTATTCCCAAGAATTTTGCGAAGAACAGGTGCATTGAAGAGCACATAAAGCCCTCCAGAGGCAGCGATTAGCGCAATAAACATACTTTTCATTGGATCTTACTCCGCAGTGGGTGCATTGTTGATCAGCCAGGTAGCAAAGGTTTCAGATATTTTCCATTCTTTCCCGATATACTTACCTGGAAAAGCCTTGACAAACCCCAGAAAAATAGCCACATCTTCCTTTGTTACATTTGCCATAATATCATAGATTCGTTGACCAGCGTACAGGCCAGAAGAGGGATTGGGTAATTCCAGCGTGAATTCAGCGCATTCGTTGATCGCCAGAATGGCATTTGACATAATCAGGTCTTCTTCCATGGCTCCCAGACGGGCCGTGCCTGCATTTGGTTTTTTCTTGTAGAGGGGTTTTTTCATATTGTCGGTAAATAAAATATTCAACTCCAGCATATCGGAGTAATTGGCCTGTTTTGCATTGATCTCAGGGGGAGCGGCATCCGCCTCTTCCATTTCTTCTGCTTCTGAAGTGGCTCCGTCCGCGCTGCTCTGGCTGCTTCCGCTGCGTTTTTTTCCGCCCATTTTCTCGTTTATTTTACGGGTGAGCAGGTTGATAAACTGAATGGGGCCATTGAGTAACTGCAAGAGTTTATTGAGCAGAGGGATCAGAGGGGTGAGAACCACCAGTGCCAAATTTTTTCCGGCTTGGCTCATATTGGTGAAAAGCGTGCTGACCAAGTGGTTGAATTCTTCTAATTTTGCCAGCACATCGTCGATGGACTGATCAATTCGATCTCCTTCCAGGGGAGGAGGCTTCTTTTTCGCTTGTTTCTTCTTGGTGTCAGAATCATCTGCTTTGGGCTTTGCCTTGGGAGGAGGCGTTTTGGCTGCTGCCGCTTTTTCTTGCGCTTCTTCTTCATTTATACTGAGGGTATTCTCAGATTCTCCCCGGACACGGCGGCTCATGCTGGAATAAGAATTTGCAGCTTTCTGCGATTTTTCCAGAGAAACAAGGCTGAACTGATCGGAGGATTGGGGGTCAGAACCGGCCATAGGGTTTACGCATTATCCTGCCTGAAAATTTTTTTGCCATATTATATATCATACCTTGTTTCAAAACTGAAACCAATTTTTTCTCTGATCCTGTCAAGATCTAAAGGAGGTCTGATGAAGCCCGGTGCCTTGATTACCGATTTAGATGGAACCCTGCTCGATGCAAACTCTGTTTGCAGTCAACGCAATTTAGCTGCTTTAAAGGCTTTGGGGGGAGCTGGTATTTTGCGTGTGGCAGCCACTGGCCGTTCGCTTTTCTCGGCACGTAAGGTTTTGAGTTTTGATTTTCCGATTGACTATTTAATTTTTTCCTCGGGAGCCGGGGTGATGCAGTGGGCGCGACAGGAATTGATTTTTTCGGCCCATTTGCAGAGGCAGGAAATTCAGGCGCTTATACGGGGATTGCAGTCTGAACATTTGGATTTTATGATTCATGGGCCGATTCCCGAAAACCATTGCTTTTATTATCAGAAAAATTCAAAACATAACCCCGATTTTGACAGCCGTCTGGCGATTTATCAGGCCTATGCCAAGCCTTGGCAGGGAGAGGACTTGCCTTGGGAGCAAGTTTCGGAGATTTTGGTGATTGTGCCTGAAACTGCCGCCTTGGCGCGTTATCATTGGCTGAGCCAGTCTTGGCCGCAATTTCAGATTATTCGCGCCACCTCTCCCCTGGATTATGCTTCTGGCTGGCTGGAGATTTTTCCTGCGCATATCAGCAAGAGCCAGACCAGTGCTTGGCTTTTGCAGCGCTATGCTCTGGAAGCGAAACAGACTTTGGCGATTGGCAATGATTATAATGATCAGGATTTATTGGCCTGGGCGGGTTTGGGCTGTGTCGTGAACAATGCACCCGAAGATTTGAGGTCAATTTTTACCTGTGTAGCCCATCATTGTGAAGATGGTTTTAGCGAAGCGGTTGCGCTTTGGTCTGAATCCACAGGGCTTTTGCTGAGCTGAGCAAAGGTTTTAACAGGGAGTGTTATACTAGGCTCGTTGTGGATGTTCGCAGCGTCTAGATTTAAGCAAGTGAGGATGCGTTTGCCCTTTGAGTTCATTTATTTCGTGCCTTGATCGTTTGAAACTGGATCAGTGGGGGATTCTGGATGTTTTAATTGCAGACAGTTCTCCGATTGACCTGACCCGTTTGGCGATTTCAGATCCAGAAGATGCGTATCGTTTTGTTTTGAATTATGGTTATGACTTGCATCTTCCTGATGAGGCAGAGGATTTGCTGAAAATCAAACAGGAAGCCCTGGAGTTTATGCAGACCTTTTTTATTAATACTCTCAATCTGGAAGAGTATGAGCCTTTGCAAATGCCAGCAACCCTTCACCAAGTTTCGGTGATTGAACTTTTGCTTTTGGCCTCTAAAAATTCCCGCACATCTCTTCAACGTTGGGCCTGTGCCACATTGCGTGTGATGCATACCCTGGCGCATATTGTGAATGATCTTTCTGCCAATTTCTTTACTGCGATCCAGGAGCAGATTCTCAATCCCTATTACCAGCTTTTGCAGATTGAAAACAATCAAATTCTCTTGGGGAGGGGATCTGATTTTCAGATTCCCCTCGTGGATTTTCAGGTAAAAGCAGGTAAAGACAGAGATTCTGCACTTTTAAAGCTTTTGCATAAACGTGAAAACGTAGCTGCGGATATTTTTGATCGGATGGGTGTGCGTTTTGTGACCCGTGATCGGTTGGATGCCCTTTTGGTGCTTAAGTTTTTACGTGAAAATCATTTGGTGACCTTTCCCAATGTTAAACCCAGTCGTTCGGTCAATACGCTTTTGAATACCGATAAATTCAAACGTGATTTTAGGCAGATTTATCGCCGTTTTGAAAAAGGTGAAGTTTCTTTACAGGAAATTGAAGAAATTCTCCGTTACGATGCGCAATATAAAGATACATTGACCACGCGGCAGATTCACCATCTTTTTAATCGCAACCCCCATACCAGCAAACAATACCGTTCGATTCAATTTACCGTACGTCATTTGGTCAGGGTTCCCAGCCCACTGGCACCTTATCTGGAATATGTGCGCGAAGAAGATTTGCCCAACCGCCGTCTGCGTGAAGGAATCAAAAAAATTCGACCCTATTACCGTTTCTTTTTTCCCTATGAGGTGCAAATCGTCGATGAAGTGACCCATCAGAACAATATTGAGGGGCAGGCCAGTCACGAGATCTATAAACTGCGCCAATTGGTAACGGCCCGGCAACGTGTGATGGGCTCGCTTTTAAAGCCGCTTGAGCTAAAACAGACTTCGTCCCAGGTTTCAGTGGTTAGCTAAATTTCAATTTTAAAACTGGACTCAATCGGCGTGGGGATGGCTGCCGGCGCTGAGCTGGGAGCCTGGCTGGGCCGGGCACTGGGCTTGGGAGGCTCTGCCGTTGGCACAGCCGGTGTGGGTGTCGCCTTGGGTTGAGGGCTGGGACTGGGCTTGCTTGGAACCGGTGTGGGGGCCGCTTCGGAAGCGGGTTTTCCACTTTTTCTCAGCCAACTGGGCAGGTGAGGGGCTGGCCGGTGGCCGTCCAGATCAAAATCGGGCAGGGGATCGTTGATCGGCTCTTTGCTGCTGCGCTGATCATTTTCATCCAGGGTAAATTCTGAAATGACCTGTTGATTGGCCGTGCCAATCGCTTCAAAATTTTCTTTATCGGTATAGAAGATCGCCTTTTCGGCAGTCAGCCAATCTCCATTTTCACGTTGAATGCGCACATTGCCACTGAGCACTGCCATTTGCTTGGACTCACTGTAGGTTGCCTGATCACCCGTGGCGACTCGCTCTTTGCCTCCGACTTTCTGCACGATCTTGACTTTGCCTGTGGCTTCTAAATCGTCAGTGGCCCGAAAGAGAGTGATCTTATCGGCATTGATGGTCAATTTTTCACGCAGCAGGCGTTTTTGTTCTTCATCTTTGGGATCGGGGCGAATAATCTTGTTTTCAATCAGCCAATTGCCATTGAGCTGAATCACTTGCGCATCGTCTTCAAGGGTAATCGTATCCCCTTCGGTCTCGCCCCGAATGAAGGCTTTTTTGCCGGTCAATTTTTTTTCTTTTTGCAGAACCACCACATTGCCAATCAGATTGGCATTTTCTGTTTTGGTGAAATACTCCATTTGATCAGCGGTAATCACAGTACGTTCTTTTTTCAGGGCTTCTTCCGTGCGTCTGCGTTTTTCGGCTTTGCTTTCGGCAAATTTTTCAGGGATGGGTTTGGGGAACGATTCCCGATCCATGCGCACTTCATGCTCAAGAAAAATTCTTTTTTCCTGATGAAAAGCTATCATCTTAACAGCTGTAATGGTTGTAATTCGGCCTTTTTCCTGCTTTTTATTCTGTTGAACGATTTTAACGCCTTTGTCGACCAAAGATTGTTTCTGTTCTTCGAAATAAAACATTTCATCGGCGTAGATCGTGGTATTGTCCTGTAAAACTTTGACATGGCCCAGGGCCTGCGCCAGTTTGCTTTTCTTTTTATAGATGGCCCTATCGGCGTAAATCTTGACCCGATCTTCGTTTTTTACCCCCTTGGGCGGGCGGGCTTGAAGGGTCTCGCGCGGAGGAGCCGCAGGACGTGTCTGCGCCAGAACCTCGGGCAGCCCCAAGCCCAGAACAGCCACTGCCAGCAGCAGGGCCGGCAGGGTATAACGCTGTTCTGGTCGAAACATGTTTAGGGGGCTTTGGAGTCAAATAAAGAGCTGAAATTCATGATCGTTTTTTGATCGGTAATCACAGCTTTGACACCCGGTGTCAGTTTCTGAACATATTCGTATTGAATCAGACGGGGGTTGGCAGCCAGAGCATGACCGCGAATCTCCATGGATTTGGCTTCCCCTTCGGCTTCAATAATTTTACGTGCTTTTTCCTGTTTTTCTTTTTGAAGCACGTATTGCATACGCTGAGCGTCCTGAAGGGCGACCTGCTTGGCTTCAATTGCTTTCTGAAACTCTTCAGAAAAGCGGGTATTGCGGATCAGGACTTCGTTCAAATGAATATAGTATTTCTTGAAGCTTGTGCGCAGGGAGGTATCCATCTGCTTTTGAATTTCCAGACGTTTGGAGGAGTAAACATCCATGACATTGTAAAGTGCCACAACCGTGCGAATCACACTGCGAATTTCAGGAATAATAATCTTATAAACATAAGAGGGGCCTACTTCCTGGTGAAGCTTGGACAGCTCGGCTTCCATGGGCTGAAAACGAACGGACAGTTCAACCTGCACTGTCTGACCATCAGCCGTACGGGCTTCAATTGCGGCCTCGTTATAGCCCCCAGTTGTCTGCTCTGCGTCGGTGGTGCCCACGTTGAAGGTTTGGGTTTTTACGTCATACTTGATTGCTTTTTGTACAAAGGGCATAACAAAAGTCATGCCTTCTCCGCGCACCCCAGGCAAAACACCGCGAAAATTATCAAAAATAACTGCGCGTTCACCGGCTGGCACAATGACTACACTGGCGCTGGCGAAAATCAAAACCGCCAAGCCAATCACAATGCCTACCATTGCACTGAAACTGGGGGGTCTTATCTGTCGGTTATCTAATGCCATCATTTAACTCCTTTGAGACGTTTGGAGGCTTTATGCCTCCGGAACAATACATACTGGTCTCAATTATACCCCGTTCGGCTTGAAGTTTTAGGGAAAAGCCCTTGAGGTGGGGGGCACGAAAAAACGCCAGGGGATTTCTTGGGCCTTGGAAATACCGATGCGTGGCGTGATTTGAATTTCTGCTTCGGAATAGCTGAACAGGCTTTCGCTGAGATAGAGTCTGCTGCTCGGCAGACAAGCTGAAACTCCATTCTGGTCGAGATCCAGGCTCAAGGCCTGACAGAGTTTACCTGGGCCATTGGCTAAATCGCGATCTTTGACTTTTTCTCCCCGCCTTTGGCGCATTTCTGCTATCCCTTGCAGAGGTTCCAATGCGCGAATTAAGACGGCGGCCCCTGTTCCTGGAGCTTCGCAGACCAGATTCAGACAAAAAACCTGGTGTATTCTATAAATATAAACGGTGCCCGGCTCTGCAAACATGGGCCGGTTACGGGGGGTCTTTTTTCCTTGCCAGGCATGACAGGAGGGTTCTGATTCATGATAGGCTTCGGTTTCCACGATTCGACCGCTGCAAGCGCCAAAATGAAGGTTTTTACCGAGCAATTCACGCGCCACGGTTTCAACCGGTCGGGCAAAAAAATCGCAGTTCAATCGTTGTGGGGCAGACATCAAGAGGGCTCCTGATTTATTTTTAGGGGAGGTAAGCGTGAATGTCAGTTTTATCGCGAATTTTGATCCTTCAGGATGATATCACACGACTTCAGGTGGATGCGATTGTCAACGCTGCCAATTCCACTCTCTTGGGTGGGGGAGGAGTGGATGGTGCGATTCACCGCGCAGCAGGCCCTGAACTCTTGGCGGAATGCCGGCAGTTAAACGGTTGTCCGACAGGGCAGGCCAAAATCACCCGTGGCTATCGTTTGCCCGCGGCTTGGGTGATTCATACGGTCGGCCCGATTTGGCAAGGGGGCCAGGCAGGTGAACCCGAAGTTTTGAAACAGGCCTATTTGAACTGTTTATCTTTGGCGGCTTCACATCAATTAAAAAGCCTTGCTTTTCCTGCGATCAGCACGGGAGCCTATGGCTACCCCTTGAAAGCAGCAACCCAGCTTGCGCTTGAAACGGTTGCTGCTTATCTGAAGCAGTTTGTTTGGCCTGAGCAGGTGATTTTTGTCTGTTTTGATGCGCTCAGCCTCACAACCTACCGTGAAAAGCTTGCTGAAATGGCTTTCTGAGTGCCAAAACTCTCCCTGTCTCCCATCTCTGTCAGAGATAGTTTATAATGTCTGCAATGGGAGCGCATACTGAGCATGAATCTTGAAAAACTAGCGACCTTCTTTGCTGAAGGCACCCTCTTTAATAATCTTTCCAGAGAAGAACTGAACCAACTGGCACAAATTGCCCGTGAGCGTAAGTTTGATCGGGGACAGGTTATTTTCTATGAGGGTGATCTCGGCGGCAGTCTTTATATTATTGTCACGGGCTCCGTTAAAATTGTGATCATGTCAGATGATGGCCGGGAGCATATCCTGGGCCTTTTGCATGAAGGCGACTTCTTTGGCGAAGTTTCATTGATTGACGGTGAACCGCGTTCAGCCACAGCCATTGCGCTTGAAAATGTAAATGTGGTCATGATCAGTCGCGATGATTTTATCCGGCTTTTACGTGAAAACCCTGAAATGTCGCTCAAGATTATGGTCACGCTCTGCGAACGCCTGCGGAAAACAGACAAACATGTGGAGAGTCTGGCTTTCCTCAGTGCCCCTGGCCGTGTAGCCCAGGTTTTGTTGAATCTTGCTGAGACCCATGCTTCAGGCCAAGATAAAAATATTACTGTCTCTCATAAAATTACCCGTCAGGAGTTTGCCAGTCTGGCGGGTACTTCGCGTGAAACCTTGACCCGTGTCTTGATGGACTTTCAGGATGATGGTCTGATCAAGCTTGAAAAGAATAAAATACATATTTATGACCGTCTCCATCTCAAGGAAAAAGTGGTCTAGATTTTCTCTTCCCTTTTTTACAGTCTTGGTTTTGACAGGCTGTTACAGTTTTGGATTAGAAAAACTGGAAACCCCCGCTCAGACTTTTGAACTGAAAGCCTGTGAAGGCGGAGCGCATCCGCTTCGCTTTCAAGATTCCCGTTTTCAGCTTCAATTGCGTTACCAGGGGGAAGCTCCTGCTTTGGCGACTGCCCAAAATCTTTTCGGACGCACCACCCGCTTTGTGGTGCCCTATACCCGCCAAACCCTGCTCTTTGAGCTTGAGATTGAAAATACAAGCACAGAAGTGCTGCGCTTTTCTCCCGAGCAGATGCATCTGCTTTTCCCGAATACCCAAAAACAACTGGCGCCTCTCAACCTGAATGCCTTTAAACAGTTTTGGCCTGCTACTGGGGTCTGGAGTGCTGAGACGCTTTTAGATCGTGCTGCTGCCCTGGGAGAAGTCACGCGTACGCTGTGGGGAGCAGCTCCGATTTTGCCCCAGGCGAAGCAATCAGGTTTTTTGGCCTTTCCCCGTTTTGAACTGCACAAAGGGGAAAAAGTCGAACTTGAGTTTTTAGAGGGGCAAGAAAGTCAAAACCCCCGCAAAATCAGCCTTTGCCTGGAAGCAAATTAAAGCTTTAAGCGTTTAATTACGCCATGTTAACTTATCCTTTATAATTTTTACCCCAAGCTTTTCCAACCATTAACCATCCCTTAATCTTAAGTGCGCAAGATATTAATCTGATCGGCGGATATGAGAGGTAAGAGAAATTTTTACTTCGCAAATCACACATACCGCAAGGAGATAAGACAATGGGTGGAATCGACGGAATCGCCGGCTTTATTAATAATCTGAACCAAGTTACACAGACTATCGGGGCTGTACAAGGTGCTGCTGAAGCCCTCGCGCCTGCGGTTTATGCTGTAGACAATACCGTAAACCAGATTGCTTCTGTTTTTACCGGAGATCAGTACACTCCCTATAATCCTTATCCCGCTTATCCGGTTTATCCGCCTATGCCTGTTGGCTTTATGGAGCAGGGCAAAGTAGGCCTGATTGGCAATATGCTCGCCGGTGGTGTGGCTGGTGCCATGACCCATCAACAATCCAGTGAAGCGATTAAAACGATCAAAGCCGGTCAAACCGGTGCTGGTTTTAAAGCCTTGGGTATGTCTTCTCTTAAAGCGGGTGGTATTGGTGCGGCTGTAACGGGTGTGATTTCTGCGGCTAAAAATATTTCTCTTGTTTCTAAAGGTATGCAAACCAATGCCGATGCTGGTGGCAATATTGCTGCTGATACGGTAGGCGGTCTCTTGGCCGGTGCCACCGGTGGGATTGCGGCAGGTGCTGCAGGTCTGGCGCTGAGTGGCATGGGGGCTGCAGGCTTGGGTCTGACGATCGGTGCGGCTGTGGCCGGTGCCGTGGGTGCAACGGGTGCCAGCCTGCTGTATCAAATGACCGGTATGCGCGATGGCCTCGCCAATTCTGTACGCAATATGTTTGGCGGTGGAGCCAATGGTTACTATCCCAACAATGGCTATGCCGGTTATCCCCAGCAGGGTTACCAGGGATATCCTCCCCAATACCAGCCTCAAGCTGGCTACTACGGATATTAATGAGTAAGAGCAAGAATAAGGAGTAACGAAAAATGAGTATCGCATCTGTCATTGGTTCTTTTAACCCTTACGCGGCATCTAGCACTTCAAGTGTTCAGACCGCCAGCACGTATACCCCTTATTCTCCTGTTTCCAGTGATACGGGCAGCAGCGCCTTTGGCGGTGATATGACCTCGATCAGTTCAATGGTGGCCAATGGTGCCGGTGGGGGCTTTGCCTCCTATAAACTGGGTGCACAGATGGGCCAGAACATGAAATCTATTTTCGGCAAAACCTTTATGAGTGGTCTCAAAGGAACTGCCATGACCGGCTTAAAAGGTGCAGGTTTATCTGCCCTGGTCAGCGCAGGTGTTTCTGTGGTGGCCAATGGCGTAGGCATTGCCACCGGCAATACCGATGGCAGCACAGCTGTCAGCAATGTTATGAAAGATACGATTGGCGGTGCAGTGGGTGGTTTGGGTGCCGTCACGATCGGTGGCTTGGGCAATCTGGCGCTGGGCTCCCTGGGTCTGGCCGGTATGCCCTTAACAATTGCAACCGTGGCCTTGGGGGCTGTCGGTGGTGTATTGGGTGGCCAACTCGCTAAACCCATGACCGATTCTTTTTAGGAATTTGACGATGACTTTAACGGCTGTCAGCTCTACACTTCGTCAAGCAGGTTACCAGGTGCCCGACACCTTGGCAAAAACTGCCGAGACGGCACCTGTTGCTGCTCAAGCGACCGCTGAAAATTCAGGCCTGCTGAATGCAGATATCTTGACCTTGAGTGGCCGTTTGGTGGGGCATGCAGCCGGTGGCGGCTTTGCCACCTATAAGCTGGGTGGGCAAATGGCGCAGCAGATGAAAGAGGTTTATCAGAACTTTAAAACCGGGGGGCCTGCAGGCACCCAGGGTGCGTTCAACAGTATGCGCCAGGTGGCGACTACAGGTTTGCGTGGTGCGGGTTTGTCTGCGATTGTCAGTGCGGGTTCTTCGATTGTGGCCAATGGTTTGGGGGTTGTAAAAGATAAGATTGATACCCAAACCGCTGTCAGCAATGTTATTTCGGATACCCTCAGCGGAGCTGTGGGGGGATTGAGTGCCGTCACTTTAGGCGGTGCCGGGCATTTGGCTCTCAGTTCCTTTGGCGTTGTGGGCTTGCCTTTAACTATTGCCACGGTGGCGATAGGCGCCGCAGGTGGAACTTTGGCGGGGCATTTGGTGCACCAGGCCCGTCAGCCTCAAAAACAAGAAGTTGTTCAGAATTAAATAATTCTGACTCATCTCATACTCCCTCGGCAGGCCTTCGGGTCTGCTTTTTTCTTTGCAAATTTTCTGTTTGAAGAAAGGTTTGGCATAGAGGGCATCAGATCTTGATTAAATTAAGATTATTCTGCTTCGGCTAAGTACCTTTGACTTTGCTTAACCTAAAATCAGGTGTACACTTAATCTCGTCATTTTTTGGCGATAATACTTGTTTTGATGGGTATTTTCTGTTCGTTCTAACCCTCAAAATCTGATCGTAAAGCCTCATTTAAAGATCACTTACCCTAAAGTTCCCTGAAGGTTAATAAGCGCTTAATCTTGATCTCACAAGATCTTGGGGCATTGGGCGATATTAATCTTAAGAAAACCAATAAATGGTTAACAGAAGATCAAAGGAGATTGAACCATGGGAATTGACGGACTCGTAAATGGACTGAACCAGTTTAACTATACTGCTGGTGCTGTACAGGGTGCCGCAGAGGCCATGGCTCCTGCTGTTTATGCGGTAGACAATGCTGTAAATCAAGTGGCTTCTGTTTTTACCGGTGACAACTACCAACAGACCCCCTATTATCCTCCCACCCCTTATCCTGCTGCGGTGAGTGGCAATGGCTTCAGCTTGGTGGGCAGCCTGCTCAGTGGGGGAATTACCGGTGCTGTCATGCACCAGCAAACCGCCAATGCACTGCGTTCATTTAAATCCGAAGGGATTGGGGCTGGTTTCAAAAATCTCGGAATTTCCTCTTTAAAATCAGCTGGGATTGGCGCCGCTGTCAGTGGCGTGATCTCAGGGGTACAAAATTTTGCCGCAGCGTCTCGCGGTGAAATGTCAAAAGCGGATGCTGGCGGCAATGTGGCTGCTGATACCGTGGGCGGCATTTTGGCTGGGGCCGGTGGCGGTCTGACCGCTGGTTTGGGAAGCTTGGCTCTGGGTGCCTTTGGAGCCGGTGGTATGGCGCTGACGATCGGGGCCGCTGCAGCGGGTGCGCTGGGTTCCGTAGGCATTAACTATCTCTATAATTCCAGTGGCCTGCGTGACAATATCGCCGGAACCATGCGCAAAGCCTTTGGTGGAACTGATCCACAAATGGCTTATCAGCCCCAACCTGCTTATTACGGTTATTAATCGACTGCGTTGACACTATTAAAAACGAAAAGTATTTGAGGAGTAATGAAAAATGAGTATCGCATCTGTCATTGGTTCTTTTAACCCTTACGCGGCATCTAGCACTTCAAGTGTTCAGACCGCCAGCACGTATACCCCTTATTCTCCTGTTTCCAGTGATACGGGCAGCAGCGCCTTTGGCGGTGATATGACCTCGATCAGTTCAATGGTGGCCAATGGTGCCGGTGGGGGCTTTGCCTCCTATAAACTGGGTGCACAGATGGGCCAGAACATGAAATCTATTTTCGGCAAAACCTTTATGAGTGGTCTCAAAGGAACTGCCATGACCGGCTTAAAAGGTGCAGGTTTATCTGCCCTGGTCAGCGCAGGTGTTTCTGTGGTGGCCAATGGCGTAGGCATTGCCACCGGCAATACCGATGGCAGCACAGCTGTCAGCAATGTTATGAAAGATACGATTGGCGGTGCAGTGGGTGGTTTGGGTGCCGTCACGATCGGTGGCTTGGGCAATCTGGCGCTGGGCTCCCTGGGTCTGGCCGGCATGCCCTTAACGATTGCAACCGTGGCCTTGGGGGCTGTCGGTGGTGTATTGGGTGGCCAACTCGCCAAACCCATGACTGATTCTTTCTAAAATTAAAGTTTATTTTGTAAAACTCATCATTACTCCCTTGTGTCTGGAAATCTTGCCCAAGATTTCCAGACATTTTTTCTTTTTTGAACACCAATTTTCTTGGAAATGAGCCTGTTTTCTTAACCAGAAACAAGCAAGTTCTTAACCTTTTCTTCTATAACTTAACTAGGAATATTTTCAAAGAAGAAAGCCATGATAACCCTTCAAGCACTTCCTACAACACCCTCTCTTCCCGCTTTGGGCCAACTGCCTGTCAGCGCGCCGACAAAACCTGTCGTTACGCGGGAAGATATCGATTGGGCACAAAAGCTTGATAAAAAGATGGAAATTGGCTATGTTCCCAGCCCAGAGGATCAGAAGCGCTATAATCAGATTGTGGCCAACCTTACCGCCGTTAAGGATGGCGGAGGCTACGCCTACCAAGACACCACTTCTTTCAGCAACAATCCCCGTGGTTTCTCTGCGATTGGCAGTTTGGTCGGACGCACCCTTTCAGGGGGCTATGTGGGTTATGCCTATGGCGCAGAATTTGCAACGGTTACCCAGTCTACTTATCAAACCGTTAAGAACGGAATTGTGGGCGGGCAGTTCGGTCAGGCCTTTAAGGGCTTGGCGGGAGGCCTGAAGCAAACAGGAATTATTTCACTCAAGGCCGGTGGTATTTCGAGTGCCATCAATGCCGGCACTTCTTTGATTTCCAACGCGTTTGAAACCATTTCCGGCCGCCAGACAGCCAAAGAAGCTGTGGGCAATGTGGCTGCAGATACGGTGGGCGGCTTTCTCTCGGGGGCTGGTGCCGCTGTCTTTTCGGGCATGACCACTTTGGGGGTTTCAATTGCCGGAGCAGGCAGTTTGCCGCTTACGATTGCCAGCGTCGCTGGCGGCGTGGTGGGAAGTTTGTTGGTAGACAAGGGTTTCAAAGCTTCAGGTCTGTTCACCATGTTGAAAAACAAAGTCACCCGGATGTTTGAATAGCTCATTTTTCGCTGGCTCCAAGGGTTTACGCATTTCACGCTTTTCTTTCTGATTTTCATCCCTTTCACGCTTTTGCTTTTTCCGTGCTCTGAGTTTTGAGCGCTTCTTCTCTTCACTGTGCTGCATTTAAACTGGGCTCGTCTTGCTTGTTTTTGAGTTTTACAGGCTAAAATTCGTTTCTATCGCCCATCAATCAAGCGCCCTCTTGCTGCCCGCCTTCGGATTTCTCTTTTCTGATTAGAATGCTTGTGGCTTGTCTTTACTTGGTTTTGGCTTTGTAGGATCTGTATGAGATAGGTGACGACTTGCTTTGCTCGAATTTCGCACAAGAGTTTAAAAATTTAAGCAAAAATAGTTAAAAATTGCCAATCGCATATTTTCTTTTTGAAATGATTATGATAAGATTAAGAAATAGTAAAGCTTTGTTTGGGTTAATCGTAATGAAAAAGTTAAATTTAAGGTTGTCAGTTTCCTTTCTTTCTTCACTGTTTGTGACAACCGCTCTCATGGGCTGTAATGCCTTGCCCAGTGTGCAGGTTGTACCTGCCCAGCTTCAGCGTGCAGCTGCCTCACAGCCTAAAAATCAAACAGATCGTTATCTGTGCAGCGTTGAAAACCGTGAAGGCAGTGCAATTGTTAAAATTCTCGATCTGCAACAACAGGGTGTCCGTTCGGTCATGATCCCCGGGCGTGTAAAAAATATGGATGGGGTTCAGAGCGAAGGAAAGCTCTATGTCAACGCCATTCCAGCAGGCAGCCAGGATCAGACGATCTACGAAGTCACCATTCAGACGGGCCAGGTACGCCGACTTCTGTCGTTCTCTCAGATTGGTTTAAATACCGAAGACTTTCTGATTCAAAATGGCAAACTCTATGCTGTAGGTGTTCAGAACCACCGTACCACCTTGATGAGCTATGATTTTAAAGCCTATGGCTGGCAACCCGTTGTTTACGATTTTCAACCGGGTGTTCTGCAATTTGGCAATCAAAGTCAGGATTTGCAGGTTTTGCATTTTGGTTCAGGCATTATGACCCGCACGATGGTGAACCTTGCCAACCGTCAGACCTATTCCTTTAACTATTCGTTCAATTACAAGGCGCAAGGCACTGAAGATTATCTCTACAGTGGCATTATTTCACGCAATGGGCGTTATATCTTTGCCAGCATCAATGATAAAATTGAGCGCTATCAGCTGGAAGACAAGCAGGTCAACCGTTTGGCTCCGATTACGCTGCCCCATGCCCTGCCCCGCTATGTCGCACTTTCTCAGGATGGGCAGCAACTGTATATTTCACATAATCAGGAAAACCGAATCAGCAGAGTTATTTTTAATCCCGATGGCGTCACCTATCGGATTGAAGATTTGGCTTTTCCAGGACATCATCAGGAATTGGCTGTTTTTTAATGCAGAAGCCCCTGGCTTGGGCCACAGATATCCATTTGGATCATTGTGACGCGAATGTGATTGCAGAATTTGCAACGCAGATTCGCGCCACGGGAGCCCAGGTGCTTTGTCTGACAGGGGATTTGGCTGAGTCTCAGAATCTTGTGGACTATCTTCACTCCCTGGCCGAGATGATTCAAATGCCGATTTATTTTGTCTTGGGCAACCATGATTATTATCATGGCAGCATTGCTTCTGTACGTAAAACCCTGGCCGATCTCCAAATCCCTGCGCTTCATTGGCTGCCGCATACGGGGCCTGTGGAGCTGGGGGCAAAAGTTTGCCTGATTGGGCATGACGGCTGGTCAGATGGGCAGCACGGTGATTTTTCACGCTCTACGATTCGCCTCAAAGACTATCGCTTGATTGAAGAATTGGCGCAGGCAGGTCAAGCGGGGTTGCTTGCGCAATTGCAGGCTTTGGGAGCTGAGTCTGCGGCGTGGTTCCGGGCCCGATTGCCTGAGGTTCTTGCGCATTATCAGCAGGTTTATCTGCTCATGCACCCCCCGCCTTTTCGCGAGGCTTGTCTCTATGGCACTGAGATTGCTGATGATAATTGGGCTCCCCATTTTATTTGCAAAGCAGTCGGAGATTTGCTTTTGGAGCTGATGCCTCAGTTTCCCCAAACCCAGTTGACTGTTCTGGCGGGGCATACTCACAACCCCTGTGATATTCAGATTTTAGCCAATCTGCGCGTGCAGGTGGGCAAGGCCGAGTATGGGGCACCGGCCCTGGCAGGTTTGTTTGATATTTTTTGATTAAACTAGGTCTCTGCTTGGGGGCCGTGTTATCTTAAACGTATCATCTGCAAGGAGATCCGCTATGTCTGCATCGGTCTATGATTTTGAAGTCAAAACGATTACGGGTGAAACAACCACCTTGGAGCCCTATCGCAACAAGGTGCTGGTGATTGTCAATACGGCCAGCAAATGTGGTTTAACCCCACAATATGAAGGGCTTGAAAAGCTTTACAGGTCCTACCGTGAGCAGGGACTTGAAATTTTGGGGTTTCCCTGTAACCAGTTTGGTTTGCAGGAACCTGGCAGCGAAGCTGAAATTCAAAGTTTTTGTCAATTGAATTTTAAGGTTGATTTTCCCATGTTTTCTAAGATTGAGGTCAATGGGTCTGATACCCATCCGCTCTATGCCTATTTAAAAGATGAAGCTCCGGGTCTTTTGGGATCTAAGCCGATCAAGTGGAATTTCACCAAGTTTCTGGTCAACCGTGAAGGCAAAGTTTTAAAACGTTTTGCACCCACCGATACCCCTGAAAGTATGGAGTCTGAAATCAAACGGGCTTTAAAGAAATAGGGGTTTATCTGAACCAGGGCAGGGGATCGACCGGCGAACCATTTTTACGCACTTCCAAATGCAGGTGGGGCCCTGTACTGTAGCCAGTGCTGCCCACGGCCGCGATGATTTGGCCCTTACGCACTTTTTGACCCGGTCTGACATAGAAGGCTGAGGTATGGGCATAAAGCGTGACGATGCCTTGCCCATGGTCGATCATGACGGCTTTGCCATAGCCTCCCATCCAGGAGGCATCGAGCACAACCCCGTGATCCGCTGCGCGGATCGGTGTGCCTGCGCCTACGCCAAAGTCCATGCCTGTGTGTAAACGCCGTGTGCCAAAGATCGGGTGTACACGCCAACCATAGGGAGAGGTCATCGTGCCGCCAAGAATAGGAGACGAGAAGCGACCTGAGCCGAGGGGCACTGTGCTCATGCGGTTGCTGCGTGAAGCATAGAGTTCGCGCAGATAATCCGCAATTCTGCGCGATTCAGCTTCTAAGGCTTTCATTTCCCGTTCGTAATAGGCTTTGTCTTTTTGAACCTGTAAAAGTCGGGCCACTTCTTTTTTCTTCTGGTACTCGTGCTGGGCTTTGGCTTCGGCTTGTTTTCGCGCTTTAATACCCAAATCCTGGCGTTTGATCATTTGCTGGTATTGCAGGCGTTCCAGTTTTTCTTTTTCCAGGCGCATTTCTTCGAGCATTTTTTTGTCCTGAAGCGCCAGAAATTTGAAATAATTCAGGCGCCGCATAAAAGAGGTCAAATTTTGAGCCTCGACCAATTGGTTAACCTGGGAATAGCGGCGCAGTTTATACATTTCACGCAGGCGATCCTGGGCGCCATCGAGACGGTTTTCCCAGGCCTGTTTGGATTTGAGCAATTGTTGGGTAATTTCTTCGACCTCTTTTTGGGCCACTTCATAGCGCCGGTTGGCTTTGTCGAGTTCCAGCTTGGTTCTTTCAAGCTCTTGCTGAATATCTGAAATATTTTCTTTGGATTCTTTGGCCTTGAGTTCGAGCTGTTTGACCTTGTTTTTGAGGGCCTTGATCCGTGTTTCGTTGTCTTTGAGCTCTTGTACTTTGGTGCGCACTTTTTGCTTGGAAGGCGCACTTTGAGAGGGCAGAGACAGAGACAAGACAAGACAGGCCAAGACGAGGGCCGCAGATCGTGAAAGATGTTTGGAGAAGCGCATAAGCTTATTTTACAAAAAGCTGGCGAGGGATACAACCAGACTCAAAAGGACACTGAAGACCATGGCGGTGATAATGAACCAAACAACGATTTTTTTATTGTTTTGACGAGATTTACGTGACATAAAGCGAAAATTATTTCCTGAAATATTGGTAAACAGTTTGCGCCACTTTGCGTGGCAGACCGCCTTTGAGCATCAATTCCTGAAGCTCAGCTTTTTTTATTTTATCGAGGGAGCCAAAGACCTGCAATAAATGCACCGGGCGATGCGCTCCAATACCGGGTACGCGATCCAGTTCAGAGTGCAGGGTACGCTTCTTGCGCAGACTGCGATGATAGGTCAGGGCAAAGCGATGGGCCTCGTCTCTTAACTGTTGTAAAAGTTTCAAGGCGGGGGAATGACGCGGCAAGCGAACAGGTTCGTGGCGATCCGGGAATATCAGCAGTTCTTCTTTTTTTGCCAATCCTACCAGGGCCGGGGGTTTCAATCCTGCTTTGTCAAAGGCGCGCATGGCAGCGCTGACCTGACCTTTGCCTCCGTCGATCAGAATTAGATCGGGCAAGGCCTGGTTTTCTTGAGCCAGTTTACGGTAGCGCCGTGAAACCACCTCTTCCATGGAGACGAAATCATTGGGAATGCCTTCTGCGCTGCGAATTTTATAACGGCGGTAAAGCGCCTTGGCCTGCATTCCATTTTCAAGCGCCACGAGTGAAGCAACGGTTTCCTGGCCTTGGAAATGCGAAATATCAAAGCCTTCGATCAGATGGGGTGGGTGTTTTAGTTCCAAGAGTTGCCGCAATTCCTCAAGGCCTTCCAGGGCCAAATCATAGTGCGCATCAGATTCTGCTTTTTTGAGACCGGCCAAGGCATTTTTTTCAACCATCTCCAGCAGGGCTTTCTTTTCGCCTCTTTGGGGGCAATGCAGGCCCACTTTTCCCTGACGGCGTTCACGCAACCAGTTTTCCATTAAGGAGGGTTCTTCTAATTCCTGGGGCAATAAGATTTCAGGGGGAATATCAATATCCCGTGAATAAAACTGATAGAGAAAACGGGTCAGTATTTCAGAGGGTTCATCTTCCTGGCGAATACTGAAAGTATGGGGTAAGGGGGTTTGTAGAATGCCTTCGCGCACTGGAAAAACCGCCAAATGGCACATCAGGGGGTTGCGGGCCATATGAATCAGATCCAGATTCCATTCGGGTTTCCCCACAATTTTCTGGTTTTGGGTTGGCACGATATAGCGTTGCAGGGCTGCCAATATATCGCGCATCTGGGCGGCCTGCTCATATTGCATCTGGGCGGCATGGCTGCGCATGCGGGCTTCGAGTTTTTCGCGTAAAACCTGAGATTTGCCTTCGAGAAAAAGGCGTATGTCCTGCAACATGTCTTTGTAAGCTTCAGAACTTACTTTTTTTTGACAATGCCCCAAACAGCGTTTGATTTGAAAATAGATACATACCTGTTTTTCTTTGCGGGGATCTTTGCATTTTTCAACGGGAAAAATTTCACGAATGGCGGCCAAAAGACCATTGATGGCACTGGCACTTGGGTAGGGGCCAAAATAAAGCGATTTGTCTTTGTGCTGGCGTTGTCTGACCATTTCTACCCGTGGGTAAGCATCTTGCCAGTTGATGCGGATATAGGGAAACCCTTTGCTATTTTTGAGCAAGGTATTGTATTTGGGTTGGTATTTTCGAATCAGCTGTTCTTCTAAAACCAAAGCTTCGACTTCAGTATCGGTGATAATGGTTTCGATCCGCGTGACCTGTTCCACCATTTTTTCGATTTTGGGGCCGTGCAAGGGCCGCCCTGTTTGAAAATAACTGCGTACCCGGTGCGTGAGTGAACGGGCTTTGCCAATATAAATAATTTGGCCCGCGTGATCATGCATTAAATAAACACCTGGCTGAGAAGGAATGAGTTTGAGTTGTTCCTGAAGATCCATTATCTCAGTTTAACAGGCGAGGTGAGCGTCTGAGAGCAGAACTTTTCAGGATATTTTCAAGCGACACAAATGAGAGGTGCTATAACCCGATGGCGAAACGATTCAAGCAGGCATTCTCAGCGAAGTTGGGGCAAATTATGGTAAAGTATTTTCAGATGGCTGGGGTGGGCTCACCTTTTTTGATTCCTGTTTTAAGCAGATGCATTATTCAGGCCCAGCACTTAAACCGGTGGAGACTCAGAGCATCATGAAACTCACAAGCGTATGAATCCCAAGCTGAGGGGTTGGCTGACCCTTGGGTTTTTTCTGGGCCTGGCGGGCTTAATTTACCTGATTCGCGATATTTTACTGCCCTTTATTTTCAGTGGTCTGTTTGTCTATTTATTGGCCCCTTTTGTTGATTATCTATCGCGTCAGAAATTTTTGGGTAAACCTGTTTCGCGTGGTCTGTGTGTCTTGCTGGCCTATATTTATGTGTTTATTGGTTTTGGTATTTTAGCCGTGATTGTTTTGCCGCCTTTATACCAAGAGGTGGTGCGCATTGGGCGGGATTTGCCCAATCAGTTTGAGCATTTGCGGGCTGTGACCTTGCCGACCTTTCTTCAGCAATTGGAGTATCTCAATACCCGGTTTCAGTTGCATCTTGATGTGCAAACCTATGCCAATCAAGGGCTTGAGACTCTTTTAAAAGCCAGTGAGGGTCAATTCGAATCCTTGGCCATGCATATGCAGACTTTGGTCAAGCTTTTATTCTCGGCTTTGAGTACCTTTCTGGTTATTTTTATCGTCACTGCTTTTGTTTTGATTGACCTGCCCCAAATCAAGCGTGGCTTATTGGAAAATATTCCGGTTCGTTATCGTTCTGGCATTTTGGATCTGGTACATGCCATTGATAAGGATCTCAGCGGCACGATTCGCGGGCAATTGGTGATTTGCATGATCAATGGCTCTCTGACCACTTTGGGACTCGTTTTATTAAAGGTTAAGTTTGCCATGACGATTGGTTTGGTGGCAGGGGTCTTCAGTCTGATTCCTGTCTTTGGTGCGGTGATCAGCACCGTTCCCGCTGTGATTATCGCCTTGACTCAGTCTCTGTGGACCGCCCTGGCTGTGATTGGTGTGATTATTATCATTCATTTGATCGAAGCCAATCTTTTGAATCCCAAGATTTTGGGGCATACGGTAGAGTTGCATCCTGCGATTATTGTGTTTGCAATTATTGTTGGAGAGCATTTCTTTGGGGCGGTAGGACTTTTGTTTGGGGTGCCTGTGGCGGCTATTCTGCGTTCGATTTTACGTTATCTTTATCGCAAATACTTTGCCGATGAACTTCTTGACTCCCCAGCCCCCGATCCTGCTGTGGAGCAAAACCTTGCCGAAAATCTCTTGAAGGGAGATCTGGGATGAGCAAAGAAAAAAGCGGCGACTATTTTTCCATGTCGGATGAGGAGCATGCGCCCTCTCAAAAACAACCTTCACGGGGTCAACAGCACAATCTTCGCAGTCAGTTTCTTGAAAAAGCAAAACAATTTATGGATGATACCGCTCTCGGTGAAACCAAAGGTTTGCTCAATCAGCTTTTGGGAAAAGCTGAGGAGCCCCAGGCGCTTGAGCCTGAAACAGAAGTGGTGCAGGAAGATTGGGAAGATGACTGGGAAGAGGATGAAGAAGAAGAGTTTGATTATTCTGATCCTGAATCGATTCGGGTAGGTTATGCCAAACCGGGCAGTAAGCCGCCCCCCAAACGTAAAACGCTGGATGAAGCACGGGATGAAAGCTTTGATATGAAACTGGAAGGCCTCTCTGGTCTTTTGAATCGTTTTGGCGCTGAACGTGTCGAGGAAGAAAAGCCCGAACCCAAAAATACAGCCCAGATCGACATGGCTTTGTTTTCTGGGCAGATGCAGAAGATCTATGCCTTGATGGCTGAACAGTCGGGTGAAAGTGCCCAGACCGAATGGCTTCGGCCTGAAATTCTTTCGCTTTTGCGAATTTCTAACAGCCCTGAACTGATTATGGAGTTTGTGATTGCGGGGGTTTTTGCTGCAACCCCTGAAAATTTTATGGCACAGAGTGATGTGGATTATATTATCCGTCTTTTGCATCAAATTGGGATTGACTTGCCTGCAGAAACCGTCATGGAGGCCATTTCACAAACCTTTATGTTTGCAGAGCGGGTGCACCGTCTTTATGCCAAATTGCTTGAAACGCCTCCGCAATTAAGTGCTGAACAGGTGGCCCGCCAAAAAGAAAATCTGGCCAAACTTTTTATTCATCAAGTGGCTCATTTTTATGAGACAGATCATAAGAGTGTGATTCGCACCTTGGCTGAACGTTGGACCGCCACTTGCAAAATGCTGGTTGAAGATCTAAGTGAAATCGAGCGGATTCACCAACAGCTTTCACTTTTTAAAGAGCGAAAAATGGCCTCTGCGACGATTTTTCAAAAATCCATTCGGGCTGAGGAACGGGCTTTGGCGCAATGGGAGTTATTGAGAAAAATCGCATGGGATATTTCGGCCTTAAAAAAAGTCACCCTGCTCTTAGAAGAGCATGAAGCACTTCAAAAATTGCAGATTTTTCCAATTCAGTATCTGCTGCCTGAAGAGGCGACTCTTGCTTGGGATGTGGTTCCTACATGGCAGGATATTCAAACCATTTTTGCGGTTTTTCAAGCGCATAAAATTCAGCCTTCTCAGCACAAACAGCCTGAATTTCAGGCCCAGTCACAACCTGATTTATCGCCCTTAAACCAGAAAAAAATTGTGACACGGGCTAAAAATGGTGAAGTCAGAGCGCTGAAAGAAATTACAGCCTATAAACATGTGCGTATGACCCAGATTCGGAATGATTTGGGCCGCCCCAAAGGCGAGAAGCAAGGGCCTGCTGCGGTGCATGAGGTATGAAAAAAGAGTCTTTGCCTCCGGCGATTGAGGCGCTCTTGGCACCCTCAGCTTCGCTTTACCCCCAGGCTGAAGATTGGAAACCCACCCAGAAAAAACACAGTTTGAGTGGGGATTTTCGTTTGCACCGTCAATTTCCTTCGGCCTATCTGAACTATGCGCGCGATATTATTGTGTATCTTCCACCGGGTTACAAACGTACCCGTTTACGTAGATATCCCGTGCTTTATATGCATGATGGCAATAATATTTTTGATACAGCCACTTCTTTTGCCGGGATTGAATGGCAGGTTGATGAGCATGTTGAACGCTTGGTGAAGGCCAAGCAACTTGAAGAAATTATTGTGGTGGGGATTTATAATTCACCCGATCGCGAATTTGAATATACCTGGACCCCTATGCTTCAGGCCGATGGCGTAACAAGAGGGGGGGACGGGCGAAAATATGCGCGTTTTTTAACAGAAGAACTGAAACCTTTTATAGACCATGTTTACCGTACCCGACCTGAACCTGAGTATACCGGCGTTGCAGGCTCTTCATTGGGGGGATTGATTTCTTTTTATTTGGGCATTTACTACCGGCATGTCTATTCGCGGATTGGGATGCTTTCTCCCTCGTTGTGGTGGAACCATTACCAGATTTTAGAGGAAGTCCAAGCTTTAGATACAGGTTTAAAAATTTGGGTTGATATGGGCACCGAGGAAGGCGCTTCGCCTGAAGAGACGATTACCTGGACTACCCGCCTGGTGGCACGTTTGGAGCATCAGGGCTATACCTGCGATCAGGATTTGCGTTTCTGGTTGGATTATGGCGCTCAGCACAATGAGGCGGCCTGGGCCCGGCGTGTAGGAGAGATGCTTTTGTTTTTTTATCCCAGACGGCCCACCCTCAAAAAAACAAAGATATAAATAAAGCTTAAACTGAACTAACCTTTCAGTACGAAAAAAAGCTTTGTTTTGGGGTATAAAAACAAAACAGAGTTCATTTCTTGAGGAGAATCCTATGCAAGTTGGCCAAAATCCGCTGAATCCAACCTTCGTCAATCAGTTGCAACAAATCACGTCAGATGGAAAAATCTCTCGAGATGAGTACAAGCAATTGAAGCAGATGGTTCAGAATTTGGATGTACCAGATTCTGAAAAAACCGCTTTCCTGAAAATGGCTGACAAAATGAAAAATTTGACCAATATTGGTTTCTTTAGCAATGGAACGCTTGAAAAAAGTGAAATGGCCAATCTCGAAAAGATGGCGGGTGAGCTGAAAGATTCTCAGTTGGTACAGGAACTCTTTGGTCAATTTAAAGATGCAGCCAATCCTGTTGCGGATAAGTCTTTGTTTGGCTCGATTGGCGAGTTCTTTCGCAATCTTTTTTCATCCGGCGAACCCGACGACAGTTATCAGGAAGCAGATTGTCGCATTGATAATTCAGGCTATGGACAATCCTGTTTTGATCCCAATGGTTTTCAAATGCCACAAACGGGAACTCCGGGAGCGAGCGATCCCAATGCTCCCCAAGGCCCGGCAGGGGTCAGTGGGCCTCAAACCGTAGGGGCTCCTCCCCAGGCTCCAGGCAGCAGCAATACCTATACTTCGCAATGGGAAGAACGTCAGGCGGCTCGGGCGGGTCGTTTAAGTGGCAACCCCGCTGTCTATGCACGTGAATCACAGGCCAATTGTGGCCCCGCTTCAGCTTCTATGATTATGAAACAATTTGGGCTTTCAGCCCCTTCTTTGCACGATATCCGCCGCAGTGTAGGCGGGCGTTTATCTACCTCTGGAAACGAAAGTGGAGCCTTTGCCTTGAGTACGGATCAGGTTGCTTCAGCCGTGATTAAACAGGCTGCTGCCCAAGGTAAGCAAGTGACGGTGAGTACCCATTCGCTCTCCAGCAACGGTCGCCAGGCCTTGGCCCAGATCAAAGAGCGCTTGGATCGTGGCGAAAAGGTGATTCTGTTAACCGGGGGGTTTGGTGGCACAGCAGGACACTATACGGTGATCAAAGGAGTGAACCCTGATGGTACGTTTATTGTGGATGATCCTGCCCGCGGCCCCAATCAGATCCGCACTGCTGACGAGTTGCAACGGGCCATGACCAACCGCCGCGAAGCGGGTCGAGGGGTTAGCCAAATCATTGCCTTTCAAGGGGCTTGAAACACGTTTGTAGATAAGGGTTTGAGTTTAAAACCGCAGGGGAGTTATCTGAACTCCCCTGCGGTTTTTTGTATTAGATTTGATTGATAAGAATCAATAATAAAAGTTCAAGTCTAAAAAGCTTTCGCTTTCTCCCATGTGGTTTAATTATAGGTAGCTTATGTAGCCTATTTTTGGGGTCTGTTATGCTGAAAAAATTATGTAAAAGTGCTGCGATTTTAATCTGTCTATGTTCCTACTCAGCTTGTTCTGAGCCTGTTTTGCAATCTGAAAAAATAGAAGCCTTTCAGGGGGTTTTTAAGCAAAGATCTGATTTTTTAACCGAGCAAAATCCTGCTGTTCCAGATTTTTTAAAAATTCTGGAAGCTGAGCTCTTACAGGATTTAAAAAATGGACATCGTTCGCTTTATCAAAATGAGACAGGTTTTTCTGTTTTGCTTTTGGCTGGCAGTGAGGGAAGCCATTTTGTGCCTGAAAATGCTCAAACCGAATCGGAAGTTGTTTATCCCGCGATCTTGGTGACTGCACCTCTGGCTGGACAGGCAGAGGTTTTTAAAGGGACATATCGTAACCACACTTTTCTGTCTGCAGATGCTGGAGCGAAATTGCATTTTACAGGGGCCGCCTGGTTGCTTGTCGCAAATGAGCAAGAGAAGGTTCAGATTTCGCAAGGTGAACTCTCTGCTCAAGACAGTGCCAACCAACCTCCTGCAACCAATCCCACGGTGCGTGCTGTGATTACGCCTGGCGAGCGTCATGCACATGAAGATTTGGAGACTGCGGCAGAGGAATACCTCGAGCACCAGGATCCAAATTATCAGGAAGAATAAGCTTCCATGAGACCTGTTCTGAAAACAGAGCAAGTAATTAAGATTCGCAAAGCCAAATTGGTTTTGCGAAATCTTTTAGAGCAAAGTGGCCTGAAACATAAATATGTCATGGAGCGTCTGGTCGAGGCTGGTTTTGAAATTAAAAAATCGACCTTTGCCAATTGGTTTGGAACGGCCGATAATAACTTACACCGTCCACCAGAAGATGTGTTGGCGCCGCTGGTTCGTATATTTCTACAAAACCAGTCCCAAATTTCTGAAGCAGAAACGCTCGAACAACTGTGTTATTTATTGGGATACCGAGCGCCGGTTTTGAAAACTTCAGAAGAAATTCTTTCTCAGCTTTCAGCTGAATTGGAATGGGTGGGGCTGGAACAATTGGAGCACCGGCAAAATCAGCTGCAAATCTATATCGATCGTCTCGATCAGCTTTTAAGCAAAATCGAACCCCTGGTCATGGATTTTGACAAGGGTGCCCCTGTGATTCGGATTCCCTATGGTGAAGGGCGTCAGGTCACTGCCCTGACAGGGAAAAAAGGGTCTGAATTACAGCAGTACCGAACGTCTGAGGGCTATGAAGTTCCCTTAACGCATATTCAGTCTCTGGATATCCTCAGTGAAATTATCAACCAGATGAATGAGGGTATTCATATTCTCAGAACCTATGTTGAAAACTTGCTGATGGGAGCCGACGAAATCTCTTCCGCTTGTTTTCAAAGGGTTGAGGATTTTGTCTCTTATACTTGGGAGATCTCAGATCGTCTGCTTTATAATAATTTTTTATGCCGTTCAAATCCGCTCTTGCGTAAAACGCTTTTGCGTATGATGGCGACTTGCCAGGGCATTCGCTATTTATTGCAAAGCCAGGAAGGCAATTATAATTTTCAACCCTTTAAAGCGATTCTCAGCCACAAGGGAGATTTGCACTCCTCAGAAATTAATTGTGCAGTGGCTGTCTATACAGGAATTATTGCCCGTCAAATCATTAAAACCTTTCGCTCTCCCAATTCTCTTCAGCAGGGCTTGCAGCTCTTTGAAAAATCCAGAAACAAGCTCGAACGCTGTGCCCAGTCTTTATCGTTGGAAGAAGATCGCTATTTTTTTCTGAAAGAATTGGCGAATTTATACCATGATATTGCCTCTTTGATGCTGACGCATCAAGAGCATCTACCCCATATCATGGAGCAGGCCAATGAATGGATGGGGAAAGCCGCTTTTTATTATGATCAGGTCTTATCCGAACCCAATGCTTTTACTTTGGGTTTGAATCCTCCTCGTCTGCTGCGTTTGCAATCCTTTCGCTTGATGGCCAAGGCCTGGGTCTGTTCAGACCCAGAAACCGTACTTTCTGAATTGAGTCTGATTCAGGGGGTGGACGATCTTTCGGGCACCTATTGGGTCACCATGATGTCACAAGCGATTGTTTGGGGGATTTTGGCCCTGCGTTTTGATGCCCAATTGCCAAAAGCCAAAGAACAAGCCTGGGATGCGCTGCGCAAAGCGAGTTTGGTGACGGGTTTGTCACAGCGCACAGAGCAGGAAATCCAAAATGATTTTGTACTAAAGTCTCTTTTTAGTAACAAAAATATAAAAGTTCAAGCTTAAGTTTAAATCACTGTTTCCTAAATGATGTAATAAGATCATTTGGTAGGAAAGGTGTATTTATTTCGTTATAAAATAGCAATTCCTTTTATTAATATATGATCTAATGTAATAATTTTTGCCCAATTATTGATTCTTGAGGTGTCATTCTGTCATGCAAAAAAATTTGAAAAAAATGTCTTTAAGTTTAAGTTTGAGTGTTTTGTTTTTAACTGCCCAGGCTTGGGCGCTGCCTGCTGCCCAAGCCGCAGATCCCTTGACTGCTGCAGCCCAAGCTGCTTCTGACGAAGAAGAACCCAATTTAGATGATATTGAAGAAACTCCGTCAACAGAAGAGCCGACTCCTGAAGCTTCTTCTGAACCCCAATTGAAATTGCCTGATGAAAAACCAACGGATCCCAATGCTGCATCCATTGATGAAATTGATGAACTTTTGAACAGTGAAATTGCCTCTGGTAAAACAGGGTCTTTTGGGGCACGCTTGAATGAATTGGGCGTATCTACCTATCTTCACGGTTATGCGGTGATTGATGCCAATGCAGAATTAAGTCCGGCGACTTTTGATATGCATTATTTTAATATCTTTGTGGGTGCCAATATCAAAGACCTTTTGATTGCTGAAATTCAGCTTGAAAAAGAGCACGGGGGCGATGACCAACAGATTCGTTTTGGTCAATTGGATATTGTGGCCAGCCCCTTGAGCATTTTCAGAGTGGGTAAATTCCTGGTGCCTATCGGCTCTTTCAATACCTATCTCTATCCTGAATATATCAATAAAATGCCTGACCGCCCCTTTGCCATGCAAGAAGTAATTCCTGTCTCCTGGGGGGATGTCGGTGTTCAGGTCTTTGGGCGTTATGATTTTGGCATTGACCAGAATATTAACTATGCGCTTTATGCCATTAATGGTTTGCATGATGCCACCGAAACCAGTTCTGATTCAGATGATGCCAAACTCAGTTCCGGGTCTTTGCGCAAAATGCGCAATAACCATATAGATAAAAATCTGGACAAGGGTTTGGGCGGACGCGTAGGCGCACGCTTGCTTCCTGGCTTGGATTTGGGTTTCTCTGCCTATACCGGCGCGACCAGCAATGATGGCAAATTGCGCACCAGTATCTTTGATTTTGATTTGAACTATGAAGTGGGTAATTTTGACTTCAAAGGGGAATATGCCATGGCCCTGCAAGGCACAGGCAGTGGCAATATCACCAAACAGGGCTTTTATCTGCAAGGGGCCTATAAGGTCTTTAACTGGCTTGAGCCTGTTCTGCGCTACGACATGATCAATTACAGCAATTCAACGGCAGAGAATAAACAACGCGTATCCGTAGGGGTGAATTTTTATCCCTTTGCAGATACTTGGTCTCTGTTTATGTTGAAAACCGCTTACTCCTATACCCTGCAGGAGAATAACCAGACCCCACATTCTCTGATAGCCCAAGCAGCAATGGGCTTCTAAGGTGGTTCTGCCGCGTGTGTCTTGAATACACGCGGCAGGCCTGTTTTTTTATCAAAAAGGAGTAATTCATGAAAGCAAAAATTAAAACGTATTTTTCAATTTGTCTTGTTTTTATGTTGGTGATGGGGTTTTCTGGGGTCGCAGATGCAGCCTCTTATAAAGTGATTTCTGATAAAACCGGGGTTGTTTTCTTTGCAAAATTGATTCGTTTTGTCAGTACTCTGCAGGGAAAGCCGATCAAGGTCGGTATTGTTTATGATTCCGTAAACTCAAGTTCTGTTTCCTCAATGAAACAAGTCAAAGCGGGTTTAGGCGCCTATGGCTATGAAACTTTCCCTGTGCCCCAGAACGCGGTTGGAAATGCCCCGTCCTATGGCATCAATGTCTTTTATTTTGCAAAAGGTTCTAATGCGGCTGAAGCTGCATGGGTGGCAAATGCCAGCCATATTTTTACCTTTACGACCAATGTGCGTGAAATTCAATCAAAATCTGCTTCGCTCTGTGTGATCAACTACAAGGGCAAGAACCGTATTGTCGCCAGCCAAACGGCTTTGTCTCAACAGGGGCATAGTTTAAGTTCTGGTATTTTGCGTTATGTTTCAATGCTTCCCTAACCTGTCTGTGAATATTTGAAAGTTTTTTTTGAGGTGAGAAAATATGTTTTTTGGCGGTTCTAAACTCAAGCTGAGAATTGAAGAGCTTGAGAAAGAGTTTCAGACTGAGAAGAAGAAAGTTGAAGAACTGTCTTCTGAAAAAGTGGCTTTAAAGGCACAAAAAGATGAAGTCGAAACAGAAATTCAGGCACTCAAACAGAAAGTTTCTCAACTCAATCAACAGCTTGATCAAAGCAAAACAGACAGAGAGTTTCAGTTGAAAACCCATCAGGATCTTCAGCAGAAATACGCTCAACTGCAAAAAACAGTTCAGGAGTTGGAGCTTAAAAATCTTAAATTTTTAGACGCCGACTCAAAGATCAAAAAAGCAGAAGATTCAGCCCAAAAGTATAAAGATGAGCAAGATCGTTTAAGCCTGCGCCTCAAGCAAAGCGAATCTGATTTGCAGGGGGCCCAGGCTGATCTTGAGACTTTGTCTCAAAAACACAAAGAACTTCAGGATCAGTATCAGAAGATCAAGCCTGAATTAGAGAAGTTGAAAAAACTGCATGAAGAAAATCAGCGTTTAAAAGAGGAGGTTCAGAAGCTTAAACAAAAAAGTCTCTCAGACAATTCCACTGTGAAAGCCGCTCCGGCCCCTGTTGAGCCCAAAAGCCCTCAAGGGTTTACAGGAAAGGTTGATGATATCACCCTCTTTGACCTCTTGCAGATGTTGGTGAATGCCCATAAAAATCAGATTGTTAATTTTAAGGACCGCGCAACAGCCAAAGACGGACAAATTTATGTGCGCAATGGTGAAATTATTCACTCAGAGTTTGCGCATTTAAAGGGTTTACAGGCCTTTCTTCTGATCATGTCAAGTAAGCATGGTTCTTTTTCTGTCTCCGCTTGGAAAGAGCCAACAGAAGAGACGATTCAAATGCCTGCAGCCAATTTGTTTATGGAAGTGGCGCGTGTCATGGATGAGCGCGAGGCCTATCTGAATAATTTAGAAGTGCCTGTCGGCTCGATTGAAAATATGTCTGAAGAAGAAGTTTTGGCGGCTGCCAAAAAGATTGAAAACACGATTCAGATAGGAAAATCTTTGGTGAAGTCAGTTGCTGGCAATATTGTCAGTGATGAGCCGATGAAGCAGGCCATTCAAAAAATTCTGGTGGTGGATGATTCCGCTACCATTTTATCGATTATCAAGAAATATTTACTTTCGCAAGGTTATACCACTTCCACCTGCACCTCGGCCAAAGATGGCATTGCCCTGATGCAGAAAGAAGAGTTTGATTTGGTCATTACTGATTTGGATATGCCAGAAATCAATGGGGTGGAGTTTTTCCTGTGGATTAAAGGCAATAAGCCCCAAACCCAGGTGATCATGATGACGGCCTTTGGTTCCGAAGATATTCGTGAATTTGCAAATTCCGTGGGAATTCTTCGCTATTTTGAAAAACCATTGAATATGAAACAAGTCAAACAAGTCTTGGACGAAATCAGTGAAGAGCACAAAGTAGGGGGAGATATTACCAATGTCAGCCTGCTTGATTTTATTCAAATGCTGGTTTTGTCACGCAAACAGAAATTGGTAGAGGTGATTGACCCGATTACCAAAACCAGTGGAAAAATCTATTTGGCCTTTGGTGAAATTGTGCATGCCGAATATCTCGATAAATTAGGTGAAGAGGCTTTTTATCCTTTGATGGCGATGAAAAGTGGACATTTTCAAGAGTTGAGTTGGGAAGAGCCTGCTCAAAAAAGCATTGAAACCAGTCCGATGAGATTGTTTATGGAGGCTGCACGTCGAATTGATCTGGAAGATATGAACTTGAAAAATATGGCCCAGATTGACGATATGTTCCAAAGCACGCTTGCTGAAACGGCTGTTGAGAGCAAGCCTGAGTTGCAAAAAGCAAAAGAGGAACACGATTTTACGATCTATGAAAGTGGCAAGGTCTTAAATATTCAGGTAGGTTCAAGCAAGAAAAACGAAGTGCTTGAAATTTTGAGTGCCTTTACACAAAATCTGAATGAGAGCGCAAAAATGCTTGTGCTCAAAGAACTCACCCTGTCAGTTATCTTTGAGTCTGATTTGGTTTCTGAAATCAATATTGGCCCCCGTTACCCAGGCGCAACGGCCAAAGGCTTGAAAATGGGCGATAGCATGGAAAAGGCTGTTGGCTTATACGGCACGCCCCGCCTCAGTTCGAATCGTGGGGTTATTTGGGACAGCATTTCTGTCTTTTCTCAAGATTCTGAAACGATCAATACGATTCGATTGGCTTGATAATTCAAATGACAGTCGAAACACAGGCCATCTTGTTCAAAAGCAAACATTTTCTCTTTGCGATAGAAGTTGAAAATATTGTTGAAATCACGAGGATTATTAATTTTGAGCCCGTTTCCTCCCATGGCGGATGTGCTCAGGGTTATTTCTACTATCGGCAGGAAACCCTGCCTGTAGTAGATGTTTGCCGTTATTTTAACTTTAATCACGGGCCATTTTTGATTGAGAACCTGATTGCTGTGGTTTCTGGCCCAGAAAATAAAAAAGCGGGTCTTCTCTTGGACGAAGTTCTTGATATTGTCAATCCTTCAGAGTATCCCAGGGTGACCTCTTATCAGATTGCTCCCAAATATTGCCGATATGCGATTGAATTAGATAAAAATAAGATACCTGTTTTGAATATCTCGAATATATATCTTGAGCTTGTTCAAAACTTATCTTCGTCACGTCAAAATGCTTCTTAGTGAACACGTCAAAATGACGAGATCTTTGGAACAACTTTCTGTTCAATTAACCCATGAGTTAAGTCAAACCTATGGTTTGGCCATTGATCAGAAAACAAAAAAATCTGTTTTACGAATTTTGCTTGAGCATCAAATCGATATTCAAACAAAGTCTTATGCAGATCTTTGCCAATGGCTGATCAATGAGATGTCAGTCAATGAAACTTATTTTTTTAGAGATCAGGTTTTAACCCAGTGCTTTATTAAATATTTGCATCAGTGGACGAAATCTGAAAACAGGGATTTAACCATTTGGTCGATGGGATCCTCAAGCGGTGAAGAAGCTTATACCTTTGCCATGTTGCTCGATGATTACGGCGTTTCTTCACTGGCCAATGCAAAGATTCGGATTTTAGGTTTTGATATCAGTACTCGCGTTTTGGAACAGGCAAAGTCAGGTCGTTATCAAGAGTTATCCTTACGGGCCACCAATTCTTATTATCTTGCCAAGTATTTTAAGCGAGAGGGCGAGAGCTACCTTTTAGCGGATCAAATTCGAAATGCTGTGCAATTTTTTCATTTTAATCTTGCCAAAGATATTTTTAATCAGCCATTGATTGACGAGTTGATTGCTAAAAATGGGGTGCCCGATATTATTCTCTGCCGTAATATTTTAATCTATTTTAAAAAAAGGTTGGCATTGAATATTGTTGGCCAGTTTTCTCAAATTCTGCAGCCCGATGGCTATTTTATTACCAGCCCTCAAGAGGCATTTCTCTATCAAATACCACCGTTTTTGTCTCAAAGCAAAGAAACTGCTTTTATTCTTCAAAAATCAGACCCCAGTCTTTGCCTGCCAAAATCACGTTCTCACGAAATCAAAAAAGAAGAACCCGATTTTGTTGCTGTGTCTGAGCCGGTTTGCTTAACAGGATCTTTAGAAAATCAAGCTCCTGAAATTTTACCCAAGCCACAGCATTTGATGTCACAAGAGACAGATTCTGATTTTGAACCTATTTTACGTACCTTGACGGATCAATCCTCGTGGGAAAGAGTGTTCTTACATGAGGCTGTTTTAAAATTTCAAAAACAAGAATATCAACAGGCCGATCAGATTTTGGGGCGGATTATTGAACGGGATCCTACCTGTTACTGTGCCTATTTGGTTCAGGCTTATCTTTCACAAAAGCAAGATTTCTGGGAGAAATCATTTGAGTATATTCGAAAATCAAGATTTGTACGGCCTGATACGGTTTTGGAGCATTATTTACTCAGTCAGTATTTTCTGAACTCTCATAAACATGAGAAAGCTTATCAGTCTGCAAATCGGGCTTTGAGTCTTTACCAAGATTCTGAAATTTCGCCCTTGGAGTTTCAGCTATTAGAGTGGCTTGGAATCAGTCTTTCAGATTTACTGCCAGCTTTTTATCCAGCCCAGAAAAAAGGAGAGACCTTCCATGTCTGAGCGTAATCCCTATATTCTTTTAAAAAATGAAAAAGAAACAGAATTACTGAAATCCCGTACCCAAGCGCTTGCACAGTCCTCTGCCGCGATTGAAGAAGCCTTGATGCGTTTGGGGGCTGTTGAATATTTGATCTTTTGGGCTGGGAGCCACCGCTATGCCCTGGATGTCCGCTTTGCGGGAGAAGTGCATGTAGAAGTGTATTGTGAGCCTTTGCCCTATGTACCGGAACTGATCCGGGGGATTGCCAATATTCGCGGCGAGATCATGGTACTGATCGACTTAAGTTTGCTGATGGGGTTTGAGCCCCAAGCCAAGCGCAGCCAATACAATGTGATTCCTCTCCATTTCAATGGGCGTAAGTTGGGGATCATCGTCGATGAATTTGAAGACCTTTCAAGTATTCCGACCAAACATATTCTAAGTGAGGCTGCTGTTCCCCGGCATATTCAAGGTATGACCATCAGCCAGATTTATATTATTCAAGCCCAGTCGCTTATTTATGATGAAAGAATTTATATTGTTGATTAATTTGCCCCAAAAGAAAGGTATTTAGCGAATGAAATTTAAATTAGCTCAAAAACTAGCCATTATTGGAGCTTGCTTTTGTCTTCCTACAGTTGGGCTCTTGACTTTTTCAGTGACTAAAATGAATGCTGAAACCCAGGCGGCTCAAGAGGAAGTTCGTGGATTGAAATATGTTTCGATTTTAAAAACTGTTTTTGAAAAAATAACCGCGCATAAAACTCTTGTGCAAAAATTAGCCGGTGGTCAACAGGAATTGAGACCTCAAATTATGAACCTGCAAAAAGAATTGTCTCAACTCTTTACTGAAATACAGGAAATCAATAAGACCAACAATAACCGTATCGATTTAGTCAAAGATATTAGCGCTACTGCAGCAAAATGGAATGAACTGAAAAAAGAAGTGCTTGAATTTTCAGTGGAGGGCAGCAATCAAGCGCATCTTGAATTTTTATCAGTACTTAAAAAATTGATTATTGCTGTGGGTGATAGATCAAAATTAATTCAAGACCCAGAGATCGCTTCGTTTTATTTGGTGGATTCAACCTTGAATAAATTGACTTCAAAAGTACAAATGAATGCCCAGGTTACAGAGCTGATTGATAAAATTATCGAAGGCCAAGGACTTTCTGCCGATGATTTGAGCAGTGCCGCTGAGTTGGAAGATTTATTGGGAAATAATAAAAACAAGGGCCAGATTGATACCGACAATACTTCAAAAGTGGCAATTTTCGCTGGTTTATTGAGTACTTCAGCCCGTGATTTGAATTCGGGTTATGAAAAAGTACTTGCTTCTCTTGTCGGAAAAAAAGGGCAAGTTTATCAAGATTTACAGGAAAGTCTCAAAAAAGATCAGGCTTTAACGAATAAGTTTTTGGTCTATATCAATACGAATTTTATTAAACCTAAAAAACCAGTCGTGCGTGTTGATGAATTCAATGCGCTCAGAAAAGAATATCTTCAAGCAGATTTCACATTGTGGGACAGTTCTCAAAGTTTGCTGCAAACGATTTTGCAGGAACGTATTTCAAGCTTGAATCAAAATAAATGGATCAGTATTTTACTGTCCTTGTTATTGACTTTGATTGCGCTTTCTTTGGCTGTTTACATGACCCGTTTGATTCTGGTTGCGATTACGCAGTTAGAGCAGGCTGCCAATAAGGTGGCTGAAGGGGAATTGGATGTTCAGGTTTCGCAAATCTTAACCGGGGATGAACTCGAAAGTCTGAGCAAAGCTTTCAACCAGATGGTTCAGAATATTGCTTCTGCCGATTCACAATTGCGTGAAGGCACGGTGAGCATGGAATTATTAGAAGAGAAAATTGACAGCTTGAATCAGCTCACAGAGCAGATCAACCGTGCAAAAGAGGAGTCAGAGCGTAACAGTTATTATTTGCAGTCTCTGATCAAAACCACTTCTACTTCGATCTATGAAATTAAACAAACTTCAGATTTGGTGGCCGATAATGCCCGAATTGTAAGAGATGTGGCTGAAACCTCGGTGAATATCTCCTCTGAAGGACAGAGTGCTGTTTCCAATTCGATTAACAGCGTTGAAAAAATCAAACAACAAATGGAAACCATTGCCCATACCATTCTCAATTTGAGTAAGCAGACCCAGGCCATTGGCGATATTATTTCCACTGTAAATGATATTGCCAAACAGTCGAAATTGCTGGCATTCAATGCGACCATTGAGGCTTCTAAAGCAAATGAATATGGAAAAGGCTTTTCTGTGGTTGCCAATGAAATTCGTATTCTCTCAGAGGAATCCCGTGAAGCTACTTACCGTATTTCAGAAATTTTGGGTCAGATTCAAGGGCTTACCAATCAGGTCGTGATGCTGGCTGAAGATGGTATGAAACTCTCCGATTCTGGAGTTCAACTTTCACTGACCGCTGGAGAAACGATCGACAAACTGGTCGATTCGATTCGCAACTCTGCTGAAGTGGCCACCCAGATTGCACTTTCTTCTCGCGAGCAAAAAGAGGGCATGGAGCAACTCGAAGATACCATGAGAAGTATCAACCTCAAAATTCCAGATGAGGCTGAAATTTTGAATATGATAGCGACTGCCTAAACCTCAATCATCCAGGAATTAAATTATGAATGATATGGATTTTGAGCTCAGTGTAGATCCTGAAATTTTTGAGATATTTCGTACCAGTGCGCAAGAGCATTTGGAAAAGATTACTGAACATTTGTTTCGACTTGAAAATGACAGTAGTCAACTGACTCAGGTATTAATCGAAATTTATAGAAGTGCCCATACGCTCAAAGGAGATTCCAATTCAGTGGGTTTGACCCAGGTGGGCACGATTGCCCATGGAATGGAATCGTATATCGGCAGCTTACAAAAAGAACAAGATTCTTTTGATGCGGTGAAGTTAAACAAGCTGTTTACGTTTGCCAAAGATATCCGTGAAAGTTTGGCAGAAGAAGAGCGTAAATTGGGGTTGGCGCCTGCACTGATCGATGTGGATGTGGCGGTTCAGGAAGAAACGCCTCCCGAAGATATTTCTGCGGGAATGCCTTCTGATACTTCAAGCAAGGCTCAAAACTGGCTGCGTGTCAATGCCAATAAGCTGGATTTCCTGATTAACCGTACAGGAGAATTGGGAACCTATCGTGCCGTTTATGATACCTATATTGCAACGGTGAAAGAATGGGTCTACGCTTTGCGTCGCAGCCAGGAAGAAAGCCGCTTGAAAATTCTCAAAAATAGAATTGAAACAGAAGCTGCGGATCTCCTTGAGCAGATGCGCCACCACGCGCTTGTTTTTGACTCCTTATTGGATGATTTGAGTATTGAGCTGGCCCAGATTCGCCTGCTTGAATTTAAAACCCTGTTTAATTCTTTGCGTGTAACCGTTAAGAATACTTCTCTTTCGTTGGGGAAGTCGATTCAGTTTGTCACCGTGGGTGAAGATATCAAAGTGGACAGGTTTATTCTCGAAAAATTAAAAGAACCTCTGGATCATATTGTCAGAAATGCTTTGGATCATGGCATTGAAAGTGCTCAAGAACGGCTGCTTCAGAATAAAAATGAAACAGCCAATATTCAGCTGCGTGTGGGCTTGAGCGGGGGAGACCTTTTGATTGAACTTGAAGATGATGGCAAAGGTCTTGATTTTCATAAAATTAGAAACAAAGCGCTGCACTTGAATTTATTTCCTGAAGAAAAAATCATGGCGATGTCTGAACAGGAACTGACCGATTTGCTTTTTGTTCAGGGCTTTTCAACTTCAGAAACCATTACCAATGTCTCAGGACGTGGTATGGGGTTGGATATTGTTAAAAATATCATTGAAAATACCCTTCAGGGTTCTATTTCAATTCGGTCTCAACCCGGACGGGGAACACGTTTTTCGATTCGGGTTTCATTGCAACTTACCAATTTCGAATCAATTTTTATTCAAGTTTCAGATCGTATTTTTGCCGTTCCAAATACTTCGCTTGAGTCGATTGAGGCCTTGAGCTCTCAATTGCTTCTGCGTGGAGAAGAGGGGCAAACCTTTTTTAACTACCGGGATCAATCGGTTCCACTTGAAGATTTAGCGGCTATTTTGGGAATTGAGCGTGTTCGGCCGGTGGTTTACGATCAAGGATATGTCATGATTTTTCAGCGTGAAAGTAAAATTGCGGCTGTGATTATTGATGAAATTCTTGAGAGCCGCCAGATTTTTATGAAGCCTTTGGGGCAACAAATTACCAAGTTAAAAAATGTTTCTGGAGCAACGCTACAGGCAGATGGAAAGCCCGTACTGGTTTTAAATCCGGTTGAAATCATCGATGAGGTATCAGGTTTCTCTAAACTGGTGGTTCATTCTGACGAAGATGCCCAGTTTTCTGTAACGCGTAAGAAGGTCTTGGTGGTGGATGACTCGATTACTACCCGCACGTTGGAAAAAAACATCTTAGAAACCAGTGGTTTTGAAGTGGTGATTGGCACCAATGGGGAAGAGGGCTGTCAATTGCTTGCGCAACATCGTCCTGATATCGTGATTACGGATTGTGAAATGCCGTTGATGGATGGCTATGGCTTTACGCGTTGGATTCGGGCTTCGAAATATAAACATTTGCCTGTGATTATGGTAACCTCTCTTGCCGATGAAGAATTTAAACGCAAGGGGGTGGAAGCTGGGGTGGATGCTTATATTGTCAAAGGTGAATTTAACCAACAAACATTTTTGGAGCGCATCAGTAAGCTTTTGCAGCAGTCCTTAGAATAGCTCCTGTGCTATACTGGCTTTTATTTTGACTTATTTAAGGAATTTAATTGGCATGGGTCCTGCTCTTAAGGTTTTAGTTGTGGATGATTCTCTGGTTGTTCAAAAATCCTTGGGTAAATCTTTAAGTGGTTTGGAAAATCTCGAAGCGATTGATTATGCCTGCAATGGCGTAGAAATGTTGAATAAAATCAGTATTTTTCAGCCAGACGTGGTGATCTGTGACTTAAGAATGCCCTATTTAGATGGAATTGATGCTGTTGCAAAATTGCAGCAGGAACTAAAAAAACCACCGATCCCGATTATTTTTTTCTCAGCAAATTTTGACGATCAGCAAATAGGCTCTAAACTCTCTGGTTATCTTCATTATGATTGGGTGCGTACCGTAAATAAGCCCAAAGGCTTGCATTATGATGGGGTTGCTCAGGAATTGAGAGATTTGTGTCTTACGCTCAGTCAACGTTTTCCCCAACATTATCGAAAATTAGAAGAAAATCAAAAAATTGAAATTATTTGTTTGGGGGCCTCTGCTGGTGGGCCTGATGCATTGTGTGAGTTATTTCATGTCATGGGTAAAGTTTCTTTGCCTATTTTAATTTTGCAGCACAATACGCCTGGTTATAGTCGAAATTTTAAAGAGTGGTTGAAGGGGTGTACCCAGATGCCAATTCAAGTCGTTGAGCAAAGGCAAGACATTCACGCTGGAGTTATTTATTTGCCGCTCGATAACCATCATTTATGGGTCAGCCCTGATCGCAAATTGAATTTACGAAAAAATTCAGAACAGGATCGTTTTTGTCCTTCGATTAATTTAACATTGAGTTCAGTGGCTTCTGCTTATGGGGCTTCTACAATGGGCGTTTTGCTGTCAGGCATGGGAGACGATGGGGTGGAGGGTTTGCGGGATATTTTTAACTATAAGGGTGTCACGATCGTGCAGAACCAGGCCAGTTGCAAGGTATTTGGCATGCCAAAATCGGCTTTGCGGCAAAATATCGTACAAATGACGCTTTCACCTGAAGAAATTGGACTTTGGATTAAACGGATAGCTCAAGTTGATTGAGTTAATTTTTAGCGTCCAGATTCGTTTTTAAGATAATTTCGAATCGATTCTTTTGAAATACTGCAAACCAGATTGAGTTCAATCATTTTCTCTGCCAGTGTACGCAGACTCCACGTTTTTTGACCTTTTGGCGGGGGGCCAGAAGCCAACCGTTTGAGGGTAATCTGAGCTGTTTGATCCAATTTCGGCGGTTGACCACTGCGCGGTTTATCTTTGAGACACAAACCTTCGGAGCAATAACGCTTTTTGATATTGATAATGGCCTGTTCCGACAAGCCCGTTTCTCGGGCTATTGCCTTATTGGATTGTTGATCATCGGCCATTAAAAGCACTTGTGCTCTTCTAAATTCCCGCTTTTTAGTTTCCTTCGGGGATAAGATGAGTTTCTCAAGCTCTTGTTTTTCTTGTGTTTTTAAATGGATGGTATACTGTTGATTTTGTTTCATCAGACGACTTCACTGTTTATTTTCATTTCAGCCTCTTAAAAATTCCAACTTGCTGAAAGATTGAAAGAGGGGGAGGCTTGATCCGATGACAGTTTTAATTCTGCCACCAAAGGGATAGCTTGGGTTCCATCACCATAAAGCCTGATACTGCTGTCCCACTTTGCTTGCCCCCCTTGTGGAATATACCGTGAATATTTACAATCCATAGCAACGCCATCATCGGGGCGTTGGGTAGAATAGCTAACGGTATAGTTCCGATTATTCAGTTGTGGATCAATTTTGCTGCGTTCCTGATCTATTTGAAATTCCCATTTGCTACTGACAGACGAATAGGGCAAATCAGCTTGTGGGGCAGGTGTTTCTGCGCCTGTATTTGGATCGACGGCTGTATCTGTAGTGGGCTCCGGCGAGGCAGGATCGGTGATGGTCAATTTGGCAGAGTAAAGTTCTGCATTATTGACTTTATTGGTGTATGAGAGTGCACCGCTCAGATACGTATTGAAGGTGTGTTTTAAATTGACTTGATTTGATTCTGTTGAATTGACCACACCCGATTGTGAGCTACTGGTTAAGACCTCTCGTGAATGCACGTAGCCCAGCGTGGTGGCTTTGCTGATTTCATAATCTAAGTTTGCATCTGTGCTGGTGGTCGTATTGCGCCCTACGATTGAGTTGCCATTGCTGTCGCAATCCAGAAATGAAGCAACAGTTTGTTTTTGACTGACGCCGACTGAAAGATCTTTCCCCAATTTGGTATTGGCACTGATGTTTTGTTGGGTTTGGGGGAGTGCAAATCCTTCTGTAAGCTGGGTGGGATCAATCCGTTCCTGTCCATAATTGATGCTGGTATCACCATAGGAAACACCTGCGCTCAGGCTTTGTTTATGGGCCTCGAGGGTTTGGTTCTGCTGAATTTCTCCGGAAACAGAAAATGTTTTAGGGTCTGGTGGGGATGCTTGTTCACCTTCAGTTTTGGAGGGGTTCTCAGTTGTCGCTGTGGCTTGACCTTCTGGTGGATCTGGGAGCTTTTCGGTATGGCTGTAATTAAAACCCAAGGTGGTGGTTTGGCTGTCTTTTTCCGTTGCATAGGAGCCATTGAGCTGCAGATCCGGGGAGGCGTGATAAGTGCCTGCTGTTTCGGTGGCTTGGTCGCCATTCTCTAAAAAGCGTTGGGTATGATCGATTGCAAAGAGCTCATTTCCTTCTGCATCCCGTTTGGTCATACCCAATTGAACCGAGACATCTGTTTGGGTATAGCTTGGCTTCTCCGATAAACGACGAACACCTGAAATCAGAGGTGCAGGGGTATCGCTGCTACCTTTTTTCAGTCCCATACTAATTTTTTGACGAAATTCTAAACTGCCTTGGCTGTCTGTTTTTTGGTTGGCCCCGAAATTAAGTTGAGAGGCTTCAAAATCGGCCGAAGTAGGACGTACTCCTTGCCACGTGCCTTGAAGATCTGTTTCTGTGGAATAAACGGGCCCCTTTGATTCTGTACCCAAATCCGGTAGATGAGAGGGCGCATTTTCGGTGTCAGTAGATACTTCTGAAGGACTCCAGGTACTTGAGTTGGAAAGGATACTCCCGCCCTGTTGTCCTTTTGAGACACTGTCAATATCTGTGCGGGTATTGACCAGGTATTGGCTGGTAGAAGAAAAATTGGAAACGTTTGGCATTGTAGAATTACCCTGAATCCTAGTTTTCTTGATTCAAAAGCAAATAATGGCTTCTGGATCTCTCAACCTGAAGTTGCAATTTATCGACCACTGTATTTTGCTGTTCGAGTGCCCAGCGTCCCTGTTCTGTTTCCGCATGCAGGCGCTGCACTTCAAATTTGAGCGTGTTTATTTTTTGTTTCAGTTCTGAAGGGGCATTTTTTCCGGGGTGGATCTGGCTTTGATAATCTGAAAGCAGATCCTGAGCTTGTTCATAGCGGCGGAAGCTGAGCAGATATTTACTTTGAATTTGGCTGAATTTGTCTTGGGCCTGGTGGAGGGATTTTTCGTCTTTGAGCAAGCTTTGCTTGGCCTTTAGTTTGCTCTCTTCTAAAGCTTGTTCTTTGGCTTCGGTTTGCAGGTCTTCTGGTTCGAAGAATTGAATATTCATTTCTTCGGTGTCTATTTTATTGGGGGATTCCAATGATTGTGGCCATTGCAGTGAGACTTGATCCTGGGGAAGTTGGAGATCCAGACTTTGATTGACAAGGCTCTCTTTTGCGGGCATGGCCGTGGGATTGGGGGGCCAGATCTGGTTTTGTAAAGGTTCTGGCGAACGGTTGATATTGGGTAACATGACTGGCTCCTGTCAGTAGCTATATACTTTGATCCTAGCAGTTCAAAAAACCTAAATTGTGTTTAGATTTGTACTTTTGAGAGATTTGATTTGTCTATTCTGAGGCATTTGTCTACAAGGTGATTTGAAAATAGGATATTTGAATACTTTGGTTTAATAGGTGTTGTTTTTTGAGAAAATCGCGATATATTTTGTTGGTGCATTATTTTTAGATTGTTTCAGAAGAAAAGCCCAGAAAATCACTCTTTTGAGTCATCTTCTGGGCGCTTGTTTTGGCCTTGATTTTAGGCGAGGAAGCTGAATTACGCTTTTTGTTTTAAGAGAGCATCGCGAATTTCGGTCAATAAAATCTCTTCGCGGCTGGGTTCTGGGGGCGCTGGAGGAGCAGCGGGTGCTTCTTCCTCTTTCTTTTTCAGGTTGTTGATCATTTTTACCATCACAAAAACGGCGAGGGCCATGAGGGTAAAGTCGAAGACATTTTGGATAAAGTTGCCCACGTTGAGGGTGACAGCTTCAGCCGTTACTTTGCCTGCGGCATCTAAAACGGCTGCTTTAAGCGGAATTTTAATTTCTGTAAATTTAATGCCTCCTGTGATTAAACCCAAGGGAGGCATCAGTACATCTGAAACCAGTGAGGTGGTGATTTTACCGAAGGCACCCCCAATAATGACACCTACAGCCAGATCGATGACATTGCCTTTGACGGCAAACTCTTTAAATTCTTGAATAAACCCCATATGATATCCTTTCGAGTGCGTATTCTTGTGCAGTATATAAAGAGTTTAACGGCGAGGGCCGGGATATCTTTGTAAGAGAAGCGGCGTGGCTCCTTTTGCTGCAATTACGGCTTGGTAAGCTGCGACGCCATCGGTTGGAATACGTTTCAGACTGGCATCGGTTTGGGCTTCAACCTGATACAGCCCAAAGCGGGAATCGAAATCTCCCCATTCATAATTATCCGTGATCGACCAGTGAAAATAGCCGATTACCTGTGCGCCATCCTGAATGGCCCTTTGCATATGGTAGACATGGTGAATGATATGGTCACTTCGTCTCCAGCCATCTGCACGGGGTTGGTTTTGAAAGGTTCCGATTCCATTTTCAGCAATTACAATGGGTTTGTGAAATCTGCGCTGATAATCCATCAAAACATTGTATAAACCTTCAGGGTAAATGGGCATGCGCCAAGTTTCATGTGCGTTCATGATTTGTTCAATTTTATTGAAGCGATAGTAGTAATCAAACGCAACATAATCAAAGCGGCCCAATAAGGCGACTGTGCCATTGTTGCGTGCGGATGTCTCGCTGGCGTAATGAACAGGTTTAAAGATCTGATTGGCATGAATCGCATAGGCAAAATCACCACTTTTGAGTCCGTCAATAAACCAGTCTGAATCAGCAAAGGCTTCAATTGTCCTGGCGTTCATTGGATCTGCTGAAGACGCATAGGATTTGGGTGTTTTTGCAAAAGGATTGTATTGAAATTGGAAGATATTTGCAGAGACCATGGCCTGTGGATTGATGCCGTGAATTCGATCATAGGCTCTGGCATGGGCTTTGAGTACATTCCAGCCTGATCTCAGAAAACCAAGGGGAGAATGGGTCCCGGGTGGGGTTTTCCCAAATAGATGGGCAATGGGTAGCCAGATATTGGGTTCATTAAAGGTGATCCAGAAACGCACATCGTTGCCCATTTCCCGAGCGATGCGATCTACATAGCGCAGATACAATTCGATAGTATCAGGATCTTCCCAGCCTCTCAAACCATCCCGATCGCTGTCCTCTAGAAGCCATTGCGGATAGGTAAAATGTACCAAGGTAACGAGAGGTGTCATACCATGCTTGCGTACGGTTTGAATTAGGCGTTTGTAATGGGCAATCTGATTTTCATCAAACTCTCCGGGTCGGGGTTCGATGCGACTCCATTCCACACTCAGACGGAAGGCATTGACGCCCATTTGCTTTGCGAGCAGAATATCTTCTTCATAGCGGTTATAAAAATCAACGGCTTTCCCACTGCGATGCTTGGTTTTGCCTGCCTGTTCCCAGAAATACCATTGGCTGTTGGTTTCATTGCCTTCAGCTTGATAACCCGCTGAAGAGACGCCCCACATAAAGTTTGAGGGGGTTTGGCGGAATGAGGTTGTTTTGAGGGTATTATTCTGTGCTGCAGGTAGGGCTTGAGGAAGGGGAACAGGGCTGCACGCTGCAAGAAAGATACAAAATGTAACAATATTTAAAAACAGAGGAATTTTTTTGAAATTCTTGGATTTCATGCTGACCATCGCACCAAAAGGGATTATTCTTAATAATATCTTAATTTCATATAAAAGTAAATTCAAAAAAAGCAGATTGAATTGATTTTGAATCCCATTTTGTTGACGCGGAATCCGTTTAAAGTGTGATCTGGGTCTATTGCTCATTCAGGATGTCTTGCCTACAATAGCCTTAGGGTTATTTTCAAAATTCCTTGTATTTACTAATTCAGGAGATCTGTTTTTATTATGAAGATGCGTTTTGCTTGTCTTTTTTTATTGAGCTCTTCGATGCTGATCGTTGGTTGTGACAATACCACCAATAATGCACCTAAAAATGTCGTGACGCAAACGACCAATAGCGCTCCTCAGCAAGTGGTCAACAATACTACAATTATTAATCAGGGTGAAACCCGGTCGGATGAAACCACACGTTCTACTTCTCCTTCTGCTGCCCCTTCTGCTCCTTCTACGGCTCCTGCTGCAACGCCGGCCCCTGCTGCTTCTAACTGTGGCAAGTTAGATATTCGCGATGACGGTTCCTGGCATTTTCCACGGCCAGATAAAACGCCACGTATTTTACAAAGAGGGGAGTATCAACTCTTTCAGGATGGTTCAGCAAAAATCACCAAAGCGGGTGAGCCTGATGTGGGAGCGGTGATTAAACCACCGGGATGCCCCACATCCAATGCTTCGCCGACGCCGACTACACCTGTGGCCAGTCCTGCCTCTTCTGGAACGACGACTCAGCCCACAAACTGCCGTCTGGATATTAAAGCTGATGGTTCCTGGTCTATTCCCCGCCCCCCCAGCGGTACGCCCCGTACCCTGCAAAAGGGAGAATACCAACTCTTTCAAGATGGTTCAGCAAAAATCACCAAAGCGGGTGAGCCTGATTTTGGGCAGATTGTAAAACCACATTGCTGATTTAAGTTTTTTAAAAGCCCTCCGTTTTTACGGAGGGCTTTTTTATGGTCGTTTGAGCTGGCTTTTGAGGCGTATTTAAGCCAAGAATGAAAAAAGATGCACCAAAAACTCAAAGATAACTTGCATGACCTTATAAATTTGTCCAAAGAATATATCCCGTACACCCGGCAAGAAGACCAAGGCAATTAAAATGGCGGGGCCATAGGGTAAGAGCTGATCAAATTGAATTTGCAGCCTGCGGGGCAGAAATCCTCGCAAGACCCCTGCACCATCTAAGGGAGGCAAGGGCACCAAATTAAAGACCATCAGCAGCAAATTGAGTGAAATACTGATGACCAAAGGTTCTTTGATAAAGTCCTGTCCTGTTTTGTTGCCCAGATAGAGCAGAATAATGCTCAGAATAGCCAAAAGCAGATTGGCCAAGGGGCCAGCCGCTGCAATAGCCGGCATTTGCCAGGCGGGGTTGCGCAGATTTCGCGGATCAACGGGCACGGGTTTGGCCCAGCCAAAGCCTACAAAGACAACCATCAGCGCGCCCATCAGATCGAGATGCGCTATCGGGTTGAGTGTGAGTCTGCCTTCACGGGCGGCGGTATCATCTCCAAAAATATGGGCGGCATAGGCATGGGCTGCCTCATGAAATGAAATGGAGATGATGAACAGGGGCAAGAGGATCAGCAGATCCAAAGGGTTTGAGCGAAAAATCATAGTACCTCTTTGAGTTCTTGGGCCCATTTTTGAGCCAGTGCAAATTCTTCTTCTTTTGAATGGACCAGGCCATCCAGTCGAAAATGGTGGAGCTTTTCTAAAATTTCGCGCATCTGGGGGCCTGGTTTGAGTATCGTTTTTAGGTCATGCCCAGAAATTTCAGGCTTGGACAGACGCAGCTCGCCCCAGAAGTATTCTGCGGCTTGTGCCAGTTCGCTTTCGGGAAAACGGGCCAACCAGAACCAAAGGGTGAGATCTGGGATGGGTTTAAGCGTTTGATACACTTGGTGAGGTTTGAGGGTTTTCCAATTCAGTGCCAGCATTTTTTCCGTTTGAACCACGATCGCTTCCCAGGAACGCACTTGGTGCTGATTGAGTTCCAAGTGTGGGATCAGCTCTGCTCTGCGCGGGACGCTCAGGGCTTCTAATAGGAGACAAAGCGGGGCAGCCCATTGGTCATGGGCTTCGGCAAACCAGGGTTCCCACTGTTCCAAACGATTGAGTGCACCGAGTAAATTTTCGTTGAGTCTCAATTCTGGATCCAGGCAACGCAAGACATTCAGCGCTTCCAACGCGAGAAGACTGGGAAGTGGATCTGCAAAACTTAAAACTTTGCGGAGCTCTGTTCGGATCCGGGGCGAGAAAAAGCGATCAAAAATACCTGTTTGCATGGTTTCAGAGATCAATTGCGCGGTTTGAGATTCTATTTGAAAACTTAAAGCATGTTGTAAGCGGCAGGCCCGCCAGCAGCGCACAGGGTCTTCTCTGAATTTATTCTCATGCAGGGTGCGCAGGAGGCGATGTTCGAGGTCTTGGTAACCATTGAAATAATCAATCAGTTCTCCAAACTCTCCGGGCAGCAGCGCAATCGCCATGGCATTGATCGTAAAATCTCTGCGTATCAGATCGGCGTGGAGATCACTGAAGCTGACTTTGGGATTCGCGCCAGGATGGGCATAGGTCTCTGTTCGGGCTGTGGCGATGTCCAGGTGAAGGCGCTGATCAAATTTAAGTTTGGCTGTACCGTACTGTTCAAAGATCTGAAGCTGGCCTCCACAGCGTCTTTGCATTTCCTGCCCAAGCGCTTCTGCTCCTCGGTGTTCAACCACCAGGTCGATATCCCAGTCAAACTCACGGTGGGGGAGCAGCAGATCGCGAATACTTCCGCCAATTAAAAAGACGCGCAAATCAAGAGCTGCAGCGCTTTCACCCACATGATGAAGGAGTTCCAAAACTTCTGCAGGAAAATAAGCCTGCATTGAACGAATCAGTTTCATAGCCGTATTTTACCAAAGGAAAAGGGGCCCGGAGGCCCCTTTTAGATTATCTTCGTGTCGGGAATCGGTGCCGGGAGGCTTACATCATGCCGCCCATGCCGCCCATTCCACCCATGCCGCCCATATCCATGCCAGCGCCACCGCCAGCCTTTTTATCGAGCTTTTCAACCACGAGAGCTTCAGTGGTCAGGAGCATGGCTGCAATACTGGCAGCATTCTGAATCGCAGCGCGTGCGACCTTGGCAGGATCCACAATACCGGCTTGGATCATGTTTTCGTAACGACGATCCAGGGCATTGTAGCCGACGCCTTGTTCAGCAGCGCGAACATTCTGAGCGATAACAGCGCCTTCTTCACCGGCATTTTCAGCAATCTGGCGCAGAGGAGCTTCCAGAGCTTTCATGACGATATTGAAGCCGACTTTTTCATCGGAACTCAGGGTTTGTTCATTTTTGATCGCATATTCATTGAGGTGTTTGGCAATCTGCAGCAGGGTGGTACCACCGCCAGCAACAATGCCTTCTTCAACGGCTGCTTTGGTAGCAGACAATGCGTCTTCGATGCGCAGTTTGCGATCTTTCAGTTCGGTTTCAGTGGCTGCACCGACTTGAATCACGGCAACACCGCCAGACAGTTTGGCCAGACGCTCTTGCAGTTTTTCACGATCGAATTCAGAATCGGTTTCTTCGATCTGACGACGGATTTGACCCACGCGTTTTTCAACGGCTTCTTTGTGGTCTCCACCCGCAACCAGAGTGGTTTTGTCTTTGGAGATGCGAACCTGACGGACAAAGCCCAGCATTTCAACGCTGATATTGTCGAGTTTCAGACCCAGATCTTCGCTGATGACTTGGCCACCGGTCAGAATAGCGATGTCTTCGAGCATGGCTTTGCGGCGATCACCGAAGCCAGGAGCTTTGACAGCAACGCTGTTGAGAACACCACGCAGTTTGTTGACCACGAGGGTTGCCATGGCTTCACCTTCAACGTCTTCAGCAATGATCACCAAAGGACGGCCTGAGCGAGCAACCTTTTCTAGAACAGGAACGAGGTCAGCTACAGCGCTGATTTTGCGATCGGTCAGCAAAACATGGGCTTCTTCATAGACGGCTTCCATCTTTTCAGAATCGGTCACCATATAAGCTGAGATATAGCCTTTGTCGAACTGCATGCCTTCAACCACATCCAGTTCAGTAGACATCCCTTTAGATTCTTCAACGGTGATAACGCCATCTTTGCCAACAGCTTCCATGGCTTCTGCAATCAGATTGCCAACGGTCAGATCGTTGCCAGCAGAAATGGTAGCTACTTGACCAATCGCGGTTTTGCCTTCGATGGGGGTAGATACATTGTGAATTTCTTCAACAGCCAGAGCGACTGCTTTTTCGATGCCGCGTTTGACCAGAATGGGGTTTGCACCTGCGGTTACGTTTTTCAGACCTTCGCGGATCATGGCTTGTGCCAGAACAGCAGAGGTGGTGGTTCCGTCACCCGCAACATCGTTGGTTTTGCTACAAACTTCTTTAACCAGTTGGGCACCGGTATTTTCAATCGGATCTTCGAGTTCGATTTCTTTGGCAATCGTGACACCGTCATTGATGATTTGGGGAGCGCCAAATTTCTTTTCGAGTACAACGTTGCGGCCACGGGGTCCGAGGGTTACTTTTACGGTATCGGCCACCGCATTTACACCACGCTCAAGGGCGTGACGTGCATCTTCACTATAAACAATTTGCTTTGCCATCTTAATTTATTCCTCCTGATTATCTTTCAACAATTGCGAGAATATCTTTTTCAGAGATAATCAGATATTCTTCACCCTGAGCTTTGACTTCTGTGCCACCGTACTTAGCGAAAATGACACGGTCACCTTCACGAACTTCCATGGCTGAGCGTTTGCCGTCTTCCAGCAATTTGCCGGGGCCTACAGCCAGAACTTCAGCTTCTTGGGGTTTTTCTTTAGCGGTCTGGGGCAACAAAATGCCACCACTGGTTTTTTCTTCACCTTCGATTACTTTTACCACCACCCGGTCACCCAGGGGCTTCAGAAATGTCTTTGCCATGTGTGTCTAAGACCTCCATTTGAGTTTGGCATATCGGAGAATTTATTCTTTAGCACTCATTAACATAGAGTGCTGATATATGTATTCATGATGATCGATTCTTTCAGGACTGTCAAGAGAATTTTGAGTTCAAAAGCAAAAAAATTATCACTCGCACAGTAAGAGCGCTAATTAAAATTCAAATAAAAAGAGGGGCTGTTGAAAACAGCCCCTCTTCCTGGGTTGGTTTTAGTGGTGTTCGGCGACAACCGCTCCGATATAAGATGCTGTCAACATAGAGAAGATAAAGGCTTGGATAAATCCAACCAAAACTTCCAGGGTCATCATGGGTAAAACGACCACGCTGGTGACGATCAGGGGAGCGGTTAAGAAGAGCAGAATCCCCATCACGATTTCGCCTCCGATGATGTTTCCGAATAAACGGAAAGTCAGTGAAAGAGGACGGGTCAAATCTTCCATCATATTGAGCGGGAAGAGAAACCACATGGGTTGAAAATAATGCTTGAAATGGGCCAGGCCTTTTTTACGAATGCCAAAATACCAATAGGAAATAACAGAGATGACTGCAATAGCGCCATTTGTATTTACATCATTGGTGGGAGAGGCAATTTCAAAACCATGGGGAGTGCCAAAGAGTTCAAGCACGCGCCAGGGCAAAAGACCCAGCCAGTTTGAACAGAGCACAAACAAGAAAATGGTGCCGATCAAAGGCACATAGCGATAGGTGTCTTTGTGAACCTGTGAAGAGACGATGCTGTTCGCCAGATCGACTACAGATTCAAAGAAAACCTGTTTTTTCTCGGGTTTTTTGCTGAGTTTGCGCGTGCCCATAAAGGCCAGCGCAATCAGAATGGCCATGACCAACCAACTGCCCATCAGGGTATCCAAATGGACTTTGGCTGGACCGATCTGAAGATTGTAGTGGCTGGGAGGATGATAAGAAGAACTTGCTTCATGGTGTTCTTCTGCTCCGCCATGTTCTTCTGGGGTGCCATGTTCTGTATTTGAAGCATTATGTGTTTCTTCGGCACTGTGCTCGGTCGTCATGGTGACGCTGCCGTGCTCCGTGTCGGAGGGCTTACCGTGAGTTTCATTACTGCTGTGCTCAGTACTGGAGACAGTGCCTTGCTCCGTGCTGGAGGTGCTGTGTTCTTCTACAGCGCTGTGCTCAGTACTGGAGACAGTGCCGTGCGATTCTTCGGCCTGATGGTGTTCTGTTGCAAATGCAGGCTGCACAACCGTTCTCCTTATATATATTGCTTGATTGGATGTACAGAGTAGTTAAGCTCAAACCTTGAAGCTCAATTTGGTGTAACCAGACAGTCTCAAACGTGTTTGACAGGAGGGTTTTGATTCCAGCGCAAACAAATCGAGGCAGGTACACACTGACTCATGCTCAGGAATTTTAGCATAGGCCAAGAGCCTCCCGCCAGATCATCACGCTTTTGAGATCAGTTCTCTGGGGGAAGGCTGGGATTTAGCTCCAGATATTTGCGTTTGATCTCTTTGAGATCCTGCCAGGCCAGCCATTTGGGAGACCCTTTCTGGCGGGAATCATTGCGTAAGAGATAGGCTGGGTGAAAAGTGGGCATACACCAAATCGCGTTCCAAAAAATCCACTTTCCCCGTGCGCGGGAGATAGATTGATTTTCGCCAAACAGACCTTTTAAGGCGGTTGCTCCTGTCAGGATGATGATTTGGGGTTGAACGAGCTGAATCTGTTGTTCCAGAAATGGGAGACAGGTCTGCATCTCTTGCTGTGTTGGGGTGCGGTTCTGGGGCGGGCGGCATTTGACTACATTGGCGATATAAGTGTCTTGCTGACGATCAAAACCCACCGAGGCAAGCATTTTTGTAAGCAATTGCCCTGCTTTGCCTACAAAGGGCACGCCAGTTTCATCTTCGTGTTGCCCAGGGCCTTCTCCTATCACCATTAAGTGGGCCGCTGGGTTGCCATCCGAAAAGACGGAAAAAGTTCGGCCCTTGTATAGCCCACATTTTTGGCACTGACTACAGGCTTGAGCCAGTACCTGCAGGGCTTGCTCTTTTTCACTCTGTTTTGGGGCGCTGAAATGCGCCCGATCCGAATCTGGATTTTGATTAGAGAATGAATTTTGATGGCTCATCTGATTGATAGATGGTTTTTTATCAAGATATTAATTGTAAAGGCTCTTCAAGATTATATCATGCTGTTCAGAGCTTCTGAAGATTGAATTAAAGGCGCGAATCCCCATTCTGACTTGCTTGGCAGTGGGATATGCTATGCTATAATAGACTTTCATAAAATTCGACCAAATCGGGAAGAGAGAAACTGCCCCATGAGCGATTCTGAGACCCAAATCTGGGAAGATGAAGACACCAATAGCATCATTCAGGAAGACGCCGTCTCTGATGCCCTGTCTTTTCTGGATGATCCAGAAGAAACCCCTTATGACTTCGAAGATGAGGAAGTGCAAGCGGCTTTGGAAGTGGAGCAGGGTATGGATGATGATTATATTCCTGCCATGGATCAGGATGACAGTCTGAATGAAGATTTTCCCGCAGAAGAAGCATCTGATAATTTTGAAATACAGAGTGATCTGTCTTTGGAAGAAGAAGTAATGAATACTGAAACCGAAATGATAGAAGAAGAAGTGCTTGAAGCAGAAAGTTTCGAAGCCTATCCCTCCTATGAAGAAGAACCTGCTGTCGAAGATGCCGCAGCCACGTCTGTCGAAGTTTCAGAACCCGCCCCTGCCGTGCAGGAAGGTGCAGATGATTTTAATCTTGCCACTTTAAATCAGTTGGTGGATGAAATCCGTCAGGAAAGTGAACGTGTTGCCGAAATGAAGTCTTCTGTGGCAAAAGCGTTGAGCCTGATCCAAGAAATGACTGAATCGCTAAAGTCGTGATAGCCCCTTTTGAAGCCATTCTACAAAAGCATCAGGAACTGACAGAGTTATTGTCAGATCCTGATGTGATTCGTGATCAGGAGCGTTTTCGCAAATACGCCAAAGCACATGCCGAGCTTGAAGAAAAAGTGGCGATTTACCATGAATTGGAAAAGGTCAATCAAGACCTTGCCAATACCCAGGAAATGGTACGTGAAGAGCAAGATGCTGATATGAAAGAGCTGATTCAGAGTGAACTGCAAGAGTTGACCGAACGACAGGCTCATTTAGAAAACACACTGCAGTTAATGCTTTTGCCCAAAGACCCCAATGATGAGAAAAACATCATGTTGGAAATTCGTGCGGGAACAGGGGGCGAAGAAGCTGCTTTGTTTGCTGCCGATCTGATGCGGATGTATACCCGTTTTGCAGATCAAAAACGCTGGAAAACCACCATTTTGTCCTTAAATGAAACGGGCTTGAATGGGATTAAAGAAGCGGTTTTGGCCATTGAAGGCGATAGCGTTTACAGCTATTTGAAATATGAGTCTGGGGTGCACCGTGTTCAACGGGTGCCCGATACTGAAGCTTCAGGGCGGATTCACACCTCTGCTGCGACAGTGGCTGTTATGCCTGAGGCTGAAGATATTGATATTGAAATCAATCCTGCGGATTTGCAGATGGATACCTACCGTTCAGGTGGGGCCGGGGGCCAAAACGTCAACAAGGTTGAAACCGCTGTGCGTATTACCCATGTGCCGACAGGTATTGTGGTGGCTTGCCAAGAAGAGCGCTCCCAATTGCAGAACCGCATGAAGGCGATGTTGATGCTCAAGACCAAAATGTTGGATCGCTTGACCCACGAGCAGAACCAAGAGCGTGCAGATGCGCGTAAGTCCCAGGTGGGCAGTGGAGATCGCAGTGAACGTATCCGGACCTATAATTTCCCAGAAAGTCGGGTCACCGATCATCGGATTAAGCTGACCCTGCATAAACTGCCAGAAATTTTAAATGGCGATCTCAATGAAATGATCGATGCCTTGATCACTGCCGATCAGCAGGCCAAGCTTGAGGAACTCACCCAGCAGGATGAAGTGGCTTTGGCCTAACGCTTCGCTGGTTTTAAGTTTTTTCAAAGTAAAAAGGCAATTTTTCACGAATCACGACGGGTGTTTCTATTGGGATTAATTCTGAAAGTTCAGTCACATCCTGATTAAACATGCGAACACAGCCATGTGAGGCTTCTGTGCCGATGCTGTTTGGATTATTGGTGCCATGAAGCGCATATCCCGACCAGTGCCTGCTGGGATAGGCCGATTTTGTATAGATCAACAGACGTCTAACCCCCCAACCTGTATTCGGGTAGGGCATGATTTCTTTTTTTCCCATGATAAAAAGTCCTGTAGGGGTGGGAGTACGTGGGCGACCCGTTGCAATCGGATAGGTTTTCTCAAGAATATCATTCTGTACATAATAAAGCGCAAAATTGTATTTATCGACCAGAACAAAGGTGGCTGCAGGGCGCTCTGAAAGATGGTAGAGGGTCAATTTTTGTTGATTGATAAGAGTCTCTTTGTTTTGGAGTTTTAGAATCAGTTCATTGCTTCCTGTTTCCAGGGCGATAGCGGGTAAAAAGAAAGCCTCACCTGCTTTTATTTTCTTTTGGAGGACAGTTTTTTGATTGAGCATTAGGCTTAGCTCAAAGTTCTCCGATGAAGTTTTTTCTCCCAGCACTGAAATCCAAACACCTTTTAAATTGGAAATGACCTGGTGATTGGCGAGTGCGACAGAGAGCCAGACGTTGGGCGGCTGCTCTGAAAGCGAAATCTGAGTTTCCTGCTTTTGCAGGGGAGTGGAAAAGGCTTGTATTTCATAGTCCGGTTTGAGGGGGAGTGCGAGGGCCGAAAGGTTCAGAAAACTCCAACAGAAAAGGGCAAGGCCAAGACGTTTCATTTTAATAATCCCGGATTAGAATTTGCGTGATCTTTTTGTTGCGTACGTAAAAATCGGTTCCTTTTCGGCCGCCCAGCGTATATTTCAAATAAATGGAACCCCGCTGAATTTTTTTGAGTTGTTTGCCATAGGCTTTCAGCAATTCTGCTTCAGAAGAGCCGACATGGATGCCTTCGGGGGTTTTAAACTCAGGAGTATTGACTTCGAAAATAAAAATATGATGTTTCACATCGCTGTAAACTTGCAGAGGATAACTGTTGTTTTCTTTGTTTTTTGTGCCAAAAAAGAAATAATAAACAATTTGCCCTTCATATTCGGTGTCTTTTCCAGTGAGTGTTGGTTTTGAGCCTAATTTCTTTGTGAGCTCTTGGATTCCTGTTGTATCAGGCATTCCCAGGGCAACATTTGCAATGCTTTTTCCTGGCTGGATCGGGGTGGGCGCAAATGCCAGGGCCGGAAAACTCAGCGCGAAGGTCAGAAACACAAAGGGTATTTTAAATCGCATACAGGAAACTCCTGAAAAACTTAGTCTGTTCAAGCTTCTGGATTCATTATGCCTGATCTTCTTGTCAGAGTCCAAACCAGAGTCTTTCTGGCTTGGACTCTCGCCTGAATTAAGGTAAACTGTTAATGTGAAATACAAGTATCAGCTTGCTATTTCCTTATTTCTCGGCAGAAAATCTAACAGATAATCGTGATACAACAATTCAAAGCTTTGTTTGTAAAAAATACCCCTGTCTTTGTCAGCATGATGGGGGTTTTGGTTGCTTTGATCCTGGTCAGCACCTATTTAACAGGTTCTTTGATTGGACCAGAGGACGCGCTTCAAGATTTTTATTTTAAGACCCGTTTTCGTACCTTTCAACCCCATCCTGATATTGTTTTGGTGGGCATTGACGATAAAACGACTTCCAATCCGAAATATGGCTACCCCCTTCCGCGTACGGAATATGCCGCTTTTCTGAATAAACTTCATGAGCAGGGAGCCAAAGCGATTGGTTTTAATATCCTTTTTGGTACGCCCAGCAAGGACCCCTCGGTAGATCAAAAACTGTTTGATGTCCTTGATAAAAGTAAAGACCACAAAAATATTGTGATGCCTTTTTTCTATGATTATTCTACTGGAAATACCAATACTCCCTTTGCTAAGTTACAAACCTATATTTCAGCCTTGGGGAATGTCTCTACCTATCCTGGAGATGTTACCCATTTTATTGAAGCCCAGGCGATAAATCAAAATGCTGTGCCCAGGCAAGTTCTTTTTCCCATGGGGTTGGAGCTGGCGCGCTTATATTTGGGTTTGCAGAGTACAGATATTCAGATTCATGGCAATGAATTGATTTTAGGCAATTATGCGAAATTCCCGCTTGAGAATAACAATCTGATTCGTTTGCCTTACCAAGGACAATCTGGATTCTTTCCTGTTTATTCTTTCGCAGATGTCATGTCGGGAGAGGCCAAAATTAATTTTCAAGGTAAATTGGTCATCTTGGGTGTTATGGCACCTACCCTGGGCGATGTCACGACCAGCCCATTTGGCGATCAGGCCAGTAAACCCATGTATGGAATTGAAATTCAGGCGCATTTGGCCCAGAGTTTGCTCAATAAACGCCCCCTTCACCACGCGAACTCCATTCTTTTGATCATTTCTCTTTTATTAATCGGTGGGCTTTCTGGCTTGGTTTTGCCGCGTTTTGCCCTTTCGCGTCAGATCATAATGCTCTTGGGCCTGTCGGTTGTATTTTTATTTATTGCAGTTTTACTGTTTAATTTTACCGATTTCCTCTTGGATATTGTGCCTGTCTTTATTTTTTCGGTGGCCATGATCATTGGCGTTACGATCATGATTTGGGTGCGTTCTAGTTTGGCTCTCAGTGAACAGATTCAGGCCATTCAAGAAGATCAGCGCAAAGTTCCCAAGCCCAATTTTAATCAAAAGATTGAACATACCTTGACCACTCTGTTGTATATCAGTCAGGCGGCTTGGGTGAGTTACCGTGAATTGAATCTTGATAAAAAGCAAATGATCTTACGTGAAGTGAAAAGCCGTGACGGCAAGTTCAGCGATGAAGAGCGCCTGGAAATTGACGAAGAGCTGGATGAAAAAGAATTGCCCACCCGTTACGAGCATTTACCACCCTATTATGAAGCGCTTTCTGCTCAGGAAGTTCCTTTACGTGCAGTGCCGATTGATTTTTCCCGTTTGCCTGAGAGCCTTCGTGAGGCCTATACCCAGCATCTTGATTTCAAACGCCGTTATAGCAATCTCAGAGAAAGTCAGTTTGTGCTTTTGCCTTTCTTTGATCCGCACCGTCAGTTGATCGGACTCTTTGAGATTTTCTATCCTGTTCATCTTGAAATGGATGAACTTTCAGGACAGTTGCTTGAAAATGTGCATCAAGCGGCCACCACGACTTTGCTGCAAACCTTTACCAAAGAGGGACCGGCCCGTGATTTGATTCCTGGCTTTGAAGAAAGAATCGAAGCCTTGCGCCAATTGCGCAAAAAAGCAGATGATGAAGCTTTGTTCTTTGAAACGGTTTTGCAAAGTACCACCAACCCCGTTGTGGTTTGCAATCAATTGGGCGAAATTAATTTCTACAATGAAAATTTTGTGCATACCTTGCGCCTGTCTGAGGAAGAAAATTTAACCCATGCCAATATTATTCAGCTTTTGGGACGTGTTTTCCATATGCAATCCCAGCAATGGCAAGATATTTGGCAGACAACTGTATTCAGACGCAAGCAAAAAGAAGTTCAGGTCACCACCGAGTGGGGGGTCTACCATTTGTCGCTTACGCCTGTTGTGGACAAGCGCGCAGAGGTAACCGGGGTGGTGATGGTCTTGACGGATGTTACCAAACTGCATCGCCAGGCCAATTTCGATAAGCTGACAGGTTTATACAACCGGCGTTATTTCGATGAGCTTTTGCTCAAAGAGTTTCAACGTACCCAGCGCAACCCTGACAAGCCGTTCTCTATTCTTTTAATGGATATTGACCATTTTAAAAGCTTCAATGATACCTATGGTCACCAGGTTGGCGATCAGGTTCTTGCAAGTTTTGGTCAGGTTTTGTCCAAAACAGTGCGACGAACGGATATGCCTGTGCGTTATGGGGGTGAAGAAATGGTCGTGATTTTGCCTGACACGAAATTAGAGCAGGCGGCAATCGCAGGTGAAAAAATTCGCAAGGTTGTAGAATCCATGCAGCTTTATGATTTGGAAGGCAATCCCATTCGTCAGATTACAACCAGTATTGGGGTTGCTCAATACAGTCCACGCGATCAAAAACCTGAAGATCTGGTTCGACGGGCAGATGATGCTTTGTATAAATGCAAAGGTGCGGGCCGGAATTGTATTCATCTGCATCGGGACAGCCAGGGCATTGTGAAATACCATCCGGGTCAGGTATCTTCCCCCGCAAATTAGTCTCCATTGTCTGGCTGTCTTTTGCTGGATTTCCAGAAAGATCTGAACTGCTTGTTTCTTTATGGGAGAGGTTTCAGGGGCTTGAAAAAGCTGTTGGCAGCAGGTCATTCTCTTTAATTTTTGTCAGTGAGACCTGAAATTGAGAAGGTTTCTACCCTGAAGATAAAGCCATTTTTAAGCGTCCAGATTTCGTAGTCATTGCGAACATCTCCCACCTGATCCATATTGAGATCGCCGGAGACTCCCTGGTAATCAATATCTTCTCCTTTGGCCAAGAGTGCGAGCGCCTGTTTTAGCCCTTCTTGCCCTGGCCGGATCTGGGTGCCGGGCGGACTGGCAACTTCCCGAATCGCCTGTCTTAAATCATGGGTTGAAGAAAAATGAGTGCGTTGTATGGCCAGGGCCGCCAATAGGACGGAGTCGTAAGTATTGCCGGCAAAGGAAACAGGAAAATCGCCATACTCTGCGATATAGGCATCCTGAAAAAACTGAAAATCGCCCTGTTGAGAAGATGCTGAAGGAATGGTTCCTATTGAAGTGTCTAATTTTTCAGGGTGTTCGACCCCTTGAACGATTTCTGAAGCTTTCAAGCCATCAGAAAAAAACCATTTGATATCTGGGGCGAGACCGCTGGACATCCAGGCATTGAAGATCGCCGGTGCTTCACCAGGATAGCCGATAAAACAAACAGCCTCTACGGGTTGCTTGAACAGGGCTTTAATTTCTTCAAGATAGCTTGTTTTGATGGCTTCGGGATAGGCTATTTCATTGAGAACTTCGGCGCCATTTTTTTTGAGGCCTTTTTTAATCACCTGATTTAAAGATTGGCCATAGGCATTATCAATATAGAGAGTGGCTATTTTTTTAAAGCCAAAATCATGTATTTTAGAAACTAAAATTTGTCCTTGGAAAGCATCTGAGGGCACGGTTCTAAAAAAATAATCTTCATCCTCCAGGCTGCTGAAGATCGCTGAGGTCGAAGCCGGGGAGATCATGGGGATTTTTTTTTCTTTTACAATATCGAGAACCTGGCGACTTTCCTGGCTGCTGGAGGGGCCAATCAAAGCTTGAATTTTGGGGTTTTGATCAAGCAAATCTTTGACGCGTTGAGCGGCCAATGTGCCGTTGGTTGCAGAATCAATATGAAAAAGTTTGACCGGCATATTGTGAATGCCTCCAGCCAGATTTAAATGCTGCATCGCCAGATCTGCTGCTTTGCGGCGCGAGGGGCCTTTTGCCGAAAGAGAGCCTGTTATGGGCATGGCAACCCCCAATTGTACGCTGGGCGACTCTTGTGGACTTGTGCCTGGCATTTGGCAGGAAAAACTCAAAAAACTCAGGGCGAGCATGATTGCTCGCCCGGAATTTCGAAAAACTGTTTTCACAGAATCAGACTAATAGACGTCAATCCGAATCTGATCTTTCAGGGTCGGATTGTCTACAGAAATGGCTTCCAAAACTGTACTGCCAGATTTAACGCCTAAGACAGTGCCATCTGCCAAGACATTCAAAATATCACCTTGAAGGGTACGCCATTGTACCGCTTGGGTTTTTTCTTGATTGGCGTAGGTCGTTGTGGCTGATAGTTGAAGTGTTTCACCTTTTTTCAGCTTTAACTGGCGTACTTCACTGTCTACACGAATAGAGGCAGGCTCAGAATAGGCAGGAATGCTATCTACATATTCATTGACAATGGCTTGCAACTGAGATTCACTCAGCTCGTTTTTATAGCGTTTTTGCAAAGCATCAGAAACTTTTTCAAGATCTTTCAGGCTTTTGTTCAAATAAGCCAGATTGACTTTTTTATTGCGAGCTTGAGCAGCTTGTTTTACCAAGTCGACAGCGGTTGAGCCTAAATCCAGATCTGAAGCGGCTGTTTGGCCAGCCTCTCCTGTTTGCAGGGTTGAACGCAAACTCAGGAGGGGGTGTTTGGCTTCTACTGTATAGGTTTTGTTGGGCGCTACCTTGGGCATGACATAGCTGGCCACGAAATAAGGTTGACCGTTGATATATTGCAGAACCGTATTGTTGACAAAGGCCTGCTGACCTAATTCTGGAATGACCAGACGGAAATTATCACGGAAAAACTCAGCCCAGAATCCAACCGCCAAGCCAGAGGATTTTACAGAGCGAATTCCAAATACGGATTGTGCGGGTAAAACTCCCAATGGTGGAGCGGTAATGCCCTGGGGGGGAGCCGTAATCCCTTGCGGTGGAGCGGTAATGCCTTGGGGCGGAGCTGTAATACCCTGAGGGGGAGCGGTGATTGAGCTCAGATCAGAGGGTGAGAGTACCAAGCCAGCAGGAATTTTCAATTGGCCGGTAACGCTTGCATTGCCCAAAGAGGGTTTAATCGCATAGCCTGGGACACTTTGAACCTCAATGGGAACCAGAGAGGCTGTTGCAGCGGTTTGAGTACCAGATATATTAACGGTAGAGGGGGCCTGTGAGCTTGAGCTACAAGAAGCCAGTAATGAAACCGTTACTGTGGCAAGAACCGATTTCGCAAATTTGTTTTTCACGTATATTTACCCATATTACGAAGAGTGTCTGTATTATAACATGACGTTTTGCAATTTCAATCTCTCTCCCAGATCTAATTTTTCAGAGCCTGATTAATTTCTAAGCCTCTCTTTATTACTTTATGGTTTAAATAGCGTTTTTCTCATCTCATTCCTCTTTTAGGGCGAATTGTGCCCGATGGGCATTGGGAGTATCATTCTAGAATGCGTTTCAGTCTTCGCTGATATCTTGGGTTAGAATAGTGCAATCCTAATCCTGGTTTTGTGGAGGTATTCAGATGCCGAAAGTTGATCAACATACACAAGTGGTTGGGTTGATGGGCTATCCCCTTTCGCATAGTTTTTCGCCCGCCATGCACAATGCAGCTTTTGAAGCCTTGAAACTGAATTATGTTTATATTCCCATGCCTGTTCCTCCAGGACGTTTAAGTGAAGCTGTTCAAGGGTTGCGCGCCTTAAATTTTGTGGGAGCCAATGTTACGATTCCTCACAAAGAAGAAATTATTCCTTTTCTGGACTATGTGACAGAAGAGGCCCAATTGGCAGGGGCTGTGAATACGCTTTTCTGGACAGAAGACAGCTATTTGGTGGGGGACAACACGGACGTCGAAGGTTTTCGGCGCACCCTGCAGGAATGGAAGATTGATCTGCAGGGCAGAACGGGAGCCATTATTGGTTCTGGGGGGGCTGCTCGTGCCGTGGCGATTGCCCTGGCCCGTTCTGGCGTGAAAGAAATTATTTTTTGGGCCCGTCGTTATGAAGCTGTACAGCGGGTGATTGAAGACCTTCAGCCTCTTTTTCCAGATTTGGTCTGGAGTTCTCATACCAAATCAACCCCTGTCTGGGCTGACGACCTGACACGTACTTCTTTGCTGGTCAATGCCTCACCTGTGGGCATGTTTCCCCATGTTCAAGATTCACCGCTCAGCCGATCCATGTTGGGAATGCTGCCAGAACAGGCCCATGTCTATGATTTGGTTTATAACCCGCAAGAGACGCTTTTGCTTAAAACTGCCCGAGAATTGGGTTCGCTCCAGACCCATTCCGGCGTAGATATGCTGGTTTTTCAAGGGGCTGTTGCCTTTGAACGTTGGACAGGCCAGGTCCCGCCCGTGGCATTGATGCGAAATATTATCCTGGAGCGTTTAAGTCTGGCTTCTGATTAAAGTTCAACCCAGTTTACTCCCCGTTGCAAAATATGACATAAATTTTGCTTGATTATTAAATATATGTAAATTAAGAAAATTATTTACGTATTGGTGATAAATATATTTCTATTGAAATTAAATTCCGGTAAAATGAGCATTATTAAATGAGGTTATATTGAGAGACCTCGACCTAATTTCAAGGGAACGCTCAAATATAAGGAGATGTATCCAATGTCTAAAGATTTCTCACAAACAGAAAAGGATTTGCGTTTGTTTTCTGAAATGTCCAGTCAGGGCCATGAACAAGTGGTTCATTTTTATGACGAATCCGTGGGGTTAAAAGCCATTATTGCCATTCACAGTACTGTGCTTGGGCCTGCTTTGGGAGGAACCCGCATGTGGCCTTATGAGTCAGAAGCCGATGCGCTTAAAGATGTGCTGCGCTTATCACGCGGCATGACCTATAAAGCAGCTGTAACAGGCCTCAATCTGGGGGGCGGCAAAGCCGTTATCATTGCTGATCCTAAAAAAGATAAAAGTGAAGCGCTGTTCCGTACCTTTGGCCGCTTTGTTGAAAGTTTGGGCGGTCGATATATTACTGCCGAAGATGTGGGTATCAATGTCAATGATATGGAATATGTTCGCACTGAAACGCGCCATGTAACGGGCTTGTCGCGTGCTATGGGTGGAAGTGGTGATCCTTCTCCCATTACCGCTCAGGGTGTCTACCAGGGAATGCGTGCCTGTGTGGAAGAACTTTATGGCAGTGATTCTCTGAAGGGAAAACGTGTCATGATTCAGGGCTTGGGGCATGTGGGCACTTCACTGGCTGAGCTTTTGGCCCAGGAAAAAGCGGAATTGATTCTTACAGATTTGGATATGGGGTATACCGAAGAAGTTGCTGCAAGATTGGGTGGAAAAGCCGTCGCTCCGGATGAGGTTTTCTCGATTGAAGGCGATATTTATTCTCCTGCAGCCTTGGGGGGCGTGATCAATGACCGCTCCCTTGAGCAGTTTGGTTATAAAATTATTGCCGGTTCAGCGAATAATCAGCTTGAAGACGAAATTCGCCATGGCTTGATGCTGAAAGAGAAAGGCATTCTTTATGCCCCTGATTATGTCATCAACGCAGGGGGGCTGATCAATGTCTGGAACGAACTGCAAGGCTATAATAAACGCAAGGTTTCAAAAGAAGTACAAGGCATTTATACGGCTTTAAAGCAAATTTTTCAAATTGCAAATAAAGAACATCTTCCTACCAATTTGGCCTCAAATCGTTTGGCTGAACGTCGGATTGAGCAACTTTCAAAACTGAGTCGGATTCATATTCCTGCTTCCTGTAGATCCTGCTGATTTTGCTACGTGTCAGTGTATTCGAAGCTTCAGATACGGTTTTAATAACCCGTCAACGATCCCGGCCTAAAGGCCAGAGCTTGTAACTAACCAAAGGAGATGTTCCCTTGAGTTGCTACAATAGGCTGGTTGAAGCACGAAGTGCGGATCGCACCGCGAGACAGCCCTTTAAATTGCAAATAATTGGCGCGAATATTAATCGCAGCATTGTGGTCTGCGTGGCAAGTGAATTTGCACACACGGCACTTAAACACAGACTGTTCAGGGCGATTGGAGCGGGAAACATGTTTGCACTGAGAACACTTTTGCGAGGTGTAACGGGGGTCAACAAAAACAACACTGACTCCCGCAGCCTGCGCCTTATACTCAACAAACGTCTGCAATTGGGCAAAGCTCCATTTGTGCAGCCGCTTACGCTGAGCTTTTTTCAGTTTGGTTTTACCCCGAATATCTGTCAGATTTTCAAACACCAATGTTTGCCCGGATTCCATCGATTGAACAAGTCGTTTGCTCAGAACATGGTCACAATCGCGTCTGTAGCACGAAGTGCGGATTGCGTAGCAACGTCTCTGTCTGCCCGATGTGCGCTTGAGTTTGCGCTTGGCAGAACGAGTGCCTTTAGACTGAAGCTCAGAGCGCAAAACAGCATGTCTGCGTTCCACTTCTTCCCAGTGTTCAGAGCCGTAAAA
>Ga0210039_1000151_pt1 | contig 76003 bp, 63 predicted proteins | sample CryGeyCG2114_250_3_FD_185460 | JGI IMG/M metagenome (GOLD analysis project Ga0210039, IMG submission 185460) | Groundwater microbial communities from aquifer - Crystal Geyser CG17_big_fil_post_rev_8/21/14_2.50 (SPAdes) (version 2) | ecosystem: Environmental > Aquatic > Deep subsurface >...
CACGGGACCATCCGTCACCAGGCTATTCGCCCAGCCCACCCCGGTTTTCAGGCGCAACTTACCAGCGCCACCGCCATTGACATCCACGCGGAAAGCGGCATCCGTTCCCGCTGCATCTCCTTGCATAAAGACGACCTCCTCCGTCGACACATTTGTAGTTTTCATCCACCATTCCATGGTAAAGTCACTCGCTCCAAAGTTCCAGGCCGCATTATCCGGCACAGAAATACGCTGATCGACACCATTAAAAGCAAAAGCGTACCCTGCAACTCCAGCCGTGGTAGTCGTCGCTCCCGTGGCAGTGCCCGTAGCCCCACTCACACTATCATTGGCATTGCCCTGGGCGCGAAACCACGATGTCAAACCCGCATGCGGAGCGACACATTCCATATAGCGCTCCGTTCCATGCATCCCGGAAATGGGTTCCGTAATGGTCGTCCCGGAGGTTTCATCGAAACTCCAGTAGCCCACAGCAGAAGCTGGCAAATCCATGGGATTCCCTGAAGGACATCCCGAAGGTGAGGCACCTGCAACGTTTGGACACAAATCCGTCGAGTCAAATACACCATCGCCATCTGCATCCGGGAAACATATACCGGCGGTAGACGCCGCGACAATTTGGGCGAGATCCGTAGCCGATAATTCTCGATCATATATTCCCACTTCATCTATTTTTCCCTGCCATCGCCCTGCGTTACTACCCATCCATCGGCCCAACGCAAGACCCGTCGTTGCTGCACTTGGCGTAACCGTCTGTGCAGCTGTTGTTTCCAAAACGCCATTCACATAGATTTTCACTTCTGTCCCATTCCAGCTGGCTGCAACATGAGTCCACGCGGCAGTTGGTATGGTTGAAGTACCCGCAATCGTTTGATAGGTTGCACCGTTACCTAAATGGAGCTCCAGACGACTATTTGCACTATTCACGAGAAGGTCAAAGGGCGCCGCGTTCATGGAATTTGATGGAGGAATTTTTCCCATTATGCGACGATCAAAACCACTCTCCTGCGACAACGTTGTTGGGTTAATCCAAGCAGTCAAGGTCGTCGGTCGGGTAAAATTGAGCCGACTATCATAAGGGGTATCCGCGTAATCATCCACTCCGTCGAACACGAAAGCATCTCCTACTTTGCCGGCAGCAAAAGTCAGTCCATTGCGCAGGGAAAGCTCATTTGCACGCAAGAGATCCCACCCATTTTGCTCCCCCTGCCAATAGATGGCTGGATGGCTCACTTGACCTGTTGAAACACACGTATCAGCGTAGGCAATGAATAGGGATGAGGAGAAAAAGAACAAGACGACGGTATACAAAGCGCCGATAACGAGCCCTGCTATAGAACCAATCGCGAGTACGTTTGGCTTGAGAATGTTCTTACCCATTTGTGTCCTTGGTTGTGTATTTATTGACAGGAAAAAAAACCTGTTCTTCATACTATACAAGAACAGGCGTTTCTTGACAAACGATACGCAGAAAAAATTACTACAGGATCTCCATCACTTCCGTAGGCTCCCGGCGAGTTTTGGGCATATCTGCATATTTGTCATCGCCATGATATCCAATGGCCAAAAGGCATTGTGCATGGAGATGCTTTTCAGGCAGACCCAAAAGAGCATTGACCGCTGATGCATCAAAGCCCTCCATGGGACAACTATCAACACCCAGCAAAGCCGCTGTATACATCATGAACCCGAGCGGCAAAAAGGTCTGGTGCGCAAGCCACGCATCCGCATCAGGACGCTTGATGCCCCCTTCCGCCATAGCTTTAAGGCCAGCTAAATCACTCACCGGACGACCTTGTACTTTTGCTGTTCGCTCCACCAACTCTTGTGGTAGCGCTTCGATATCCGTCCTCCGCGCAATAATGATCAGTGCTGCCGCATCCGTAATTTGCTTCTGGTTGTAAGCCGCAGGCAAGAGCTGTGCTCTCAGATCCCTATTGTGCACGACCAAAAACTTCCAAGGCTCCAGACCAATAGAGCTAGGTGCAAGTCGCCCTGATTCCAGGATTGCATCCAGAATATCCTGGGAAAGCTCTTTTGTCGGGTCAAACACTTTCGTTGCATAGCGCTTCTGCAGCGCGTTCAGTAGAGTATGTGTATCCATAAAGATTTATTACGTTAAAGGATGAAGAGAAAGTGAACCGATGTAGTCTATTTTACCAATTTGTACTCCCTGCACGCGAATAATGGCGTAGGCGACAGTGCAGTGAAAGAAAAAATTCGGCAGCGCGAAATCCATCAGATAGTCTTTCCCGTATTGGAACTGCCCCTCAAGAAATTTTAGCTCAATCTTTCTTTCCGCCGACTCGGAAAAATCTTCTGGTGAATAGGTTTCCAGATGCGCAAGGACTGTATCAATACGCTGATTGAGCTCACCTACTGTGGTTTCTGTATCTTCCAAGGTTATCATTTCACGACCAGTCAGGCGTGCAGGTGTGGCCTTTGCTGTATCCGTCAGCATTTGGATTTGTTTTATGAGGGGGAACATGTCTTCCGCGAGTCGCTGATCTAAGAATGCCGTTTCAGACATTTGAGATGCCTGAGCAGCTTCCCAGCCTTTTGCGAGCACAGATTGAACATTTTTGAGATTCTTCGCGAGCAAGGGAATAGTGAGATCGTAATAGGTAAGGTGCATATTTGTGGTTGAAAAAAATAGTTTGTCACACGAAATAAATACCACGAGTGGTGTTCACCTACAAGGATTTTCGTACTTGGCGGAGAGACAGGGTTCGCCCACCTCACGATGGATTCGCTGGTGTGCTGAGCGCTCCGCACTCATCTCATCTGCGGCGGAGCCCCGAAGGTTCTCTACGGAAGGCTCTCGAAGCACATTTTGGTGCTTCTCGTTCGCCTTCCTCGCTCACTGGTTTCGAATCCCTGTCTCAACAGTTACTCACGTTCAACAAAGAAAGCTTTTGATGCTTCTCTACTTCGTTCGTACTTGGCGGAGAGACAGGGATTCGAACCCTGGAGGACCTTTCGACCCTACTCGATTTCGAGTCGAGCGCTTTCGACCAACTCAGCCATCTCTCCGTGGCTCCAACTCTAGTCACAAATATCCCTGATGCAAGCTTAGAGTCGAACAATGCGATATTTCATAGGGTATTGTGACGCAAGGCGGCCATTTTTGGCACGAGCGAACCCGAGGCGATTACCTTCAAAGGTCACCACTGTTCGCCCATCCTGCCCCACATACGGAACATCTTTTCTTCTGAGGTACTCGCGCGCAAGTTCGAGATCAAGAGAACAGGCAGGAAGAGATTCACCGCGAAAAAGCGTGCTGTGCGCAAGCATCGGATGCAGCGCAAACTCTTTCTTTACACCATGCATTTCACCCAGCGGCACGCCAGCTGTAAGCACGCGTATTTGTGCCCTCTGAAGAACCGAGAGAACAGCGGCCATAGGTTCTGAAAGCGCCGTGAGGAGATTCCCTACCATCATGGGGATCAAGACATTGCCCGGTTCGACAAATTCTTTGAGCAATTCCCGTCCCTCGATGCACGGCTTCCAGGACGGTTTTTTTGTCTGCAGTGGAGAGGGTGACGTTTTTTGCAGAAGCACACAAGTGAAGCCCTCTCCCGCCTGATGCTGGGGGAAAAATCGGTACACCTCATCCCGCGCATCGAAGGCCCCGGGAACCGAAACCCGCACAGCACCAAATTCTTCCTCTATCCAGCGTACAACTCCCTCATTTTCTGTCTCATTCCATGTGCATGTACTAAAGATCAAAAAACCTCCCTCGCGCAGAAGAGGCCATACATCTGCAATTATGCGTCGATCGCGCAAAGCACAGTGTGCTACATGGGCCGGCGACCACTCTGTCGTCGCCTTTGGATCTTTCCGAAAAAGTCCCTCTCCACTGCACGGTGCATCGACAAGGAGCATATCAAACCGGAGAGGCATTTTTCCAAGTTCCTTGGGATCAGATGAGGTAACGAGAACATTCGGCATTCCCCACTTGTGCACATTTTCCTCGAGAATGCGCGCCCTATGCTGCACGACTTCATTGGCCACCACGATCACTCCATCGGGCACAAGACTTGCAAGATGGGTCGTTTTCCCCCCAGGTGCAGCACACACATCCAGAACCATGGGAGCACTGTCTTGGGCAAAGGCCCCCAGAGTTTCAGCCTTGCGGAAAAGTGCTTCGACAAATTGCGAGCTCGCATCCTGCACATAATACGCACCAGCATGAAGATGCGGATCGAGAGTAAACGAGGGCCGCGATGATAAAAATCGTCCACCAACACTCCATGGAATCTGCAGCCCATCTTGAAATAACCCTTTCCCCTTGGTTGGATGCAAACGTACCGCCGTGGTTGGCTCCGCGGAAAGAGCCGCGAGAAAGGCCGGATAGGCCTTACCCTGCAGGACGTGCATGGAATCTAAGAATTCCTGTGGGAAGGAGGGCATAAAGAGTGGATTATATCGTCGCATATTCTACTGCGCTTTCCTGAGGATGCAACGCATGGGGGTGAACAAACTGCGTATGGCGAAATTGCAGAATATTGGCTTCAACAAATTGGGCTGCATCGAAAAGAATATGCCGTGATTCCTCAAGAAAAACCTGGTAGTCCAAGGCAAAATCCTCCATTGCTGTCCCCTTTCGGCGCAAAAGATCATACTCACGCATTGTAAGGACATACATGGAAAGGAAAGCCTCAATACGCGCCCCGGCCGCCATAGCTTCCGGTGAGATTTTTGCTTTATACAACTGTTCATAAACACTCCATATAACAGGAATCGTTGCATCTGGGGGCACAAGTCGTACTAACTGGGCAGAAAGGACATCTTTCCACATACTGACCGCGTCATTGAAAAGATCCACCAAGACTTTTGCCGTCATGACCCTATCATGGCGATAGGCATAGGATTCAAAGAAAAACCGAGGGAAACTCCCAAACAGTTGGAGAGTTGGAAGAACTGCATTCTGCTTCGCACCTGCTTCCTCAAACATGAGCAATGGATCGTGACCTGTAATGAGTCGTTTTGACGACCGACGAATGCCGTGTAACAACGATGAAAGGGTATGATTTCCTGACTCTACCATTGCTTTTGTGAGAACCGGTCCATGGAAACCGACATGCATACGGTCGAGAGATTCCAGCAATGCACGCCATGGTGTACATTCGAGCATAGCGCGGTGATCGGTGAAGATCACAAGCCAATCCACATCACTCGCACATGTCAGGTGCGCTCCTTCCATAAAGAGCGACCCGTAGGATGTGGCGCCCACAATCTCCCCTGCCTGGTACATGTGATGAAGCACCTCACTGATCTGAAGAGGTGCCATGTGCAAAGCAGGTATTTCTGGAATCTCACCACGAAGAAGTTGATCAGGATAGTACAAGGTGGGCATGTAGTTAGTGCTAGAGAAGTAAGCACTCAAGCCTGCCATGAGGCACGAACCCATTCAAGTGAGAGTAGGTCTAAGCTGTTGTTCCCCGAGAACTACACCCGTGCCAGAGCGTGTTCCTGAGCCACAATCGTAATGCCACTGACATGAATAGGACGCGTCGTTCTTGCCATCACACTGCCCGCCGCCTCAGAAACATAGACGATACCCGGCTTCCCACAGTCTTCGGAAAGTTTTGACGCAATATTTACAGGACTTCCAGCCACATCCACATCTCCATCCTCTTGTTCAAACAGAAAGAATTCCCCTCGATCTATACCCATAGCTACTGCCACTTCAGCTTCCGCAAAAACGACACCGAGAGTTTCCGCCTCTGCTAAGGCGCCTTCCAAAGTTGCCGCCATCACAATACCAATGCCACCCCCTACCTTAATGAGGCGCGCCCCCACGGAACGTTTTGCCATACGTACACTGGAAACCAGATAGGTATCCAACTCCTGTGCGTTTAACACTCCTGCAAGACTCTGCTGCTTTGGAAGTGCATAGGCAAAAAACAAAATATGTCCTTCACGGCGGACATCAGCTTCCATCGAGCTCCTCAGTGCGTCTTTTTCTACGTCTTTACTCCGCGCATAGACATCCAACATGGAAAAGAAGGCACTAGAAAAGGCATGAGGGTAAGGGGCATGTGCTTCTGCAAAGGTCATTTCTGGCGTTCCTGCCACGGGAAGTTGCCGCATGGATAGTGTCGAAGAGTCCATGGGGGATCCCTGCGTCCCCAGAAAAGGTATTGTTGCCTCCGTTGCCCACAGACACCCAGCAGGAACTTGATTTTCTGCCACTTCCTCAAGCGCATGAAACATGGGGCCAACCAACGCATTACCAACACGATAAAACTCCCCCGCATGAAAAGCGAAGGACATTTGAAAAGGAAAATGTTCAAAGGAGGCAAGAAGATTTTGTGCATACGTATACACCTCTTTAGGGTGCACCGCTGCATCAAACCACATGCCACTATTGTCTGCTGTCCAGCTACTCACAGGCACACCTCCATATTTTTCCCCCAGGGACGCAATCATGGTTTTTGGGCGATGGAGCAAACTGAGTACCTCAACCAAAGGGAGAGTTTGAGACAGTTTACTGAGCCCGGAGGCATCTCCTAAAATACAGGTGCCTAAGGTTTTATATTCCGCAAGTAGAGCGTGGGCTACATCTTCTTCCCGTGTTGAGGCGGACCAGGCGAGAAGGAGCTCTTTGGGCACAGCGGGACCATGATGGGAAGCCGCATCAAAGAGAGAGGCGAGGACGCGGGGAGAGGGACGTTTAGCCATAAAAAAATATGCAAAATTACTGGGGTAAGTATACAAAGCATCAGGTACCCGTCCAGACTTCCTTCCCCCTGACGCCACTCTATGGTATAGTGTTTTGAATATTTTCCTTCGCGCCTATGGATTTCAAAGAAGCACTTCCCCAAATATCATCGACGGTTGATGCCTTTCGAGAGACACAAGAGAGTCTTGCGGGTGTGCAGGAAGAGCTCAATAGTTTAAAAGACAACGTTACGGGCCGAATAGAAGATGGGCTCACAGGACTCAAGCTGCAAGTGAAAGCCGCTATGCTGCCAAAGGAACTCGATGGGTTTCTTGGTGAACTCAACCCGCTCGTAGAGGCCTTTACGTCGGTAAAAAGTCTGCTGGATGGAAACGCTCCAGAGGAAGGAAAGCAGACGATACAAAGTATGATCGCGGAAAAGTTTGCCGGCGCGGATATGCGCAAGCTTATGGAATCTTCTACGGCGCCAGTGGTGCTGCAGCATATTGAGATGAAAAATCCCGGTTTCCTCTTTCGCCTTTGTATGGATAGTACAGGAATCAAAGACATCACCAATATTCCTGTTGGTTCCACCATTGCGGTACTCTACAGCGGCTTTTCAAAGGAAGTTGTGGATTTTATGGATCGAAGTCTTTTTCTCAGTCAAGTTCTCCCGGACCCTACTATTACGGGTATTCGTGTAAAAAAACGTACGGGCGGTGATGAGGAAGAATACACGCGCACCTTTGGAGATGGTGCAATCAAATTTGTGAGCAGCACGGGTGAAAGTATTGATATGAAAGACATTGCCTCGCTCACCATAACGAAGAAAGATGGCGATCCTGATCGTAGACGACTCTGGTCTATTCTTCGCACTCGAGTTGATGCCAGTACCCATGTGGATGAAGTGATGAATGATGAGGCTCCTTCAGTGGAGTACACGGGCGATCACAAAGCAAAAACCGAGAAAGTAACCAGTACCTATGCGAGTCTGCCCTACAGCGAAAAACTGTCACCAGGAGGGAATATCAATGCCGGGTGTTTTATGACCGCCTTTAACCTGGCACGGCGCACCTGGGGGTTCAACCTTCGCGATAACAATGCCGCAAAACCCATTGAATCCAATAGTTCCCTCGATGAAAGCAAAAACTGCCTAACGTACATACCTCATTTGATAGCTGAAAAAAAACTGCCGCCTGGGACGATTTTCTGGATTCAAAAAAATCCCACCATACACGATCCAAGCTCCGTGAGTAGTGCAGCCGGAAACCACTGGTTTACCTTCGTCGGCTATCGTAAAGAGCCTTCTGGACGAGAAGTTCCCTATTTTGTCGATCAGTTTGGTTATGGGAACATTGAACGCATGAAAGGCGGGTATCCAAAACGATATTTTCACCAAGCCTTTGTTCCACCTGCTGCGCGGACATAGGTTTACACTTTTTGAAAGGGCAGCAATTTGCGGAGGCAGGGAAAGCGATTACAATGGATGCACTTTTGTTGCCCACTTTTCTTGCCATGTCCCGTTCTACCTTGTTGCTGCGTCTTCTTGCTCCGGTTTTTTTTCTTGTGTGCTTTCTCATGCCAGCAGCCCAGGCTGCCGGAATAGATTCTATTTCCCCATCCCGCCTTTCACCAGGAGTGCTGATGGACATTTATGGCAGCGGTTTTGGAGCGGCCCCCTTTGCGGGATCTCAAGTCTGTTTCTCGCCTCAGCATTGTACAACGCAAAGTAATTTTAGTACCTTCGTTCGGAGCTGGAGCGATACAACCATTCGCATACTGGTTCCCTATCAGCAGCTCCCGGATTCTGGAACCATTTCTGTTGTGGTGGCAAACCCAGGGGGAACCAATAGTCTCTTTCAAGGAGGCAGCTATACGTTTTCCATGGGCGCGCCAGAGGTGACGCAAACAAGCTCACACATCGTTGTTCCTGGTGTCACAGAACTTTTTCTTGGTGGAAAACATTTTGGCACCTTCGAGGAAGGAAAAAGCACCATTTGTGTGAACGACAGCTGTCTTTCTGATCCAAAGATAGGTGTTAACATTCTCTCCTGGAGCGATACGGCAATTTCTGTTCGGCTTCCCTATTTGCCTGGTGTCACGGATTTTACTCTTCGCGTTGTGGCCTATGATCCACTCCTATCCAACATTTCTGGAGCGTCTCCTCTGCGTGTCGCGGATGTACCGAATTTCACCTATCAGTTACCCCCCGCTCCTTCCATAAGCGCCATCTCTCCCACAGATGTGTATCCAGGTCAGACGACCATTACCTTAACTGGGGAAGGATTCGGCACAGGATATACGGCTGGGAAAAACCAGATATGTTTTGGCGAGCGGTGTATGAGTGACACAAATGATATTCCTGCAGCGAATCTCGAATGGACAGAAAATCGCATTTCTTTTCGAGCGCCCCTTTGGCTTATGGTGGAAAATCAACCCATAGGCACGGTGAGTATTCGCGTTCTGGACCCACTGACCTCAACCTACGATTTTGTCACGGCTCCATCTCAGGTCGTCCTACGTCCCGTACCCGTGCTGGTTGAGCTGGCTCCCATTATGGATATGGGAGGCGTCTATTTTGTGCGAGGGAAACATTTTGGAACGACGGTCGGGACCGTGCTTGTTGGTGGAACAAGCCAGCCCATTATTGCCTGGACTGATACCCTGGTGACGTTTTATGTGAGTACGACAGCTGCAAGTGGGAAAACACAGCTGATCACCAGCAGTGGCATGAAGACCCAGGAAGTCCCTGTAACCATCACACCAAATGTTCTCTACAGTCTAGATGAGTTTACCAAGCTCATGTGGTACTTTGGCAGCCTCGATGTCAGTGCATTCTGGAAAAAAACCATGGGGAATCCCGATGTTGTTGTCGCCGTCGTTGATAGTGGGGTGGATTTCTCCCACGATGATCTTATGGGGAAAAGTTGGGTCAACGCAAAGGAAATTCCCAACAACGGAAAAGACGATGATAACAATGGATATGTAGATGATGCATATGGTTGGGATTTCGTCGCACAAAAACCCATCACAAAACCAGTCAATGCGCACGGAACCATGGTCGCGAGTGTCATTGCAGCGGATGCCAATAACTACAAAGGTCTAGCGGGCATCGCGCCAGGGGTACGCATTATGAATCTCCAGGTAACGAGCCCCGCGGATGCAAGTTTCTCCGAAGATTATATAAAGCTTTCCCATGCACAGCAGGCAATTCGTTATGCGGTGGATAATGGAGCCAGTATTATTAACCTCAGCTTTGCCAGTGACAGCACCGACGCATTGTATACGGATATGCTTGCCTATGCCTATGCCCGCAATGTGCTTGTCATCATCGCAGCTGGTAATGATGGGAAGAATCTCAACACAACCAAGGTTTCTCCCATTTGTGATGATGCAGACAAGGCCTATGCCCTAGGTGTTGCGTCCATAGGTGCTACAGGAAATGTTAGTACCTTTTCTAACACAGGCAGTGATTGTGTTGACCTCTACGCGCCCGGAGAGCAGCTTGTGGTGGCAGGCACCGGCACCAGTGGGAAATATCTCCTTGCGGAGGGAACATCCTTTGCAGCACCGCTTGTAGCGGGAACGGCAGCACTGCTCAAATCGCTCCACCCTGATTGGAATGTGGCGGAGCTACGATCAGCAATCCTTGAAAATACCCTCGTGCGAAGTGGTTTGCGACAATTGCAGGTGGGTCGCCTCGCAACGGCAGTGAAACCTACGAGCACCTTTACGCCCGATCAAAACGCAAGCGGTGTTATAACGAATACGGACCAAGTTTTTACCTCTGATCCCGTGGCCCCTGCACCCATGCCAGAAACCAACGTGGTTCAGCCCGAGCCAACGGTGCAGTCGCCTGGCCTAGAGAGTCCAAACACGTCACCCGCAAAAGTCTTTCCTGACGTACCGAAAACCTCTCTCTTTTATATTCCTATTACGGAGCTCGCTGCCTCAGGGGTCATTCAGGGGTATAGTGATGGTACCTATCGCCCCTACTCTGCAGTGAATCGAGCAGAATTTTTGAAAATTCTCTTGGAAGGAAAAGGTATTTCACCGAAAGCATCCGAGTATAAAGATTGTTTTCCTGATGTAGGGGAACAGTGGTTTGCGCCCTACGTTTGTTATGCAAAAGAAGCGGGCATCGTGGAAGGTTATCCTGGTAGCCTTGATGCAACGGGTCAGAGACTTTTCAGACCTGATCAAACTATCAACAAAGTAGAAGCGCTCAAAATAATTTTGACCTTTAACGACATCCCACTCGCCCAGGGACGCAATAGCTACAACGACGTCCCCGAGGATGCCTGGTATTATTCCTTCGTGACCACGGCAGAAAAACTCGCCCTGCTTGAAGAACGCTTTGTTTTGGCTCCCGGAGACGCCGTGAATCGGGGTAGCATGGCGCAAATGATCTATCGCATTGGCGTGACAGCACGATAGGGTCTGGGTGTTTTTCAAAAACAGTGCTACTGTTCCTCTTCTACAACAGTATCGACGGCGCAGTATTGCCAGAATAAAAAAACAGAGTAGATTTGAATGTAGATTTTCCCTTCTTCGTTGCTCCACTGATTATGAAACCATTTTTTGCCCACAATCCAGAAGAGTCTAAACAGGAATTTCTGCGAAATTTGAAGGTCCGCTATCTCGATCAGAAGTTTCTGTACTTCGGCGAAGGAAGCAATTTGTATTACAAATACGTGAACGCGGCCTCAAACAGCGACGTAAAAGACTGGGAGGTAAAATCCTTTGTAGAAGGAATCACCGCAAATGTTGAGAAGAAAGAAAAACTTGCGATTTTTAGTATTGGCTGCGGTTCTGCCATCATTGACAAAGACTACATGACTATTCTGCATGAGGCAGGATACGATTTTACCTTCATTGGTATCGATTCCTCCGAGGTCATGATTCAACTAGCGGAAGAGACCATGAAAGATGTGCCCTTCAAAACTGAATTTTGGGTCGAAGATATTGTGTCTCCTATGTTTGTCAAACGTGTTGCAAACACGCTCAAAGATTTTGATCGTGGTGTGTTTGCCATCATCGGCGGCACCATCGGCAATATGGTTCAAACGGAAATTGCCGATACGCTCTACAATGTCATGTTCCCCGGAAACCTCATGATTTTTGAGTGTATGATCCGCGAAGCGAATAGTAAGATTGGCGATCTCAAACTGTTCAACCGATATGCTTCACGTTTAAAAGACGAGAACAACATCAACTTTGTTCTCCATCCACTGGATATGCTTGGAGTACCCCGCAATATCGGAAGCCTTGAACTAGAGAATTTTCTCGAAGAAAGTATTGGTGTTCTCACCTTCCGCTTTAGCTTCCGATTCAAAGAAGCCTATACCGTGCATTTTCTTGACGAATATATTCACTTTATTCCGCCTGAAAAAATTAAGCTCATTGAGGTACGCGTATACCATCCAGATACGATGCTCAATTTTTTCAAGTGGCACAATTTCACCCTCCTCTCTCGCACAGAACAACACAGCGAAGGGACCTATGTGCTTCAGCGAAAGTAGTCTATTGCTTCAAGACAGACTCTAGCTCTCCTGACTCATCGAGATCCATAAGAATATCGCGTCCACCGATGAACTCTCCGTTTACATACAGCTGCGGGAGCGTCGGCCAATCGGAGAACTCTTTAATTGCCTCTCGTAGAATGTCATCTTCCAACACATCGCGTGTTTCGAAATCTACTTGGTGCCGTCGTAGTAGTCGCACGACATCTAAAGAAAAACGACAGAGTGGCTGCTCTTTAGAGCCCTTCATGAAAAGAAGTATCGGCGTATGAGACACAAGGTGTTGAATTTCAGCGAGTTTTTCTTCGTACATGGTTGTATTGAGGTTATGAACTAATGCTCTCGGGGCGTAATCCAAATTTTTTGAGAGTTTCGGTATGCTTCGTGAGTTCTGAGGGTGCGTAGGTTTTTATGCTGAGCGCATGGACCTCATCACTTTTAAATTTTTCTAAAAGGGGGTTTGTGACCAACCGATGCCGCTTTAGCATCGGCATACCTTCAAACTCTGCACTGATGAGAAGCGCGTGAAAGTGCATACCATCACCTAGAGGGTTTTTGACCACAATGGTCGCCTCGGGTAGCTGCGAAGCTAGCAAAGATGTGATTTCATCGACGTGCATAGAAAAAGAATTCTAGGTTGTTGGTGGAGCTATAACAAAGACCAGCTCTGTCAGTATATGGATACGGAGATGTTCCACAACATCATATATGCTGCTCATCTCCAATCGAAGTGTGTCTCTATCTTCCGTCAGGTACGTGCGAAACAAGCTATCCAATAATTCCTTTGACCTCCAAAGGAGCTCATGCAGGGTTGCATTAGCGAGGGGTTTGTTCGTTTGGAATTCCGTCTGCTGGCCACTTCGTTTTCCTAAAAATTCTTCAAAATTTTCAAAGAGATTTTTTTGTTCATGAAAGGCATTCCAGCTTTTAGCGAGCTCTTCATCCAGACGCTTTGAGGATTCAATATCACGAATAATACGCTGAATATTGACACAGTACGCCAGGGTTATCAGATAGCGATCAAAACGAGGAAAATCTTCAGGCTGAAATGTGGCGGAATTACTGATACGCCGCAAATTATTGGTAAAAACTTGGTGGAGCCCCTTGGTTGTATAGAGTTCTGCAAGTTCATTGACACTTTTGGGTGCGTTCTCTGGGGCAAGATGCATAATGACTTCCCCCCATAATATGGAGATCATTGGGTCATCAATGAGAAGCCTTACCGTTCGGGCATGATCCTTCTGTGTTGGAAAATTTTTGAGAAGCTCTTCAAAGGAGCCCTTTGCGACGTCAGAGGATGCATGCAGACGCAGAAAAATTCTTTGAAGCCAGGTCGTTTCCTGCTCACCTTCACCATACAGCAGCAAAATACCCACCAGTCGAAAGAAAAAGGTGGTGATGACTGGATCTTTTGTTGGTACGATATAGTTTTCAGACTCGAGTGCCTGAATCATCTCTTCTAAACTCTCCCGATGATCTTTGAGAAAGTAATGAAGGGTTTGTACTACAGAGATAATATAACGACCCATATACTCTTCTACATCCTTCTCAAACTGTAGACGATTTTTTTCTAACTCCGCAAAGCTATGGCGCACTCGTAGACGCTCCTCAGGATTTTCTTCGAATTTTCCTAGGGCTTTCGTTTGTAATTTTGCATAGTCTTCTTGCGAACCATGAGCGCGTTCAAATTGTGTATAGGCTTCCTCTAAAAACACATTCTTTTCACGCAACAAGTCACGAATTTCTTTTCTGAGAATCATGATTTCCTCTATGAGCTTTGGCGCATGTGCTTCTCGCGCCACCCGGTCAAGAGAGGGAAACCCCTTCGACGACGCATAAGCTTTCTCCAACGACGCTCGCATCGAACGTATATCAAATTTATTTGCATCGTCGTTTGGGGTCGAATTGGGATATTGCATACGCGTTCGTTATGTTGCTTGGCAGTATACTGCACAGGTGCAGCTTGTAAAGAAATTCCATGTGAACTCTTCTTGCTTGTCTTTCTTCCATCCTGCAAGATAGGGGCGCTCCTGTTTTCTTCCCTGCACCTCTATGAAAAAAGTTCTAGCCGCACTGTTTCTTGCTTGCTTTCTCTTTGTTTCGCCAAGCCATGCACAGGACCTGTCGAAAGAAACCAGAGCTGTTTGGGTGACCCGGTGGCAATATAAAACAGAAGCAGATGTCATCCGCGTGATGGACACTCTTGAAAGAAACAACGTCAACACCGTATTCTTTCAAGTTCGTGGGGAAGCGGATGCGTTTTATGCGTCCTCCTATGAACCGTGGTCTTCGGAACTGACGGGCACACTGGGGAAGAATCCTGGCTTTGATCCACTCGCCGTAGCAGTACGTGAAGCACATGCCCGTGGCATAAAGATTCATGCATGGATGAATATGATGACGCTCTGGAAAGGGAAATCCCTACCCGATGACAGTTCTAGCAGTGTCAAACATATCTTGAATACACATCCCGAATGGCAAATTAAAAATGCGGCCGGGGAGACCATGCCCCTTGATGGGAACTATGTGTTTGCAGATCCCACGAATCTTCAATACCAACGTCACCTTTTATTTGTGGTTGCAGAAGTTGCCAAAAAATATGACGTCGATGGCATTCACATGGACTATATTCGTTTTCCAAGCCCGCTTTGGGGACTGAGTCCAGAAAATGTTGTTCGCTTTGAACGACAAAAAAAGATTGGCGGCTATGCCGATATGGCACAGTGGCGTCGTGGAACCCTGACCCGTTTCATAGGAAAAATGCATACCTTGATGCAAAAAATTGGAAAAAACCAGGAACTCTCCGCTTCCGTTATAGGATATTATCAAGACATTTGGGGATGGGGGTATGAAAATAGCGGATCCTTTGATAAATATCTGCAGGATTCTAAAGAGTGGGTTCGCCGTGACTACGTTTCTTTTATTGCACCGATGATCTATTGGACGATTGGTGCGAAGCCTGAATTTGAAACCTTAGTAAAAGATTTCACCACGACGCTGCCCGCAGAGAAAATAGTTGTGGGTATGTCTACCACAAGTTTCTCGGCGGAGGAAACCATGAAACAAGTGGCTGTGACGCGAAAATACGGTGCACGTGGATTCTCCCTCTTTTCCTTTGAATCCAATGCAAGTTTCTGGACAACCTATGCAAAAGAGATTGCGGGTTGGGGAAAATAAGTTACCATACGGCAAAATATTCCTGCCTCATAACAAGTACTCAAAAATATTATGGTTCATGTGATATTAAAAGCACCGGACGGAAAGGAACTCCTTTCTTTTCCAGCGAATGCGGAACAAACGCTTATTGAACAAATGGAAGATCTCGCCTTTGACATGCCCTATTCCTGCCGGGCTGGTTCGTGTATGACATGCTGTCTTGTGGTGAAGCAAGGAAAAGACGTCATCGATGAGACGCTTGGAGGCGATAAATTTATCGATACGGATGATGATCAGATACTTAGTTGTATCGCGGGCGTAAAACCGGAAGCCATCGCTTCTAATGAGACCATTACTTTGGAACTGGAAATGCTGGATATGCTCTACTAGAGCATATATCTATTTTCACGCAGATGCAGAAGCTCCTCCTTTTCCAAATCGAGAAGAGCCTTAGGGAGTCGTTCTAAATTTGGTACAGGTATGGCGCTCAGAAGTGCATGCAGTTCTGCAAAGTCGAGCCCTTCATGATGTTCGCGTAGAAGGTGAATGATACGGCCACGAAGAAACCGTTGTGAAAGCGCAAAGGGTTCCTTTGTGCGTCGATTTTTTTTGCGATGCTCAGCAAGATACAGGGGTTCAGCCTCAAATCGCATACGGGCTCTACACTGTGTTTTCAGTGGGCAATCTGCACATGTGGTTTTTCGTGCCGTACAAAACTTTCTCCCCACATCCATCAGAGCCTGATGGTATGGGTAGGCCTCAGAGGTCATGGGCGCCAAATATGCTGCAAGTTCTTCCGTTTCTTGTGTACTTAGGGCAGGATAGGTGCCTTCTGCCCCAAAGAAGACGCGATGCAAAATACGCGCTATATTCACATCAATAAACGCTGCGGGGAGTCCGTAACCAAAAGTGCGAATCGCCCCTGCTGTATATTTTCCGATACCAGGAAGGGTGAGAAGCGTCGCAATATCTGAAGGAATTATCCCTCCATGGTTTTCCACAACCTCCCGAGCAAACTTTTGAAGGCGTAAGGCGCGAGAATTGTAGCCAAGCCCGCTCCACGCGCGCAGCACATCGCCCGTACTCGCCCGCGCAAGGCTCGCCACATCAGGAAACTGCTCGGCAAATGCATGATATTTAGGAATCACTCGGTCCACCTGCGTTTGCTGCAACATACATTCAGAGACGAGCACCAGATAGGGATTTGACAGATTCCTCCAGGGGAGATCGGATCCATGTTTTTCGTACCAACCCAAAAGAGCGCGAACAAATTGTTCGCGCTCTTTTGCCGTCGGCATGGTCACCGCTTTCTGTATAGACTTACGATCCGCAGGCTTCACACGACTCAGGATTATTGAGAGAGCAAAGCATATCTTTTTGGTTTTGCTCCAAAGTATCCTCATTGTTCGCTACCTTTTCCGCCTGGTCAAGCGTGAATTTTACCGCCTGACTTGCGGCTTGAGAACGCAGATAATACATACCCGTCTTCAGTCCCTTTTCCCAAGCATAAAAATGCATCGAGGTAATCTTTGCAAAATTCGGGTCGCGAACAAATAAATTCATACTTTGCCCCTGACACACATAGGCACCACGATCAGCGGCCAGATCGATGATGGTTTTCTGACTAATCTCCCAGGATGTTTTATAGAGATCACGGATATCTTCTGGAATCTCCGGGATATGCTGAACAGATCCATCGCCGGCAATAATTTTGTTCCGTATGCGGTCATTCCACAGACCCAGTTCCTCTAGATCCCGCACGAGGTGTTTATTGACCACAACAAACTCACCGGAAAGTACACGGCGCACATAAATATTGGAGGTATAGGGCTCAAAACATTCATTATTGCCAAGAATCTGCCCCGTTGTCGCCGTTGGCATGAGTGCAATAAGCAGGGAGTTTCGCAGACCATGGAGCGCAATTTTTTCGCGCAGTGCCTGCCAATCCCAGCGATTTGATGGAGTAACACCCCACATATCAAATTGTAAAATACCCTGAGAAGCAGGAGACCCCTCGAAGGTTTCATAAGGCCCCTCTACCTGAGCAAGATCTGCGGAGGCATGCAGCGCCGCAAAATACATGGTCTCAAAAATATCCTTGTTCAACTGGCGCGCCTTTTCCGAATCAAAGGGATAGCGGAGCATAATAAAGGTGTCCGCCAGACCTTGGATACCAAGCCCAACTGGTCGATGACGCTCATTCGAACGCTTCGTTTCCGGAACAGGATAGTGATTGTGATCAATGACCCGGTTCATATTAAAGACGGCCTGATACGCCACTTCGTACAGTTTTTGATGGTCAAATTTTCCATTCTCCACCATCTTTGGTAATGCCAGCGAAGAAAGATTACAAACCGCCGTTTCGTCGGGAGTCGACACCTCAAAAATTTCGTGACACAAGTTACTCGACTTAATCACGCCAATATTTTTTTGATTACTCTTTCGATTAATAGCATCTTTATACCCAATGTACGGTGTACCCGTCTCGATTTGCGCCTCGATCACTTTAAACCAAAGCTCACGGGCTTTCACCACACGCTCAAACTTCCCCGCCGCCTCGTACTTTTCATAGAGAGTTGTAAAGGCATCACCGTACACATCTGAGAGTCCTGGACAGACACTTGGATCCATAAGGGCCCAGTCTGCATCCTGTTTTACACGCTCCATGAAAAGGTCAGGAATCCACAGCCCGTAAAACAAATCGCGGGCGCGCATTTCTTCTTTTCCATGATTTTTTCGCAGATCGAGAAACTCAAAAATATCCGCGTGCCATGGCTCAAGATAGATAGCAAAGGCTCCTCGACGCTTCCCCGCCTGGTCAACGTAACGCGCCGTTTCATTGAAAACACGCAGCATCGGTACAATGCCGGCAGAAACACCGTTGTTCCCCTTAATAAAGGCACCCTTTGCACGAATATTGTGAATATGCACGGCAAGTCCTGAACCAGACTTCGAGATGAGTGCAACCTGCTTCAAGGTATCATAAATTCCTTCCAAGCTGTCGTCTTTCATTGCTGCAAGAAAACAGCTCGACATCTGCGGCTGCATCGTTCCTGCATTAAAAAGGGTCGGCGATGCATGCGTAAATAACCCGCGAGACATCATATCGTAGGTACGCAAAATACTGTCGAGATCATCATGATGCACACCAACCGCAACACGCATAAGCAGGTGCTGGGGCCGTTCAACGGTCTTTCCGTCCATTTTGAGGAGGTATGCCTTCTCAAGTGTTTTAAAGGCAAAGTAGTCGTAGGTGAGGTCGCGGGAGTAATCAATGGCCGCATCCAGTTCCGCCGCATACTTTTTGACGATGGCGCGCGTACCCTCTCCAATCAGTGGGAAAGGCATGCCGTTTTTGGGGTGGACGTAGTTCGAAAGAAGTTCGATGGTTTCGGAGAAACTATCGCTCGTTGTGCGATGCAAAGAGACTGCGGCAACGCGACCCGCCAACATACCATAATCCGGATGGATGGGGGTCATGGCGGCTGCGGTTTCCGCAACCAGGTTATTGATAGCCGCTGTCGTCATGCCATCTGCTACAGAAAGAGCTACACGCTTTGTAATTTCTACCGGCTCAACCTTGAGATCACCCTGCACACGTTCTAAGGCCTGGGTAATTTTATCCAGCATAATGGGCTCGCGAAGACCGCTACTGCGTATAATTTCCATGGGGGTTTAAAGAAAAAAGAGGAGTAAAGAAACAAGAACCTAGAAGGAGGCATCCAAAGCAAAAGACGCATCCTGCGATCCATACACAGACGCTTTCTGATAATCACCAACACGCTTTTCAAAGAAGTTGGTTTTCCCCGTCAAAGAAATCATCTGCATAAAATCGAAGGGGTTTGCCGTTCCATAGATTTTGCTCACACCCAGTTGTGTAAGCCAAAAATCGGCAACGTATTCAATATACTCGCTCATGAGACGAGAATTCATACCGATGAGATCCACAGGCAGGGACTCACAGATGAACTGTTTTTCTATGAGAACTGCTTCGGAAACGATGGCATGAATCTGTTCCTCTGAAAGTTTGTTTTTCAACATAGAGTAGAGCAAAACAGCCATTTCACAGTGCATTCCCTCATCGCGAGAAATCAACTCGTTAGAGAAGGCAAGACCTGGCATGAGACCACGTTTTTTGAGCCAGAAAATAGAACAAAAGGAACCGGAGAAGAAAATTCCTTCAACGGCCATAAAGGCCACAAGGCGCTCAGCGAAGGTGCCATTTTCAATCCAACGCAGTGCCCATTGTGCCTTTCGTGCAATGGAAGGAATGGTATGAATAGAGTCAAGCAAGGTCCGTTTTTCAAAGGGATCTTTAATATAGGTATCCAGGAGCAGAGAGTACATTTCCGCATGAATGTTCTCCATCATGATCTGAAATCCATAAAAACAGCGTGCTTCAGGAATTTGCACTTCTTTCATGAAGTTGACGGCGAGGTTTTCATTCACAATACCATCCGCTGCAGCAAAGAACGCGAGTACATGAGAGATAAAATGACGCTCTCCGTCATTTAAGCGAGCCCAGTCTGCCATATCGTCTCCAAGGTCTACTTCTTCCGCTGTCCAAAAAGACGCCTCCGCTTTTTTGTACAGTTGCCAAACGGCGTCGTGTTTTATGGGGTACAGCACAAAACGATCCGCATTGGGAGCGAGTATCGGTTCTACAGCATCTGCCATGAGCATGGGGGCAAAAAAGAATAAGGGCGATTGCACATACGTTGGGGCGTATTTGCGAGGTACATACAAGATGTAGTGTTCCCTATCATAATTGCTACTACATATAGTCAAAATCAAGCAGAAAAACACGAAAAATATCTTGCTTCTTCAAAAAGACGCATCACGTGTCTTCCTACCTACCTAGGAGTGCATTTGACTAACCTTAACTAAGTTTTTTGATTTTACTTTTTTCCCGCAACTTTTTTTGCCAGTTCCGACACCTTAATGGGGTTCATATGTGTATGAATCTGGTCGCCGTACCGTACATTTGGACCTTCCTCGCACCGGTCCATACAGATAGTGCGTTCAGCACGAACAGCGTAGCCCTTTGCCCGTACTTGTTCTAGCCGATCAACAAGAAATCTGCAGGATCGCCCACAGGTTTTTCCATGACAAACAAAGAGCAGTGTTTCACCAGTCTCGGGGTCTTTTTTCGGAAAACTTTGCGTAAGCGTATCATCACTATGCATGCGTATTATCTGTAGCATCCCCCTTGGAGGACTGGATAAAAAAGTAGCCGAGGGCGCCTAAGGAAGCGAGACCTGTGAAAAGTCCCAGGACATAAAGCCACCAAAACCATGGCTGCCCTTCATCTGTGCTTTCAAGACCAAGGACACGATCCTCTGCAGCAGATTCCCGCAGCAACGGCATGGTCATTGTATAGGTCTGTAATGGCCCCGCTATGCCCCCCTGCACAACCCATGTCTCTAGCTGAACCACACTTGATGTAATACTAGAGGGTATTAAGACTGAGAAATCACCATTCTCATCGGCCATAGCAACAAAGAGCGCGCGATCAAAATGGAGGAATACTAAGGATTTAGGTGCCGCTTTTCCATCGAGGATACGGAAATTTCCCTCGAGCCTCACAGCGGAAATAACAACAAGCGCATCACGACCACACATCGTTCTGATAAGTGAGCGTCCCTTTGAATACACCAAGTCACCAGCATGTTCTGCTCGTATAACAATGGACGCACCTTCAGGCACTTCTGCCATAGTGGTTCCTGTGAGAACAAACCCTCCCTCATCCGAGGTTGCCTCAGCAAACTGTAGTCGCGTACCCGTCCCCACTTGTGAGAAAAAACCCACGTCTGATTTGGGATCTACCCGCCCCCAAAGCGTTGTCCCTTCCGAGCAAACGCCGGATACTGGGGGTAGCATAGGCCACTCGGGTATTCCCAGAGTGTCAGGCTTTGCCCCGAGAAATTGTTCCAAATCAGAAGCCCCTGTTTTTTTCGAATCCTGCTTGAAGGGATCTAATCCAAGCATGTTTTCCACCTCGTCTGAAAGACCATCACCATCGCTATCGCGGCTTCCCACCGTCAAGTGCCGCAGAACGTCCGCATCTGCCTGAGGAATACGCAGGAGATAGGAACGCAGTGAGGTCTCGTAGTCCTGGGGAATAGCCTTGCTTGGTAAGCGTGCTCCGGAACCGGAGAAGCGATTACCTAAAAGTGATGCCAGTTTTTCCTGCTGGGCCGCTATAAGTGCCGAGGAAACCGCTGCCCCCACGGAAGCAGAACCTGTTCTCGTAGAGGCATCTGACCCGAGACGAAAGCCGGCACCTGAGGTCTCCGAGTTACCGCGCGTATCACTTGCGCGCACCGTCGTAATTTTTTCCGGCAGACGTAGATGAGCGACCTTTTTTTCGATAGCCTCCAGACCGCGGAGCTGATCCTCCAGTGCCTGCTTCGCGGACATCGACTCTGATTCCTTTTTCTCATCCTCGGACAAGAGTGCAGCCGTCGCTTCAGGAACCTGTGAAAAAATCGGTGCCATGGCCGAAGCGGTCCCCAGCAATATACTGTTATTTTCTACCAGTGCCGCCGTGGTTGCATCCTGCACAAACTGTCCACTTCCTGGAGTCTTCGTAAAGCTCTTAATATCAAAATGTTCCGGCTGGGCTGCCCCTCCCCCCATTTGCATAACGACACCCTTATCACTTGCCGCAGGCAAATACACCGCGCGGTGATCCTGCCTGGGTTCTTTCATGAGTGGACCCGCCATAAAGGTTTTATCCCGCACCGAATAGATAATCGTGCTTTTTAATCGGTCTGACAGACCGCTACACGTTGCTGTACACCCTCCTGAGATGAGGACATACTGATCCTGCTCACCAAAAATATAGAAAAAACTCGCCGCATGGCGTTTTCTTGCAGGGACAGGAATATCCGTACCCGTGAGAGGCAAAGGGACCACACTCAGAGAAACCGGATCAAAGACTTCTGCAATATCCACGTAGACGCCCGAGGCAGATTCGCCACCAAAAAACAAAATACGACCATCGGATAAGGTCGTTGCCGTATGAAACGCCCTAGGGGCACCGAGACTGAGCACACCCGCATCAGGCAGTTCAAGCGTTTTCGTACTCACATCATAAATCTGTATGTCGTTCTGATATACACCGCTGCGCACGCCACCCACAAGAAGAATATCACCGGCAAATTCTCCGCCCGATATATAGGAGGCAGTGTATCCCGTTAACCCACGGAGAATATTCTCCGGGACTTCGGGCATAAACTGGGCTCTGGCGGAAAAAAGACTGGTGAGCAGCATCACCGTGAGAAAAATGCTGCGTAAAACGTAAGAGTGCATTGTGTTTGTGTGGGATCAACAAAACAATTCTACACTACTGTGCACGAACTGTACAATAGGGGAGGACATCGCCCGCAACTTTTGTTGAGAGATGGGTGACCAGATAGTATTTTTTGGATACAGGGTCCACAGAGACCCCAAGCCCAATTTGTTTGTAGGCACTATTGACCATCATGTCGTAATGAGGACGATAGGCTTTCCCCTTTTCTCCCGCAAAGAAATTAAAGGAAGAACGAATGGCGCGCGTCAGGTCGTCCGTACAGTCCTTCGACGAACAACTGTACACATTCCAGGCGATACTTTCCCCGAAAGTTGTCCCCTTTCCGGAAAAGGTTACCCCAAGATCCGCAAACCAGTTTTTTATGCGTTGGTAATCGTAATACACATTATTGCCGCGCTTGTGATCTATATACCCTCGTTTCTTGGAAGTCTCCGCCCACGTTTGCGCAGTTTTATTCAAGGGTGCCACCAGCACAAGTGCCGGACTTCCCACCTTTGCTCGCTCTGCATTGTACCAACCGAGCCACTCCTGCTGCACTGCAAGCATATCTACATTGGCTGGGCCAGAGGCATTTTTACCCGCCAGCACACAAGGACTCTTACTTAAAGACTTTGCGGAATAGGCATCCAAATTCTTGGGATTTTCCTCAATACGCCACAAAAGTTCTGCCACCTCGGCGCGCGTCATGGACTGGCTAACATACCCCAATGTCGGAAGGATGGAGCGTTTCTGTTCTAAAAACCGCAAATAGGGATCGTACCACTCATCGGTAGAAGACGGTTTTTCCACAAGTGCTTCACTCGCGCCCGCCACCATTTTCGCGGCTTCTACCAGTGTTACGGCCTTTGAGGGCGAGAAATACCCATTGGTGCCGGAAACCAACCCGCGAGATTTCGCATCACACACCACAGGGGCATACCAAGCTTTTGTTGCGATATCCCGAAAACACGCATCACCCGTCGTAGGAATCTCTAAACCAAAGGCACGATACAGCATGGTGAGAAACTCCGCACGGTTCACAGGTGCATCAGGAGCAAAAGTGCCATTAGAGTACCCCTTCATAATACCCCGCCCTTCCGCATACTGCACAGAAGCGGCATAGGCATGAGAACTGGGAACATCGGAAAAACTTGCAACCGCAAGGGCAGGCATGGTCAAAAAACATGCGAGGGATCCAAGCAGGAAGGAAAATCGGGGCATGGGCGACATAGAATTTGGTCGAAAGTATGGGTGCATTGTACAAAATTCTTTCAAAAACGCAAATTCTGTGCTAGTATAGGGAGAATATTTTCACAAAAATATAAAAACATCGTATGCACACACGTATGAAACCCACAAAAAACCAACAACGAACGGCGCTCATCGTCGGCCTTGCTGCCATAGGAACCATGGTCGTTTTGGCCGCAAGTCCCATAGGGAACTTCCTCATGTCCAGCCTTTTTGGCACGTCCCCGACAACCAATGATGCGGGACTTTACATGCCAACAACGCAAACAATCGGAGCTCAGACCTTTCAACGTGTAGGAACAGGTGTGCACCTTGGTTCCAATGATACACGATACGGAACCGGAAGCACCCTGCGATTGCGCGCTCAAGTCACTCTGGTACCACGCGCACTGCAAGTAAACTCCATAAGTGGTGTGCTGCGCTATGACCCAACGCAAATCTCCTTAGATAACACCAGTATCAAACTCACGGGAACGGACTTTACCGTTGACCCAGACATTACACGAATCGTGACGAGTGGGGGCAATCAAACCGGTGCCTTTTACTTTTCCATCGACAAAAACACGGGGAACTTTCTTCGTCCCTATCATCAATTTCTGACCATTGAGGTTGAGCCCTTGGTTCAGGCAACGTCCTATACACTGACTTTAGAAAATCTCCGATTCCTGGATACCGCAGGCCTTAGCACTGGAGTAGGTGATTCTCTGTACCTCGCCAACACAACAGCTGGCGCAATTTCCGAGCCACTGGTTATCACGCCGGGTGAAAACTATATTATTGAAGAAGTCTCCATTAATGGAAACGAGCGCACCGTGACGGAACGGCTCTATGGCCCTGATGACGTCCTCATTTCCACGACAGAACGTGTGTATGACAACACCGATGGTCACTTGATTCGTGAGACCATCACCGAGTACGCTGCGAACGGTGACCCTATTCGAGAAACCTACCGAGAGTTCTATGACGACGGCATTACCGTACGCTACGAACGTGAAACCGTCTACAATCCTGATGGAACACGAACCATAACGGAGCGCGACTTCGACGAAAATGGCAATCAGGTGGGGCCAGACCGCGTGCGAACCGAAGGAACGCCAAATGTTGGCAACCGTCCTCCTATAGCGACGCTTGGTGCCATGACGGGTATAACAACAACAAGTGCTATCTTTAACTGGGCAGGATCTAATGTGGATGAAGGCGAAACCTTTACCTATCGATTCTGTTTGAGTAGAGATGCAGCGACGGTTCTCGACAATTGTGAACCGGCAGGCAGCATTACGACATTAACAAGAAATAATCTCACACCAAGCACGACGTATTACTGGACCGTTCTCGTTTCTGATGGCACAAGCTCAGATGTACCTGCAGCAAATGGCCCTCGTAACTTTGTGACGAGCAATCCTCCAACTTCGGGAGGCGGCGGTGGTGGAGGCGGAGGCGGTGGAGGAGGCGGTGGTGGCGGAAGCCCTACCCCATCTCAATTTGGACCTGGAGGTGGATTCAGCGAACTTGATAGTGAGCTCATTCTCCCGAACAAAGATGATGGACGTTCTGTCATTCTCTATGGACCGCTGAACTTCAAGAACTCAGAAGGTATGGTCCACATTCCTGTACGTCACATTGAAAAGCTGACGGGTTGGGAAGCAACATTCACGCGTGGAACCAAGGTAACAAATGGAGACGGTACACCGTTTACCGGTATCTATATGCCGATCATTCGCTACCCACTTGCGAACTTGCGCGAACCTATGAAGGGACTGCTCCCAGCGGATATGACGCTTGCCTATGAATATTTCATGCAATACGGCAACTTGAATGAGACCTTCTCACCCAATGTCTTTATGAAGGGGAACGTTGGTGAGCTCAAGACACCAAAGGATCAACTTGTGGTCATGGCTTGGGACTTCCAGCAGCAGAAATGGGTACAAATTGCAGATGGGAACGCCATTGTCGATGGAAAACTCACCGTGAGCCTTCCGAAGTCTATGATTGTAGGAATCTTTGCACGAACTGCGGTTACGCAGGCAAACACGGGTACAGAAATCTGTGATGACAACCTCAACAGAAATCGAACACCGTTCCGCGATGCAAATAATCACTGGGCAACGAGCTTCATTTGTAAGCTCTACAACAAGAAAGCAATTAGTGGATATACGGATGGTCCATACAAGGGTCTCTTCCGCCCAGATAATTCCATTACCCGTGCAGAACTTCTGAAAATCATGATGGCTGCGGAAGGTATTAGCGTCAACACGGCAAGAACGGATTCTGGATTCCCGGATGTACCGACCTATGAATGGTTTGCACCATACGTGACCAGAGCACGCGAACTCCGCCTCATTGATGGATACCCAGATGGTACCTTCCAGCCTTTCCGAGAAATTAATCGTTCGGAAGCGCTGAAAATCATCTTGAATGCTGCCAGCACCATTGATGATAAGGAACTTGCGGATCAGGTTGCGCGTTATGCAAGCAATCCTCCAGCTCGGTCAAGCTTCGGTGACATTCAAACCAGCGACTGGTTTGCACCGTACATTGACCTCGCTGCCAGTAAGGGAATCATTAGTGGTAAACAGCCAGGTATCTTCCGCGCAGGCGACAACATGACCCGCGCTGAAGTCTCCAAGGTTGTGGAGCTGACGACAACGCTCAAGAAATAAAGTTCTGCAAAAAGCAAAAACCCCGCCGAGGCGGGGTTTTTCTTATAATTCATCTCCCATACCTTCCGTCTCCAATTCGGGTAGTAAATCGCGCATCGTATGATTTTTTGCGAGCACTTTATTCCAGAGGTAAAACAGCAAGGTAAAGAGAAATACGGCAGCATTTAAATCAACAAAGACTGTAAGAAGCATCGTACCTACTATCATCAACATTTCTATATTGGTCACATAAATTTTTTCGTCATCATGGCGAGAAAAAAATTTATGAAAGACAGTGCGACTATTTTGTACAAGTTCTTTGCAGTATAGCCGCACTGGAGTCCAGTCGAAAACATCATAACCTACTTTAATTAATATACCCGCAAACACTGCCTGAGGAATAAGATTGATATACTGTTGGAGCATCAGCATTTCGATCAGTGCGAACATACCAACAAAAACACCGGCTAAACGTGTCACTGCATGTTCTTTTACGATCAAGACAGAGCGAATTGTTGCTTGAGCACCTGGAATACCGCCAATACATGCCATAACGAGTGTTCCAATACCTTGGGAAAAGAGTTCCTGATTTTGTTTCGTTGATTCTTTCGTCATTCGATCCACCACGAGAGATGTCATGAGGGTGTCGAGATATGCTAATAAAGTCAGTTGCAGAGCAAAGGGTAAGGCGATCCATACCATGGGCCAACTGAGTGACGTAGGAACCTGTGAGCTTACATAAACAAAAAAATCCTGGAATGAATGAATGGAACTCGACAGTGCTACCGTTTCAATGGGCAGCTGCAACAACACTGATAGAAGCGTCATAATGACGATGGTGAGAAAGGTTGCTGAGAGGATACTCGCAAATTTAGGAAGAAAACGTCGAAAGAGCACCGGAAGAGAAAAAACAAGGAGAGCCGATAGAGCCATCACGATGAGATTGGTCATGAGGGGACCATTCAGTGCCACCTTTCCACCGAAACCAAATAGTCGTTTGAGCTGATCAAGCCAAATGATGACAGCAATGCCATTCATAAAACCAGAAATCACCACATTGGGCACAAATCGAATGAATTTGCCCAAACGAAGAAGGGCGGCTATACAAAGAAGTATGGCCGTGAGTCCAATAACAACATTCACAAAATGATCTGCGTTCATAGATGGCATTTGTGACGCAAGTCCATCATGTGCAAAGGCTACGACCATTGCCGTCACTGTCGTCATGGGCCCTGTAGGTCCCGAACATTGTCTTCGCGTTCCACCAAAGAGCGATGTAATACTGGCAAAGAGTGCAGAGGACAGCATACCAGCAAATGCACCTCGCCCAGACAACAGGCCAAATGCTGCGCCAAGGCTTAATGCGACAAAACTGACGGTCAGTCCAGCCAGAGCATCTTGCAGAAAATGTTTCAAGGTAAATGACATGACGTTCTTCTTCATACAAATTGTGCGTTTAAGAAATAAAAAATTGTACAACGACAAAAAAGCGCCCTCGAAGCGCGACAAGCCGTTCCATAGCATGAGCGAAAAATAAAGTCAAAGGCGATTTTACAAGAACGTTAGAAGGCCACATTTCATCACCCCTTTCAGAGACACTTTTATCGAGAAACTTATTGACCTTTTGTTAAATTATCCATTTATAACACATTTTTACTGTTCTAATGTTTCTAAGAAACGTACACTCCTTTCGTCTTCTTTCCCTGCATCATATGCGCCACCGCCTTCTTGGCCTTTGCCTCCTTTTGACCATCAGCCTTCCATTGGATGCCGCGCACGGCTTTGCGGATGTGTCCGAAGAGCATTGGTTCGCCCCCTATGTCGAAGAGTTATCGTCACACGGCATTGTGGCTGGAAATCCTGATGGTACCTTTACACCCAACGCCTCCTTAACGCGTGCAGAGCTTGCGAAAATTGCAGTATTGCTTGGTGAAGTGTCTGGAAGCGTGACCGGGCAGGAAGAAATACTGAGCAACTCTTTTCTCGATGTCGACGCCACGAGCTGGTATGCCCCCCATGTGCAAAAAGCGCAAGCCGCTGGACTTATGCGTGGCTATACAAATGCGGAAGGAATCGCAACAGGTCTCTTTAAACCAGAGCAAGCTGTGACGAGAGCTGAGGCAGTGAAGGTCCTGGTTGCCGCCACAGGGGTAGGAGCCGAATCGCATGAAAGCCCCACTTTTACCGATGTCCCGAAGGATGCTTGGTTTGCAGGAGCAATAACAACAGCAAATACCCTGCACATTGTGGACGGCTACCGAAACACAAAGGGAAAACTCACTGGTGCCTTTGGTCCCCATGATACTGTGACGCGAGCGCAGATTGCGAAAATGGCGACCATTGCCCTGGATCCTCCTGCCTACCAGTAGTTATACTTCCTGGAGGGTATCGACGCGATCCATGACTTTCCAGGTCATTTGTGGAACAAGTTGCTTCCCCTTCATGGTGAACCCAGATGCCAGGCGATGACCTCCTCCGCCGAAACGTTGTGCGATGATATTCACATCCACGTCTTCTGTACCGGTGCGCAGTGATCCCTTCACATTCCCCTTTCCATCTTCCGAGAGCAGAACGCAAACACGATTCGGTATGGTATTCATAAGATCAACCAAACCTTCAAGATCCTCTTTTTCTGTTCCACACTCCATCATATCCTGGGTCGTAACAGCACTAAACAATACCCCATCCGGACCTAAGTGCATTCTCTCCAACACACGTCCCCAAAGTTTGAGCTTTCCCGCATGATTCGTGAGAAAAAGTCGTCGCGCAACCTCCTCTTGCGCAGCTCCGGCTTCCATCAGCGCCCCTGCCACACGGTAGGTATCTTCTGTCGTATTCGGGTGAATGAAGGATCCTGAATCCGTGTAAATGCTCATCATCATGTGCGTTGCCATATCCGGCGTGATGGTTCCTCCAAGCTTCCTGAGAAGATGATAGAGGATCATAGAACAGGAGGTGCTTTCAAAATCGAGAATGGGCAGCGTTCCGTATTTCGTGTTGGAAATATGGTGATCGAGATTCACCCAGGGAATACCGCGGGCAAACACGGCCTCTTCATCTGCCGTATGAGCAAACAAATGGGGAACGGCCGTATCCGACGTAAAAATTGCATCCACCTCTTCCGCATCAAAATGATGCACAAATCGATCGGTCCACGGCAAAAAACGGTACTTCTCGTCGATGGGCACAGGAGAATACAAAATGGCGCACTTGCCAAGTTGCTGTTCTAAATACATCGCGAAGGCCACATTGGTACCAATGGTATCGCCATCGATATTTTTTGGCCCTAGCAGCAAAAACGTGTCGTTGGTCTCTATATAGCGGCGAAAGGCCTCAATTGTTCGTGGGTCCATACAAAAAAGAAAGAAGGTTCTATATTTTTTGTATGTGTATTTTTGCCCCAAACAAAAGAACGGTGTAGGTTGCATTATTACCTACTTCCCGTTCCTTCGTCAACCCAAACATGCACTTGTTAGGCAACCGCTGCGACCTTTTGGTCTAAAGTCAGTGTCCGAAAGTCTACCAGAGACATCACCTTCTCCTTGATGTCCATAGAACGAACACGAATGGTTTCGCCATCTTTTTCAATAACGACACCATCTTCAGGAGCCAGGCCCCCAAGAATGAGGTCGGTTAAAGAATCCTCAATGAGCTCAGACAACTTTCGGCGTACAGGCCTTGCGCCATACAAGGGATCGTAGGACAGTTTCGCCAGTTGCTCTATGGCATCGTTTGTTGCGTAGAGTGTAATACCACGGTCCGCGATGCGCTCCTGCAAATAGCCCAGTTCCAGTTTCACAATATCCACAATCTGATCGTGCCCCAGGGGGCGGAACACCACCACAGAATCGAGACGATTGAACAATTCCGGCTTAAAGGCCTTCTTTAAATCTTCCATGACATCCGCTTGGACCTCTTCAAACTCACGCATAGTGAGTTCATTTGCAGCAGCACCAGTAAGGTTAAACCCAATTTTTTGTGCCTGCTTGGCAAAACGCTGGGCGCCAATATTAGACGTCATAACCACTATGGTATTGCGGAAATTCACACGACGCCCCTTTCCATCGGTGACATACCCATCTTCCAAAATCTGCAGCAAAACGTTATACACATCTGGATGCGCCTTTTCTATCTCGTCGAACAAGATAATGGAATAGGGTTTCTTACGGACCGCTTCCGTTAGCTGACCACCTTCATCGTATCCAACATAGCCCGCGGTCGCTCCAAGGAGACGCGAAACATTGTGCCGCTCCATCATCTCACTCATGTCAAACTTCAGGAGAGCACTTTCATCGTTGTAGATTTCCTTCGCCAGTGCCTTCACCAGCGCCGTTTTACCGACACCCGTTGGACCAAGAAAAATAAAGGAGCCAATGGGGCGATGGGCATCGGAAACGCCAACGCGACTGCGCCGAATTGCTCGTGCAATACTCTTGATTGCATCATCCTGTCCCACAATTTTTTTGCCCAGCTTCCCTTCCAAATTCATGAGCTGATCAATATCGGAACCAATGAGCTTCGTGACGGGAATTCCTGTTGCCTTTGAAAGCACCTGTGCAATGTGTTCTTTGTTAATTTCCGGACGTCGTGCGCGCGGAAGGTTTTTCGCTTCCTTCATTTTTTTGAGCTGTTTCGTCAGCTCCATTTCCTGCTCACGGGCCTTTGCAGCACTTTCATAGCTTTCGGATGCAGCAGCGGATTCCTTTTGTTTAATCACCTTTTCCAACTGCGCTTTCAGTTTCTGATATTTTCCGTCTTCCTTGCCCGTTCGTTCAATATCCCGCACGGCACATGCTTCATCAAGAAGATCAATAGCCTTGTCGGGCAGAAAACGATCCTGCACATAGCGTTTTGAGAGACGAACAGCCGCCGCGAGGGCATCATCACTGATGCGCAGATTGTGATATTCCTCAAAGGATTCACGAAGACCCTGCAAAATGGTGAGAGCATTCTCTTCATTGGGTTCCTCCACCATCACCGGCTGGAACCGACGCTCAAAGGCATGGTCCTGTTCGATATGTTTACGATATTCCTTCACTGTTGTTGCTCCAATAACCTGCAGTTTACTGCGTCCTAACAATGGTTTGAGCATATTTGCTGCATCCAAAGAACCCTCCGCGGACCCTGCGCCCATGACGGTATGCAGCTCATCTACAAAGAGAATCACATCATTTTCCTTCTTACTCGCCTCTTCCAGTACCTGTTTGAGACGGCCTTCAAATTCTCCTCGATACTTTGTACCGGCCACAAGAGCGGACATATCGAGAGCTAGAATGCGCTTATTCGCCAGCGTCGACGGAACATTTTCCGTCACGATAGCAAGAGCAAGCCCTTCTACAACAGAGGTTTTACCCACTCCCGGCTCACCAATGAGCACGGGGTTATTTTTCGTTTTTCGTTTCAAAATTGCGACCAGACGGTGAATTTCACTGCTGCGACCAACCACGGGCGACAGCTCTCCATTGCGGGCTTCCGCTGTGAGATCCGTCGTAAAAAAATCGAGCGCACTGGTTTTACTTCCCTTCGCACCTTTGACGGGACGTTCCATGCCCTCCATTTCCATCGGCATTTCTTGAGCAAAATTTGGTGGAGTAAACCCTTGAGCGCCTTGTCCATTGGGAACAAAGAAACCGCCCATACCGTTCATCATACCCTGCATGGGATTCAAAAATTGCCCAAGTGCCTGGCGATACTGTTCCCCCTGCGTAAAGACATCCTCCAGTTTCTTAATCACCTCCGTGGCCATAACACCGAGTTCTTCCAGGATAACAACAGCCGCTGTCCCCTCCTGTCCAACCAGCGCATAGAGCATATGTTCCGTGCCCACATGGGCATGGTTATACTTGTACGCAGCAGACACTGCATCGCGGATGGTTTTTTTCGCAAAACCCGTCAGCTCAAGATTTTCGCTTGGAGCCTCCTTATGTTGCCTTTTTGCATTGGTTTCCTTCAAAATACGACGAATATTTTCCGCAGCGACATTAAAATGCTGCAAAATCACACTTCCGAGCGATTCGTTCTGACTCAGAATACCCAGGAGAAGATGCTCGGTTCCAATATAGCCTATATGTTCATTCCTTGCCTCCTGCTCTGCATAGAGCAGGGCTTTCTTGGCATCGGGAGTAAATTTATCAAAATTGCTTTCAGACATAGGTGTATGTGGTGAGTAGTAGTCTTAGCACTGTAAAGTTTAGAGTGCTAATGTTTCCTTGTCAACGTGTGATCCTCGCCAGAGAAAAGTGTCTCTTGTACCCTGGGAAAGGTCATTCTATTATAGCAAGTGTCCTGCTCAGGTCGAACCATTCCTTATTGCCATGTCACTAAAAACATTTCTTGTAGACCTTCGCATCGAGGCACAGAAGGGAAAACTCCCCATTGTGACCGATTTTTTGGCACATTCCCTTGAGCAAACTCTCGCGAAAGGAGAAATGAGTTTACTGCTCTTAAACCGGCGCGGACATGCGCGGACGCTCCTTTGTACTGCCTGTGGCATGGCACATCAGTGTGCTCGCTGTGTTGTTTCCATGACCGTGCATAAAAAACGTGATCAGTACTCCCTGCTCTGCCACTACTGCGGCAAAGAAGAAGATATTCCGCAGGCTTGTGTTTCCTGTAAGGCAGAACAATTTAAATCAACGGGGTTTGGTATTCAACAGGCAGAAGAGGAGCTACGCCACCGATTTCCAACAGCAAAAATTCTCCGCATTGATGCAGATACAACAAAGGGCAAACATGCCTTCACTGATCTGCACAAGGAGCTCCATGATGGAAGCGTCGATATCATAATCGGCACCCAGATGCTGGCGAAGGGAATGGATAATCCCCGCATCACCCTTGTTGGAGTTTTGGATGCAGATATAGGTCTCTCCATTCCGGATTTCCGTGCAGAAGAACGAACCTTTCAGCTCCTTATGCAGGTTCTCGGTCGTGCGGGACGAACAGGAGTAGAGGGACGTGTTGTCATACAAACATGGATGCCTGAGTCTCCCAGTATTTCCTGTGCGGCGACCCAAGACATGGAGGGGTTCTATGCCTATCTTTTAGAGCAGAGAAAAACCTACGCCTACCCACCCTTTGCGGACCTGATCAAGTGTACGGTGCTCGCAAAAACAGAATCCGATGCCGCTATGCACGCAGAAAACCTTCAAAAATCCTTTATGGAAACTCGTGGCACCCTGGGACACGATGTGGAAGCCTTTGTGGCGCCTGCTTATATTCCCAGGCAACACGGCGTCTTTGTTTATCACGTCCTCTTGAAAGGAAAAGGAGCAAGAAGCGTGTTGGAATCAACAAAAATACCAACGTCGGTGCGAGTAGATGTGGAACCCTTACAACTGCTGTAATGGAGGTGCCTAGCGGAATTGAACCGCTGTACGCGGTTTTGCAGACCGCTGCCTAACCACTCGGCCAAGGCACCAACGACACGTACTATACGAAAGGGTTGGTTCTTCTGCAAGCTTTTGTCGAAGCAACAGACATTCCTAAGGTATTTTCTTACAATCTTTTCCGATTTTTGCAATATACGCGGGTGCACAAGGGGGCACTTCTCGTGTATAATGCTTTGATATTTCCCTTTTTACAGTATGTCTGAAGGTTCTGCACCACAATCAGCTGAGCAAAAGAAAACCGATATTCTTGGGAGAATTGCGCATTTTTTGAATCTGGACATTGCAAAAAAAGCCATAACAAAAGAAGAGACGCCTTCCTCTGAGGCAAAGGGCACGTCAAACAGCGGATCTACCGCCGAGTCACCGGTTCCAGACGGATCCGCTGAAGCCCCTACGCCAGAGACAGTCGTGACCAACAAAAAGCTGACGGCAGAAGAAAAGGCGGCAATTCTTGCGGGGGAAAAAACCTTTCAGGAAGGTATTACCTCGATCAATCATATCATTGCTCCCGACAGCATGCAGATTGATTTTGACCGTGTGAAGGTATCCGGCATGCATGCGCGAACATTTTTTGTCTATAACTACCCACGCTACATAGATTCCAACTGGCTTTCGCCTGTGATTAACATCGATGCAACCATGGATATTTCCATGTTTGTGTATCCCATCGACAATAACAAGATCATGAAGTTTTTGCGCAACAAAGTAACGCAGATCAGCGCGCAAATTCACATGAATCAGGAGCGTGGCCTTGTGCGCGATCCCGCCCTTGAAGCTGCTTTTCAGGATGCGGAGGAACTCCGTGATGAGCTGCAGCGTGGATCGGAAAAGTTTTTCCATTTTTCGCTGTATTACACCGTGTACACCGATGATGAGAAAAAACTCGACCAGCTCTCTAAACAGATTCAGGGAATTCTCGGTGGGCGGCTTGTTTTGGCAAAACCTGCCAACCTGCAGATGGAACATGCCTACAACTCGACGGTCCCCATTGCAACAGACGAGCTTGGGGTATTCCGCAATATGAATACATCCCCCCTCTCTTCTACCTTTCCATTCACATCCTCCGACCTCACATCGAATGAAGGAATTTTGTATGGCATCAATCGCCACAATGATTCCTTGATTATTTTCGACCGGTTCAAACTCCCCAATGCGAATTCCGTGATTTTTGCTACATCCGGTGCGGGTAAATCCTTTGCCGTGAAGTTAGAAATTCTTCGAAGTCTCATGTTAGGTACAGATGTCATCGTTATCGACCCGGAAAACGAATATCAAAACCTGTGTAATACCGTGGGGGGAACGTATTTGAATATGTCCCTCAATTCGGATCAGCGCATCAACCCCTTTGATCTGCCAACACCAGCAGCGGGTGTCTTGGAAAAGCCCGGCGATATTCTCCGTTCCAACATTATTACCCTCACGGGTATGGTCAAACTCATGCTCGGAAGTCTTTCTCCTACGGAAGAAGCCATTGTCGATAAGGCCCTCATCGATACCTATGCCCTGAAAGGCATTACCTTAGAAACGGAAAACCCCCATGAGAAGGAACCACCAACCATGGAGGACCTCACCAATGTGCTCATGAACATCACAGGTGGTGAAAACATTGCTGAGCGCCTCTCCAAATTCACACGGGGTACCTTTTCTGGCCTGTTTAACAAACCAACAAACATTAATTTGAATAATGGAATGGTGGTGTTTTGTATTCGCGACCTGGAAGAAAGTCTCCGTTCCATTGCCATGTATATTGTTATTAACTATATCTGGACCATTGTACGATCGAGTCTCAAACGTCGTATGCTCGTGGTGGATGAGGCGTGGATCATGATGCAGCATGAGGATTCTGCCCGGTTCCTCTTCGGTCTCGTCAAGCGTGCCCGAAAGTACTATCTTGGGGTGAGTACCATCACACAGGACGTGGAAGACTTCGTGAAATCGCCATTTGGAAAGCCGATTATTACCAATTCCTCCATGCAGCTTCTCCTGAAACAATCACCTGCGGCGGTGGAACCCTTGGGGAATATTTTTAACCTCACGGAGGGTGAAAAATATATGCTCCTCAATAGCGGCGTAGGACAGGGGCTCTTTTTTGCAGGTAGTAAGCACGTCGCCATACAGATTATTGCGAGCTACAGCGAGAAAATGGTGGTCAGCACCAATCCAGAAGACGTTCTTGCGCAGCAAAATAAGTAACGTATAGTTTTGGTACTATTGTTTACCGCAAACTATGAAAACTTCACGAGTTGTTATTGCAGCCTTGCTCTTTGGATGCATGCTTGGTGTTGGTAGTACCTTTGCGATTCAAAAAACCTTTACGGATATCCGCGGCGATGAATGGTTTGCAGCATCTGTAGAAGATTTAAGTACGCAAAATGTCCTGAAGGGATATGAAGACGGATCCTTTAAACCAAATCAAACCATTACACGGGCGGAGGCAAGTGTGATGCTTTCTCGTCTTGATGGCATTCTCAAAAGTTATACCTTCAACAATTTCATACAACTTCAGGAGGAAATGAAACTGCTATCCTATGCTGAAGCTCGAGCTGTAGCCTTACTTGGTCCCTGTGGAGAGGCTGGCGAGATTCTTAACACCCCTGAGATCACACGCACAGAGGACAAAATATGGAAATTTACCATAAAGGACCCCAAACCAATGTGTCAGGCAAGTTGTGCGGTCAATGCAACAAATGCGGACTCTGAGATTCTTTGGAGATGTACAGGTGTTATTCCTGAAAATCCGGTTCAGTAGCCCTTGGGCTTCTGTCGTAGGTTTGTAACAACAAGACATCCATTCACGACATTGCAATTTCCTAGGCCCCTTTTATACTGGAGCCAGTCTTATATTGTTTCCCAACCCCCATGGACTTAAATCGCGCACAACTTATCGGTAATTTAACACAAGATCCTGAACTGAAGCAGACTTCAACAGGGCAGAATGTGGTTTCTTTCAGCGTTGCAACAAATCGCACCTACACAGACAGCTCTGGTCAAAAAGTATCACAGGCCGAGTTTCATAACATCGTTGCCTGGGGTAAACTCGCAGAAATTATTGCCCAATATTGTAAGAAAGGAAAAAAAGTATACGTCGAAGGTCGCCTACAGACTCGGAGCTGGGAGGACCAGCAGGGAGTAAAGCATTACAAAACGGAGATTAATGCAGAAAATCTGATCATGCTTGATCGTGGTGGCGACAGTGGAAACAACAGCTCCTCGGATATGATGGCTGGTGTCACAGAAGTTATCCCCGCCTCCATGAAAAAACCATCAAAGAAAACGGAATCCTTTGAGGAAGAAATCAGTATTGAAGACGTTCCATTCTAAGCAGAGCACGAAACGTGTACACGTCAAAAGAAAAAGCAGCCCTAGGGCTGCTTTTTCTTTATTCCATACGCATCCAGGCTTATAGTGCAGCTAGTTTTGCCTTCCTCTTTTCCTAGATTTATGACAGTTCCACGATCATGGCAATATGGCGCCCTCGCCATAGTTGTCCTTGCAGGTTTGCTCATCTCCTTCCCTTCCACGAATGCCCAATCGGCAGAAGATGTTCGTATTGATGAAATGCGGCTTTTGGTGACATGGGGTGACGTCGACAACTCCCTAGGCACCGTCGGCAGCGGCACAACAATTGCCTGGGACGGTGAGATTAGCATTGATGGCGGAAAAATGCGCGTGATACGCCCCTTGTTTTTTCAAGATGAAAACGACCGTCTTCTCGATGAAGAAGGTGCGACGATTCGGTTTCAATCTGATATTTTAAGCAACATGGATGGGGTCTTTCTGCGCGTCCTGCCGCAAAACGGACGCACGGAACAAATTACCTTTCAGGTTGGCAGCGGCATAACTATCCATCAGCCTATTTTAAGCTTTGCGACACAAAAAGAATTCACCTATCTCACGCCTGAAGGGCTATCCGTACGCATGCAGGCAGAAAATGTTTCCCTAGCAAAAGGCACCATACGAACACAAATTGCGGCACGTATGGAAAGTGCTCTGCGCAGTTGTATGCAGAATGGAAAGACAGAAACTGAATGTAAGTCTGCTTTGGGTGATATCATGGAACGCCTTCGCGAAAAGGAAAAAATGGAAATCTGGACAGCGCTTCGACGTGAACTAACAAAATGGAAAGACCCTATCTGGGCTGGAAGCGCTCTGCATCCTGACATGCTGTTTCTCCTGTCACCAGAAGAACTGGCATCTTTGACGAAAACTGATCTTGCGCGCATGGATCTTTCCAAGCTTTCCCATATGACAGATGCGGTTTACAAAACCCTGCTTCGTCTTGCGCAGGACCGTCTCGGAGAGCTTAGTCCAGCACTACTTGAACGCGGTTTGTTACTCGAAGGCTTTGTTCCTGCAACACTTCGCGCTGCAGCAGATCTTTCGGAAGAACAATTTCAGGCGATGAAACGTTTTCTTTCCACCCTTGACCCCACGGAGCGTACAGAATTTATTGTTGTTCTCAGCAGTCTCTCTCCAAGTATCTGGCAGTCTATCAAACAACTCGATGATATTTCTTTACGCAGTCTTGGGCGATTTTTGATCACCAGCCCTGAGGCAAAACGTGAAGCGATTGCAAAAGCGTATGCACGTCAGGCGCTAAAGATTCAGAATCTCCGAACGAAACTCGATCAAGTTCGTTCCTTACTCAGTGCCTCTCAAGGAACTGAATTGGATGCGCTGCTTGCAAAATTGAGTAATACGCTTTTCTGGTCTGGAGATGCAACTCCTATGATTTTGAGTTCCTTTGATGCATTCTTGGCGAGATCCGGTGCTATTAGCCGTGATAATTTTGGCGCAGAACTGCGCGCCCTAGCAACGGAGGTGCAACAAGCGCTTGCTGAAAATGCCGTAGGACTGCAGAAGGAAGATCTTGGACTCTTTACAGATGTTCCTGCAGAAGCCTGGTATGCGGGGTTTGTTGGTCTCAGTAAAAAAGCAGGCATTCTGTCAGGATACAAAGATGCCTCTGGAAGCCTCACCGGTCATTTTGGACCAGAAAAGTCACTGACCGTAGCAGAATTACTCAAAATCAGTTTAGGAACTTCTGGTGCAGGAACGAGCACGGGGAGTGTCATGATGCCAGGTGCCGCAAATCACTGGAGTAAGGGTTACGTCGCGAGAGCTGAAGAGCTGCATATCAGCTTGGTTGCCTCTGCTGAAAACCTTAACCGACCAGCAACCAGAGCGGAAGTCATTCAAACCTTTATTGAGGCTTACGGCATCAATCCATCGATGATAACAAGTAGTAGCTTTTCCGATGTGTTCCCCTCGATGAAAGCTGCTCGCTTCATTGAATTTGCCAAGCAGATGGGCATTATTTCCGGTGATGCAGGTGCAACGACCTTCCGACCGGATTCCCCAATTAACCGCGCTGAGGTCGCAAAAATTGCCACCTTAATGCAAGCCACCCTCAGTACCCTCTTCTCCACAAGTACCGTCGAAGGTACCGTAGGGGAATAAGGATTACTGAAAAAGAAAAAGCCCCGCCATCAGGTCGGGGCTTTTTTGTAGAAATACGCGAGATTACTCTAAAATCTTTCGGGCACTCTCCGTCAGATTCTCGGTATTCATGGTGGATGCAACTTTTCCATAGATGACAACCACTTCCTTATCCCCGAGGGGCATCACACGAATATCCGTGCCAAGATCGCCAGTCATACCAGAACGCAAATCTATTTCTGCCTTTTTTTCCAATCGCCCTTCCTCGGCCTTGAAGACCATGAGGCCATCAAAGGTTTCCTTTTGCGACGTCCCTCGTTTCTCACTCATGTGTACAAAAAGCTGCTTTGTTGCCGTATCGTAGTACGCCGCATCTAGAGAGTCAAAAATGCGCGAGTAGGCCTCCGTTCCTTCCAGGGCAAAACGTGCCTGAACGTTCATATCACCCAAGGAGAGCAATTGGAGCTCAAGGCCCTTGGCAGTTTTTTGCACCTGAATTGCACGACCCGCATCGAGCGTAATTAAACGCGCATCCATAGTGAGATCTGGTCCCTCCGTGGAGCGTGGCGCGGACAAGTCGGCCATCTGAATTTCACGGACACTACTTGTGCCAGAATTACCTAGCCATATGGTATTGCCGCGGTTTCGCCGCACAACGGGACTTGCCATATTTTCGAGAAGCACCGTGCCTTTGGGAGCCATCTGCGGATCAAAGGTACGGAGGAGAGCTCCACTTCCTTCTTGACTGAGCATCCAGGAACCACCTTCCGTGTCACCCAGCAAAGGTGACGCGAAGGGGAGTCCTGGCGTTGTCGCGGCGGTAACATATTGAAACTTTCCCTCATCAAAACGTAGTTTATGTACTGTCGTCACCCGCAGCTTTTCCTTATAGGTACTATACTCCGCTGTCGACGTCAGCTCTTTTTCCACAGCCTTTTGCATTTCTGGTGAGAGAAGCTGTTCTTGGCGCCGAAGAAAGGCCAACTGCTTGCGACGACGTTCTTCCGGGGTCAGCAAGAAGTCAGGAGCTTGCACAATTTGGGTATATTGCACCTTGGCAGCATTACTCAGTTTAGAGACTAAGACGTTTTTTAGTGCATCCAGGAGCACATCATCCTCCTGCATTTGAGGCGCGTAACTAATGTACAAGGCTCCTGAGGTAACCGTCACCGTTTGATCCTCTGAGAGTGCGAGAACTTGCCCCGTTGTAAACTGTGCCGGATTGCGCGTATCTGCCGTGAGTACATGCACAAAATTCGGATTTCTGTATTCGCGTGAAAATCCATACAAGGCTGGACAGGGACACGTAGGTTTTTTGTAGTCATACGCAATTTCTTTCCCGCCAACCGCCAGAGTTGGCACATGCACGTTTTCTTTCCACTGCCCCCGCAAAATAAAAAATAAGGTGTTGTTTGCAGAACGGGTGGCGACAAAGGTCCCTTCCGCTGTCATATGGGTAACCAGCTTTGGAGCGGCAGGTGTTGTAATGTCAACGTAGGCGATTTCAGTCATGCCGTCTGTTTTCGTTCCAATGAGCGCAAGCATATCGCCAGAAATAGTGATCCCCGACGGTTCAAAAGGAAGAACCATCACTCGCACAGGAAGCGTCGAGTCTCCTAAACGTATGTAGGAAAGACCCTTTTCCGTCATGCGGTACACATAGGACTTCGCCACAACACTTTTCTCCAAAGATTCCGCTGACCAGTTGATTTCCTTTACGGGACTCAATACACTACCCACGGCAGCCATTAACTCCTCCGGATTCTTAAAGCGTCGAAGCGGCACTTGATTTGCCAGTTGTTGATCAACCGTCACATGCGGAACATTCGTAATATTCTTCTCATCGGCGACGGGAAAAAAACGACCAAGAGGCAAAGTATCCGTCGAAGAACAACTCGACAACGTAAGAACACCAGCAGTCAGCAAAAGGCAGGAAGGAAGTCGGCGCATAAAAAAGAGTTGGAAACAAGTGCTGCAAGTCTACCTGCGAATCCCTGCATCTTCAAGCAGAATCTCTAGCCAGGCTTTTGCTTCATCGAAGGGAATAAAATAGGGACTCGTCGCAATAGTGATACAACTGGCCGTCCCCATTAAGGCGCGTAACACTTCTCGCATGCGGCTTCTATTCATGTACGCAAGATCTCTCGCAAAAACATCTAAATCAATATCAAGAACAAAAGGGGTTTTGGGCAGGGAGAATTGCTCGAAGGCACCATCTCCATCCAGCATGCGTACTTCAGAAAGGAGTCCAGCCTCGAGAGCTGGAACAATAAAACTCCCGACGTGCACTTCGCTATTGACGTAGTCATGGACAAAGAGAAGATCGGTCAGCCGCTCCCGCGCAAGGAGCACGGAAGGCACACGCATATCCTTATGTTGATCCACGTGCACGAGGGGAAGCCCTAGGGGAATATCCCCCTTCACATAGGCTTCACACCAGAAATACAGCGCATGGTTATGATTATCCACAACCGTTATGGGTGCCCCAGTAACTGGGTGACGTGTAGAAACAAAATGTGCGAGCCCCTTAAATGACATAAGCGTCCCCTCCTCCACTTCTTCAAAGGCTGGCAGTTCTCCCTCATGTAGCCGCAGCTTTGGATCTTCAAGTCGTGCAGCAACATGGAGGATACCCGTGCTCCCCGCCCTACGTCGCTCTTCATACGATAAGCCATTGTTTGAACAGGGCTCGCGCAATTGCATTGGCACACTATAGGGCGCGGGTTTGGGCTCAATTTGCTTGTGCTTGGGCATAGACAGAAAAAAAGGTCCCGCGTATGATGCACGTACCAAATTCACCATGCAAGCGAAATGCACGATCAATCCTCTCTCCGCGCTGTCCTCATAGATTGTATTCCTCCGGATATGTCCAAGGAAGAAGCGGCTTTTCGCATGTCCGAGGCAAAAAGTTTGGTCTCCACCTATGGCGGGGTCGTGCTTGTGGCAAGCTATCAGCGTCGCATGCATCCACACTATCGTACTTATATTGGTCCAGGAAAAGCGGAAGAGATTCTTGCAGAGGCGAAGCATGCCGGTGCGAATATTCTCATTGTCAATAACGAGCTGAAGCCGGGGCAGGTCTATAACTTAAGCGAACTCTACCGTCCGGCCAAAGTAGATGTCTGGGATCGCATTGACCTCATTTTGAAGATTTTTCAAAAACACGCCTCGACGAAAGAAGCGCAGTTGGAAATTGAACTCGCCAGCGTTCGCCATATGGGCCCACGCATTTACGGCATGGGAATTGAACTTTCAAGACAAGGAGGCGGTATCGGAACACGAGGAGAAGGAGAAACCAACACGGAAAAAATGAAACGACACCTTGCCGCCCAGGAAGATAAAATCCGTGCACAGTTAGCAGAATGTCAGAAAACCCGCTCCCTTGCCATGCATAGTCGAAGGCGCAAAAACTTTCGTACCATTGGTATTATCGGGTATACAAATGCAGGCAAAAGTACCCTCTTAAATGCACTCACGAAAAAGGGGGCCTACGCGGCAGACAAACTCTTTGCTACGCTCGATACCCGCGTCGGTAAGCTCTACCTGCCCGAGACTCAAACGGAGGTTCTCCTTTCCGACACGATTGGATTTATTCAGGATCTTCCTCACACCCTCATTAATTCGTTTCAATCAACCCTCGCAGAAACGAAGGATGCAGACATGCTTTTGCATGTTATCGATGCAAACGATCCACGCCTTGGCATGAAAATTGAGGTTGTTCGCGATGTGCTTGAACATATTGGCGTACCCAAAATTCCTATAATCTATGTGTTCAACAAGGCAGATGCCCTGGATCCAGAAACAAAACAAAAAGCGGCCGAACTCTTACAGGAAGAATCGCCGCTCTTTGTTTCTGCCCTCACAGGTGAAGGGCTTCATGCTCTCAAATCCCGCATTGCTGAGGTCAATAAGGGGCTTTATTCCTGAGAGAGAACCGCCTCACGAACAAGAGAGTTAAATTCACTGAAACTTCCTGGGCGCAGACGTTTTCCATTGAGGTAGAAACTCGGTGTAGAATTCACGCCAATTTTTTCTCCAAATGCCTCATCCGCTGCGACAGTCGCTTTCACAGAAGGTGAGTCCATATCTGCGGCTAACTTGTCCGCATCCAGTCCAAGTTCCTTTGCATAGCCCAGAAACAATTCCTTTGCGGAATTCGACTCCGCCCATTCTTCCTGCGTCTGGAACAACTTTGCCTTCATCTCCCAGAACTTGCCCTGCTGTGCCGCTGCTTCTGCCGCATAGGCAGAAATCTCCGCATTTTTATGAATGGTCTTCAAAGGAAAATAGCGATATTCAAATCGAATACGGCTTCCGAATTCATCTGTAATACTTTTGACACTTGGCTCTGCATTTTTACAAGCTGGACATTGAAGGTCACTGAATTCCACCAAGACTACCTTTGCATCAGGATTACCAAGAAAGTTTTTTGTTGGCGCAGCACTACTCATATCAATCCCTGAACCCGTCGTGGGAGCAGCGTTTTGATTTGTTTGTGGTGCGCTGCAGGATGTTGCAACGAGCGCCACGGAAATTGCCATAAAGGCTAAGGTCTTTTTCATAAGAAGAAAAAACAAAGATAAGATTTACAGACAAGTTTGAGTGAGCGGGAGATGAACGACGCGTGTCTGCGCAGAAAGCTGCGTAAAGGCGTACATGAGGTCAGGATAGTTGGAAATGTCTGGGCGCGCAAGCTCAGCATCGTAGGACTCGAGGAGCTTCTTCTGTCGCTCCCCTACAAAGCCGCATGCGGCCTTTTGCCCATCTCCACTCGAAGCAAGAGGCACACCTTTTTCTGATGGTGGAATGACAACTCCATACTTTTGCGCAAGAAAATTGACCACTTCGGCACGAATTTTTGTCGCTGGTAACAGGTGCACTAAGGGGCCTCGCGGCCTTAGGGTTGCCTCCGCTGTCAGGAGATCCACCAACTCCCCTTCTTGTTTCGCTAGTGATGCTAAAGCCGTCGAATAGTCCGCTGGAAGCGTGCCTACAGGTAAGGTCAGATCGAGATTGAGGTAACATTCGTCGAGCAAACAGTTCTCCTTCGTCAGCTGCATATTTTTTCTCAGTCCAAAGGCAAAGTCATACTCCAAAGGAGCATTGGCACCAAAGGACATTTCACTCGATAGCGTGCCCCGACTATAGGAGGCAAGCGGGGTATTTCCCCCTGGTGTACTACCCTTGGGTGCAAGGATTTGCAGACCAAAATAGACATTCAGCGCCAGGGAAACTAACAGGAAACTCGAGAGGAGAATGCTCTGCACGGATGCTTCTTTCGATAATGTTTGTTTTGACATAGGAGAGAAAAAATTAGGATTCCTTTTGTGCCATCTTTTTTAACACTTTTGCCGCCGCGCGTACGACACTTCGTCGAGGCAAAAATCGTTCCATAAAAATAAGGAAGGTGTTTTTGAAGCCTGGCACGACAACGGCCCTACCCGACATAAGTCCATGAATTCCTGCACTTGCAACGACAAAAGGGTCCGCCGCACTCCCTTGTTTGGGAGCTAGTTCTTCTAAATGGGCATTGGCCTGAAAGCCCGTTTTCGTTGGCCCCGGACAGAGCGCCGTCACTGTGATGTTTTTCCCTCGTTGCTCCTCTGCAAGCGCTTCACTAAAAGACAGCACAAAGGCCTTCGTCGCACAATAAATACTCATGTAGGGACCTGCCTGAAATGCAGCTGTAGAGGCAACATTTAAAATTTTTCCTGACCTTCGAGCAATCATATCCGGCAAAAACAGTTTGGTGAGCCGTACAACCGTTTCCATATTGAGCCGCATCATCCCGATCTCATAGTCGAGCTGTGTCGTGGCAAAATCACCTTGAATACCAAAACCGGCATTATTGATGAGCAAAGACACATGAACACCCATCGCGTGCACCGCATCAAAAATCTTTTGGGGTGCATCAATTTCCTTCAGATCTTGCGGAAGAGGCGTAGCTGAAACAGAAAAGTTTTTTTGAATTAACGCACAAGCCCTCTCCGCCTTTTCCTTATCACGACCGACCAGAATGAGATCATAGCCTTCGGCAGCCAAAATCTTTGCACATTCAAGACCGATACCTTGAGTTCCCCCTGTCACAAGCGCCACTTCCCTTTCCGGTGATTGTCCTTGAGCCACGGTATTTTTTCGCTAGTAAAGTCAAAAGCTAGTATACGTATGCTCCTGCCCTTCGCCAAGCGAAACTACGTAGACAGGGGAACAAAAAAACGGTACAACCCACGCACTACTTGTCTTTTGCATGCAACCCCATGGCTACCCCCAGCAACCTCCAACTTGAACGATTGCTCGCTGACCTTGTTAAAGAGCGGGAACGTCACGCAGTGGCGAAAGAGCGCCTGAAGGAGTTTCGCATCGAGTCCGAAGCACTCACAGATTTAAAGCGTGCTGCCCGGGATATTCGCGATCAGGTCAAAGCAGAAAAGCAGCGCCTGGAAGAGGAATTCAAACAGGATGAAGATTTTCAGGATTCCACAAAGGAAGAGCTTGAATCGCGGGAGCGCATGCGTGAGCTGACACACGAACTGCGGGAACTGCTCGCGGAATTCCCCATGAAGGACGATCTTGCCTCGTTTGAATTCAATATTCAGGGAGATCGCCAGCAAATTCAATTGGAAAAAGTGCTGAAAATGTACATTAACGGGAAGGAACAGCGCGAGTAGACCTACGTAATTTCGATTGATAATTCGGGAACTTTTTTGCATTACGTCAATTATTTTCATTGACTTGCGAGCCATTTTCCCTACTATCCTTGCATCAGCCTGTGAGGCTCATGCCCTCACTTTTTCAAAACATTTCATGGATATCAGAAACATCGCCATTATCGCACACGTCGATCATGGTAAAACGACGCTTGTCGACGCACTTTTAAAGCAGGGTGGTGCCTTTCGTGACAACGAAGAGGTTGCCGTTTGTGTTATGGACTCCAACGACCTCGAGCGAGAGCGCGGAATTACCATTTATGCAAAGAATACATCGATTTTGTGGAAGGACACGAAAATTAACATTGTGGATACACCAGGTCACGCGGACTTCGGATCGGAAGTGGAACGTATTCTTCGTACCGTCGACAGTGTTCTTCTGCTCGTGGATGCCTATGAAGGACCTATGCCACAAACACGTTTTGTACTGAAGAAGTCGCTGGAGCTTGGGCTAAAGCCTATTGTGCTTATTAACAAGATTGATAAGCCCATGGCCCGTCCCGATGAGGTTGTAGATATGGTCTTCGATCTCTTTGTGGAACTTGGAGCAACCGATGAGCAGCTAGAGTTTGATTATATGTACACCATTGGTCGCGATGGAATTGCGAAAAAAGCACTGACCGATGATTCAAAGGATCTGACACCTCTCTATGATTTGATTATGGAGAAAGTGCCCGTGGCAAAAGCGGATACGGCAGCCCCACTGCGCATGCAGCCTTCAAATCTTGGTTATGACAACTATCTTGGCCGCTTAGCCATTGGTCGTATCTATGAAGGGACGATCCGTCCAAACATGTCTGTGCACGTCAAACGAGCGGATGGAACGCAGTCGACGGGTCGCATTACAAAACTCTTTACGCACCAGGGGCTTCAAAAAGTCGAAGTGCAGGAGGCCTACGCAGGCGACATTGTGGTTTTAGCAGGACTTCCTGACATTTATGTTGGTGAGACCATCTGTGCTGATCCAAATGCAGAGCCGCTTCCTGCTATTAAAGTCGATCCACCGACTGTCTCCATGTATTTCATGGTAAACAACAGCCCCTTTGCAGGTCGCGAAGGAAAATTTGTTACAACGCGTCATATTAAAGATCGTCTCGATCGTGAGTTGGAAACGAACGTGGGACTCAAGGTAGAGTCTGTTGAAAATAGTGATTCCTACATTGTGTCAGGACGTGGAGAAATGCATCTCTCCGTGCTGATCGAAACCATGCGCCGTGAAGGATTCGAGCTCCAGGTTTCACGACCTGAGGTGATCTTCCAGTACGAAGGTGGGAAAAAAATGGAGCCCATTGAGTTCTGTATTGTCGAAGTTCCAGAAGAACATAGTGGGTCAGTTATTGAGAAACTTGGTCGCCGAAAGGGACAAATGAAGGATATGAAACAGGAGAACGGGCTTGTTCGCATGGAATATGAAGTTCCTACGCGTGGACTTCTCGGATTCCGCTCAGAATTTCTCATTGATACCCGTGGAAACGGCATTATGTACCACAGTTTCCTCCGCTTCGAAGAGTACAAGGGCACCATTCCAGGACGTCTCGAGGGTTCACAAATTGCAGGACTTCAGGGAACAACGTCTGCCTACTCACTTTGGACGTTGCAAGAGCGTGGCCCTCTCTTTATCGGCCCTGGTGTTGAGGTCTATGAAGGTATGATTATTGGTGAACACGCTAAAGGCAGCGACCTTGTCGTGAACCCAACAAAAGGAAAGCAACTGACCAATGTTCGTGCTTCCGGTTCCGATGACGCAATTGTCCTTACACCACCTCTGGAAATGAATCTGGAAATTGCTCTCGAGTATATTCAAGATGATGAATACGTTGAAGTGACTCCAAGTTCCGTACGCCTTCGTAAAAAATATTTGAAGGAACACGAACGTAAACGTGATCGCACGTCGAAGAAAGACTAAAAAAAACCGCGCTGCTTGCGCGGTTTTTTTTGTGCACATGTTCTCTCTACGCCTTTGATTGTTTTGCTTCAATCACCGTATTGATACCACTGAGTATAATTATGACGCCAAAGGCAGTGAAGCAGAGGAACGGAATAGTGATAAAACCAAAGTAGTCGACGGCCTGGGTTGCAGAACAGGGATTCACCGTTCCGCACTCAAAGAAACTTTGTGTAAAGACCTTTTGTGTGAGGTAGTGATACACCTCTAGAATAAATCCAGGAATGGCCAAGGGAAGAATGTAGTCGGTAAAGCGATTATCTTTTTTTATGAGGCCCATGGCACTAATGAATACCAATGGGTACATAAGAATTCTCGCCCACCAACACAAATGACAGGGTTCCAAGCCACCTTCACCATGGAACAAAAAACCCTGGGCAATATTTTTTACGGGATCACCAAAATTGCTGTAATAGAGGGACCCAAGCATGGCAAAGAGTGCCTGGATAAAAATGAAGATCTGCACTGTGAGTTGTTTTGGAGAACGCATACAAAGAAACAAGAAATGACAAGACTATCTTGCGGCATATTTTTGCAGAAATCAAGCAGTGGACCCCAAGTCGTGTTGTTCAAAAGGAAGAACACGATAAGACGCCTTCCCTTGCACATGGCACAAAACTCGTGAACAATAGACGCATCCTTACTCCACCGCCATGCAATTTGAAGCACGATACAACCAGCTGAATGCAGAACAAAAACGAGCCGTTGATACTACTGAAGGCCCTGTCATGGTTGTGGCAGGTCCTGGTTCCGGCAAAACGGAACTTCTTTCCATGCGTGTGGCCAATATCTTGCTCAAAACCGATACACCTGCGTCATCTATATTGTGTATCACCTTCACTGAAGCTGCTGCTGCAAACATGCGTAAACGGCTCGTTGGGCTCATAGGTCAAACTGCCTATGACGTTGCTATACATACCTTCCATAGCCTTGGAACCACCATCATGGATCGCTACAGTGATTACTTTTTTGATGGGCTCGAGTATCTCCCAGCAGATGACATCATGTCTTTGCAAATCATTACCTCTATTCTTGAACAACTGCCCAGAAGCAATCCCTTTTCTTCGTACCATGAAGAAAAAGGGTACTTTCATGCACGTACTGTCATGAACGCCATTAACGACATCAAAAAAGGTGGTCTTTCTCCGGAGCAGTTTCGTCTGCTTACGGAAGACGCCATGGCTTTTTATGCAGAGACACAAGGCGCTCTGCAGGAGGCTCTTGGAGCAACGGTTTCAAAAAAGACGCTTGATCGTCTGCCCCAATTCCTGAGCAGTGTTGCAGAAGCGACGCATGGAGGTCTCCGCCCATTACCTTCCATGCACCCTTTAAAAGCCCGCATTATCATGGACTTTCAAACACTCTTGGAAGAAGAGAATTCAAAGGCTGTGACGGAGTGGAAAAAGAACAATACGTCAAAGGATAAGCAAAAACAGCTACAATGGAAAGAACAGGTGCATGCTAAGAAATATGCCGCACTCGCAGAGATATATGCCTCCTATCAAGCCGCACTACATGCACAGTCTTTGGTCGATTTTAATGATATGCTTCTTCGCGTAGTGGAAGCACTGAAAACGCATGAGGAGTTACGGTACAATCTTGCAGAACAATACCTCTATATTCTTATTGATGAGTTTCAAGATACCAACGGAATCCAGTTGGAACTTGCAAGACTACTCACAGACACAGATCTACCAGATGCCAGACCAAATATCCTTGCCGTCGGGGACGACGATCAAGCCATCTACAAGTTTCAGGGGGCGGATATTGAAAACTTGTTAGGATTCCAAACCCTCTTTCCAGGAGGTGCATCCATCGTTCTCGACAAAAACTATCGTTCAACTGCAGAAGTATTGGCGCTCGCAGAGGATGTCATTCTCCCATGTGAAGACCGATTATCGACCCTTTTGCCGGAAGACTTTCCCAAACATCTTTCTGCAGCAAACCCCTCCGTTACAGGAGGTAAGCTGCGGATTATCCAAACCCCGACGGAGGAAGAAGAAGCAATATACATCGTCGAATCCATTCGTCAGCTCCTCGATCAAGGTACTGATCCTGCAGAAATTGCGGTTCTTGCGCGAAATCATGCCCACTTAGCAGCAGTTGCAAAACGTATGCGACAGGAAGGTGTTCCTTTCGTCTATGAAAGAAGTAATAACATCCTTGAAGATCCTGTCATCGGGGAACTTCTTGATATGCTCGACGTTGTTGGGACACTGTTTTCTCCTCGATATGACCTCAAAGACGATATTCTTTCGCGCATTCTCTGTCATCCCTACTGGGGAATCCCCACCCTCACACTCTGGAAGCTCTCACGGGATGCCTTTACAGAGCGCCAATCTTGGCTGGATACGATGCTCGCTTCCGAGAATGAACATCTTCAGTCTATAGCACAGTTTTTCATTACCGTTGGGGCACTCGCAGCGCATGAACCCCTCGAACGTATCATCGATCTTCTCACGGGGACCGAACCTCTGGACATTGCAACGATCTCACCGGACAACGAGTCAACAACTATCCCATTTACTTCTCCGTTCAGGAAACACTATTTTGGAAGTGACATTGGTAGCGCCAGCGAGATGGAAACCTTAGCTGCCCTCCGTGGTCTGCAAAAAAAGGTGCGTGCCTTTTTAGCAGGAAGCGTTGTCCTGACCAAAGACTTTCTCGAGATGATTGCGCTCTATAAACAATATGGGTTACAGATTCCAACGGATGACACGCTTCTTCGAAAAGACCACGGCCTTAGTCTCATGACGGTCCATAAATCAAAGGGGTTGGAATTTGATCACGTTTTTCTGGTGCGCTGTACAAGCGAGGCATGGAACAAGAAAAAAGGTGGAAATCGCGGGCTCTCACTTCCCAAATTTCTCGCGTTGAGCGCGAGTCCTGAAACGGAGAGTGATTTCCGAAAACTCTTTTTTGTTGCGTTAACACGTGCAAAAAGGTGGATCACCATGACCTACCCCATGCGCAGTACAAAAGATAAAACGACCGAAGTTCTGTCCTATCTGACCAGTAGTGTCATGCCAGAAACAGAAGAATACATTGCACCAAAAGAACTTCTTGCAGGCAACTATATGCTGCAGATCCAGCGAGATACGACGTTAGAAGATGTAGAGTATCTCGCCTATCTCCAAGACCTTGTGCAAGAATATGCTCTGAGTACCACACACTTAAGCAGCTTTCTTGACCTTGAAAAAGGAGGCCCTCGCGCATTTGTCATGAATCATCTCCTTCGTTTCCCACAAAGAAAACAGGTCTCCGGATGTTTCGGAACGTCGATGCATGCGAGTCTAGAGTATATGCATAAAACTTTGCGGACGAAAAAAACACTGCCAAGCATCCTTGAGATCACCGAGTTCTTCACGAATCGTCTTAAACGGGAACGCCTCTCCGACCTTGATTTTGAAAAGTACCATACAGAAGGAATAGAGCATCTCACAAGATACTTGAGCGAGCGAGGGCCTCTGCTTGATCCAGAAGATATTGTTGAACGAAATTTTAAACAGGATCATGTACAAGTTGGTGAGGCACAGATTACGGGAAAAATAGACTGTATGCATCTCGACAAAGAGGCCCGTACCATTCGGGTCACTGACTGGAAAACCGGAAGTCCTGCCACAAGCTGGAAAGGAAAAGCGGATTATGAACAGGCGAAACTCTGGAAGTATCGTCATCAGCTCATGTTTTACAAGCTCCTTGTGGAGAATTCGCCCGAGTATCGCGACCGTTTTGTGGTGACTGAAGGTGCGCTGGAGTTTTTAAAACCCACCGATGATGGCTTTGTGATACTCGAAACGCAGTTTGATCATGCGACCATGTCAGAATTTGCACAGCTGGTTCAGATCGTCGCGAAAAAAATTCAGAACCTTGATTTTCCAGATACTTCGGCCTACGAGGAAAGTTTTAAGGGAACACTTGCCTTTACCCAGGACCTTCTCGATGGAAAGGTCTAGCCTTTTGTTTGATATCCGGTCACAAAATCGAGATCGTGTTGAAACTTTGCTTTTTCGCTCTCAATCGTTTGTGACCTACGCTCTTCCACCACCTGTTTTTCTCGCTCTGTTTTATCTGTCGCATACTGCGCAAACACATGTAAGGCTTCTTTGAGATGCATCATGACATTGTCGATGTGGCGGATTAACTGCAGCACACTCTCGTCTTGTACTCCCTCAAGGGAAAACTTCATGGAAGAAAGTGGATCCATGAAGGGGAAAAGTGCCTCCATTGCCATATCGATGGATTGATCCTCCTTGGTATACAGAAAAATAGATCGTATTTCATCGGTTATTTCAATGAGTCGGAGAAGCTGGCTCCTGATATGTGTCTGCCCCAAAGAAGGCTGCTCTTGGCTTTGAAACTCCTCTTGCGACACCATGTCGAGTAAAATGGCATTCTGCTGGTGTATGGTTTGCCATTTTCGCTGGGCTACGCCAAGAACGGTATCTTCTGGGGTGGGAGTCAGTTCTCCTAGGGTTGTATACTGCATTTTCGTTCTATGAGATGTCTAAAATCTTTGTGGCACAAAGTTTTAGCTGTTTCTCAAAAATAGGCAAGATGAAGAAATCACCAGTTTGTCACGATCATCTCTTTCTCATTCGTTGTCGAAAACACCCGAAAGCGGTACAATGCTTCTATGGAATACGAATTTAATTGTCCAATTTGCAGTAATGTTCGGGAGATTTATGATCGTCCTCAGGTGCGGGAAAAATTAAAAAAGGACATCGCTCTTCATGGTGTACAAAACGAAATTACCGGCATTTTGCTCAAGTTTACCTTCACTCCCAACTACGACCCGCTGGACTGCAGTCAAAATGCACGTGTTGGAATTGATATGCTCAAACGGCTTTTTAGCGGACAAATAGAAGTCGATCGGAGCGACACGCGGGTGATAGAACCAGTCGAGGTGTTGTTTTTGCTCATTGTCCGGTTAATGCTGGAACTCCACAATGACGAACACATCGATTATTGTTATAAAAACCGCTTTCGTTGTCAGACAGCGCTAATGGTCTTGGAAGCGACAAATAACCAGGAACTCAAAGCGGAACTCCAAGACTACTTTTTCTCGTTTCTTTCCCCTGCCACTTACACGCATCTTACGTCACGTCTGCCAACCTCACGGGAAAAGATGATCAAAACGCAGCAATTTATGCTCGGAAAAATGCAGTCACTCTTTAAAAAAGCTGGCATCTCCCCGACAATAGAAACCCGTGTCAAAACTGTCTACAGCACCTTTCGCAAAACGCAGCGCAAAGGCATTTTGCCAGGCGATGTTGATGATCTACTGGGATTTCGCATTATTACCCACTCACTCGAGGAGTGTTACACGGTGCTTGATGCCCTCCAAAAAAAATGGGGCGGACGCGATCAAACCGTACAAGATTATATCCGTGAACGGAAAGCCTCCGGGTATCAGAGCATACACCTGCACGTCCGCATCAAGAATATCCCCGTCGAGTTTCAAATACGGGACAAGGCCATGCATCATATTGCCCAGAGAGGCATTGCGGCCCACGGCGAATACAAAATTAATTCTTGGTAGTTTTTTTTCGCTTGGGAAGCCGGCAAGACCAGTCTTCCTGCATGCGACGATCGAGAAGCCAAATAGTCAGGCCAACAAGCAAAAGGCCTAGCATTTTTATGAGCAGATCATAGTCCGTTGTGAACTCCAAAAAACTATCAAGAAAGGCATTGGGTACGAGGGTGACGGCCCCGAAACTGACGGTGACCACCAGCATACTAATGAGAGAAAAGGAACAGATGCCACAGAAGAGTGTCAGAAAACTCACCAGGCTGCCCAGGAGGCCCAGAACACTACTTTGCGTTCCAAAACCCACCTGACGCACAAGCGAATACAAGACCATGGTCACGAGTAACCCCACACCAAGGGATAAAACAATACTGAAGAGTATATTCGTCAGGGTAAGGTTTCCTCCCACAAGACAGGTGTAATCGACGGATCCTGGCAATGTCGCCATGAGGTACAGGGCCACATCGAAAATCAGCACAGAAAAACCCACCCACGCAAGCGCGTAGGCGGGTGTCTGTATGATCCGTTTCGTATACATCAATTTACTTTGCGTCAGCCGTGAGCATTCCATCAATTGTTGTCTTCAAACGCTCTAATGGAAGTGCACCGGGAATAAATTTCACCGTACCTGTCTGGTTATCCACGAAGAAGTTTCCTGGGGTTCCGCGTACACCAAAGCTTGTTCCTTCTGACGTCTCGGTTGTTACCTTTTCGGCATAATTGTTTGACTCAAGACAGCTCGTGAGTTTTGCCTCGTTGACACCGAAGTCCTTCGCTTTTTTGATAGCCCAGGCCTTGATATCCCCTCCCTTGGCCGTGTCGGCAAAGGCAGCATCCGTAAATTTCCAGAATGCATCAGCACCACCCTGTTCTGCGACACACTCAGAAGCAATGGCCAGAGCCGTTGCATTTGGCTCATGAATAGAGAGTGGATAATGACGATACACCCAGTTTACTTTCCCCTTATAGGCATCCATATCGAGAAGTTTCACAACGGTATCATGGAAAATGCGGCAGAATCCACATTCGTAGTCGGAGTACTCAATAATGCTGATGCGGGCATTTTTATCGCCACGAATATGATCCTTTTCCTTATCAATTTTCTTAAAATCACTGGGAACTGTTGCCACCGAATTTGACACTGTTGGCGACTTCACCGCTGTACCCTGCTGTTTTGCGTAGGCCTCGATACTATCTGCGACTTTTTTATCAATATCCGATTGGCTGACTTCGGTGGTCGCAGGCTTTCCAATGACGCTAGAAGAAAGCTGACCCGTAAAGGCCATGGAAGAAAAAACCAGTGAAGCAGAAACCACAGTTGATGCGAAAACGATAGCTGCTATTAACCCTTTTTGTGAATGGCGAGGTTCCATGTGAGACGTATAGAAAAGAAAATATGTGTTTCGAAATCTATTATACTGCCATATGATTGGTATGGACAATAGACGCGAAATCCGCGTATTGTATAATACTGTATTCTCAACAAAAAACTATGGAATTTCTTGCTTTGGGTCTTCTCGGCTACGCCTGTCTGGGTTTTGTACTCAGCCTCATTTTTCATCGGAGCGATGTGGCCGATGTTGCCTGGGGGCTTGGATTTATCCTTGTGGGTATAGCGTCCTGGTGGCTTGGTGGAGCGGCAATTTCCCTTGGTCTTATCCCGTTAGCCTGTGTCTTTCTCTGGGGGATACGTCTTTCCAGCCACATTTTCATGCGACTTCGCCAGAAAGGAGAGGACCCACGATACGCGGCCTGGCGTGCTGAGTGGGGAAAAACTTTCCTGCTGCGCAGCTTTTTACAAATCTTTGTCTTACAAACCTTCCTGCTTGGGGTCATTGCCTTGCCGCTTATGCATCTCGGTCTGACGCAAACCGCCCCTTCTCTTCCCTGGCTCGGGGTTGGCCTTGGCATCTGGATCATCGGTTTCTGTTTTGAAGTCCTTGGTGATGCTCAGCTGCGACAATTTTTGCGCAATCCAGAAAATAAAGGGAGAATTCTCCAGTCCGGCCTGTGGCAATATACCCGGCATCCCAACTATTTTGGTGAAGCAACGATGTGGTGGGGTATCTGGATTATGACCTTTGGCATCCCCTATTGGCCTTTGTTTATCGTCAGCCCACTACTGATCACCTTGCTGCTGCGTTTTGTTTCTGGTGTACCGCTGTTAGAACAACGATATAAGGAAAACGCCGCCTACCAGGAGTATGCGGCGCGTACCAGTGTTTTTCTTCCTTGGTTTCCGAAAAAACCTAGCGCATAAGCGGAGCGATGTAACTTGCGATAAGTGCAACAATACCACAAACAACGGCCCCCCAGAGCATATCGACCACCACGAGGCGCGCAGGCCAACCTGCCAGCGTCGCGTAATTCGTCAGATCGTACACCCCATACAAAATGAGGCCAAAGAGCGCTCCCCAAAGAGCAGTGGCCAAAGGGTCACCCGCACCTTTCGGTACAACATAGAGCACAATACCTAAGGGGATCAAAAAATAGACCAGGAGCGCAGAGGGCCAATGGGGCGCAAGTGCCTCACCCGACCGGCGCGCGAGGGCACCCAGTTCAGAGTTATAAAAGCCTGCCATTATCACACCAAGCCAGATCATATCAATGGCGAGAAAAATGGGGAGCGTTGCCGCGTAGAGTTTTAAGGTTTCGAGCATAGGAGAGATTAATCAATAGATGCAAACGTGATGGCCTTGTAGTAGTAATTCAGAATATCCGTGTAGGTTTTCCCCTCCTTCGCCATGTTGGTGGCACCCAGTCCGGAGAGTCCTACCCCGTGTCCACACTGGTTTTTTTCGCTGCGCACAGGGTCGACACCCTGGGTGTCGAGCACCGCAGCATACACTTCCTTCGTCTTTTCAAAGTATCCCCCCCATCCTATTTCCCGGGGAAGTTTTCTCAGCCCCGTTGTATCAGTACAGCTGGAGTACGCTGCCCGGAGTACTTCTCCCTTGTAGGCGAGCACAAGCCCTTTCGTTGCAACAAGTGCCTCCTGCCATTTGGGGCTTCTCAGGGTAAACCCGTACCCAAGGTACTTTTGAAAAATCTCTGGATTATCACTGGCATTGTACCGCGCATCGTCGAACTTTTTTTCGAGACCACTGATGTAGTACGCCACATAACTGCGGGAAACGACGGCAAGGGCCTTCCGTTTTTCCGTTTCATCCTGCTCTGGCACTTCTGCGACACCGCGCATGTAATTTTCCACATCGATGTCATTGACCACGAGAAGCTTATTTTTTGCTTCCGGGTATAGATGCAGGGAGCCCAGAAACTGATTATCGTTATACACTTTTTTCGTATCCCAGGCAGGAATGCGATTCCAACTGGAAATCGTCACGGGCGTATTGGTCACAGGCGTGAGCAGCAACTCTTTTGCACGCATCAAACGGGAGGAGGTGCGCAGGCGCAGAGTTCCATCGCGGCTGCTTATAAAAATTGTTTCACCCGCTGGCACAACGATTTCGCGTGGCCCCAGAGTCACTCGAACATCTGCCTGCGACACGAAAGTGTGCACTGGCCTCTCTGGCACACTGAGTTTCACGCGTACGCGTGGCTCCTCAGCCGTCGCAAAAGACGGGAGCACATCGATGGACGTGGACTCCGCGCGCGCCGGAGGAGAGACAAGCATGGCACCCAGAAACAGCACCACAAAACCCGCAATAGCAAGCAATCTCTTCTCGGAATAGGTCTGCATACAACAATTTATTGTCTAAAACCGCACAACACACGGGCGTGAGTATACCCAGATTCTCTGGAAACTCCACCTAGGATATCTTGACGTGTAGGAGCTCTTGCCATGAAGTAGTATAGCGGCGCGACTTGTGATCCTGCCGCATAGACCAGGGTTGCTGCACCCCCTGCCGTGCAACAAACACCGTGCCATCGCCCCACTTCTTGTTCATACTGTCCAACGCCCGCATGAGGGCGTCATCCTGCTCTTGCTCCGCCTCCCCTTCCCCCCAGAGGGTGCGCTGCCATACGTGCATGGGCAAAAGACCCGAGAAGATTACTCCCGCCTTTTGATAGTGGAATCCCGGTGCGAAGATGGTATCGAGAGCGGCGAGCGCCGACGTCAGGAGGCGCGGGGTGGAGGCTGTTGGCACGGGGACAGCCACCGTTGCTGACTTATGATATTGCGGGTAACGGGTACTGAAGGGGTTGGTACGAATGTACACCGTCACCAGGGATGCATAGGACGACTGCCCGCGAAGACGCCGGGCCGCCCGCCCCACATAGGTCGCAATAGCCTCCGCCAGTTCCCTTTTGTCCGTGATATACCGGCGAAAACTCCGGGTTGAGGCAATGGTCTTTTTCGGCACTGTTCGTGCCAGAGGAAAACACACATCGCCTCGAAGTTCCCGCACCAGACGTGCGCCCTGCACCGTCAGATGTTTGCGCACCAGCCACTCGGGAGCGTGTTTTAAATCGTAGGCCGTCTGAATACCTTGCTGCATCAGAAAAGGCCCCATACGGCGCCCAATACCCCATACATCCCCCACGGGAACCTCAGCGAGCACTGCATTCCGCTGCTCTTCTGACGCATGCACCAAAGAGCAAACACCTCCCGCCGCCGGATGTTTTTTTGCCCTATCCGTCGCAATTTTCGCCAAAGTTTTATTGGGTGCAAAGCCTATGCTGACAGGAATACCCGTCCACATCTCCACCTGACGCGTCAAAAGACGCCCCACATCCTCAATATCCTCCCGAACGAAAGGGAAAGCAAGAAACGCCTCATCCACAGAGTAGACTTCCACGTCTCGCGCAAAACTCTGCAAAATACGCATTACCCGCTGAGAAAGATCGCCATACAGAGAAAAGTTCGACGACCGCCAACACACACCGTGCCGAGCCACAATATCGCGCACTTTATAGAATGCCCCTCCCATGGGAATACCCAGTTTTTTAGCTTCCCCAGAACGCGACACAATGCACCCATCATTATTGGAAAGGACTACAACAGGCTTCCCTCGCAGTTCAGGCTGAAAGAGGCGCTCGCAGGAAACAAAAAAATTGTTGCAGTCGACGAGGGCAAAGGTATCAGGCGTACTCATGCAGGGCAAAGGTTACGACTCCCCAAATGCTGACATCCTCACGATTATCGATGCGGAGGGTGGGATAGGCCGGATGACAGGGCTCCAGCAGAGTCTGCCCACTACGCTCCACATAGCGTTTCACAAGGAATTCCCCATCAACAAGGGCGACCACGATGTTACCCGTGTGCGGCTCCCGCGAACGATCCACGACCAGGATGTCCCCAGCCAGAAGGCCCGCTCCTGCCATGGACTGACCGGTGGCGCGGACAAAAAACGTCGCTGCAGGGTTCGCAACTGCGTAGGAATGGAGGTTAAGCGCCGCCTCTTGCGTATCTTCGGCAGGGCTCGGGAAGCCACAGGAGACGGTGGGCAGGACCAAAGGACAGGTGGGTACATAGCGTTGCATAATCAGAGTGTAAGGACATTCTGATTATAGGTGATACTGTGTTCACCTATGCAAGAGAAAATTTATATTCGGATCACCTGCACGGTTGCCTTGCGTTTTGCAAGCAATTCCAAGACTAACACAAGAGCAAAGGCAATAATAAACGTGATGATCACCGCTGTCGTCTGTGGATCCGTACCAAGGCGCGCGTAGGCGTCAGGCAAGATATTCGCCTGCATCAGGGGGACGGTTTCACCCTTTGAGTTCACATAGGTTGAAAGCACCTGCTTCCAGGGCCAAAGCTTGACCAAGGAGCCGAGCATAAAGCCCGCGAGGACCATGACCGTCGCATCATGAAAACGTGCAAACAAAAACTTGAGCACCCGCGCAAAAGAAAGAAGACCGATCACACAGCCCAAAACAAACACTAGAATGGTGAGCATCTGCATGTCTTTGATGGCCTGCATCATAAATTCATACTTTTGCAGAAGGAGGAGAATAAAACTTCCAGAAATACCTGGGAGAATCATGGCACAAATGGCGATCATGCCACTGAAAAAAATGAACCAAAGGTCTGAGGGAGTCTCGGCAGGGGTTGCCACAGAAATGGTATAGGCAAAGGCAAGACCAAGAAGCAAAGGAAGAATATACGCCCAGTTCCAAGATTTCAGTTGCCGCCACACCAGTACCGTCGACGCCAGAATAAGACCCGCCATGGCCGCCCAGAAAAGCAGCGGAAATGTTCCCATAAGCCAAAGCACCACGCGGGACAGCAGCAAAAACGAGGAAGCGATCCCGAGCAGCAGGGCAATCAAAAAGCCCGCATCTAGATGCTTCCAGGCAGCAAGAAACTTTCCCCGCAGAAGATAGCGCACCAGGGTACCATCCACATGGGCAATGCAGGTGAGTAGGCGCTCGTAAATGCCCGTAATGAAGGCAATGGTGCCGCCGGAAACACCTGGCACCACATCGGCAGCGCCCATACAAAGCCCCTTGAGAAATATAATGACGTAGGACATAGAAAAATGTGAAAAACTCCAGAGCCATTGTAGGGATTTTTCGGTATACTGGTAGCATATTCTTCACATTGGCCTATGGACCGACTTTCCCCGATGGTTGCGCATTTACGCGAGAAAAAACGTGTGCTGTTTTTGACCACGTCCAACCGATGGAGTGGCGAACATGGGGGTGAACAGCCCAAAAGCACGCAGCTTGCCCATGCTATTGCACGGCTTGTGGGTACGCAGGTAACGGTGATTGACGTCTCAAAACTCACAATTTTCCCCTGCGAAGGCAATGTGTCCACCGCCCGGGGGAATACCTGTGGCCTCAATGAAGCGGCCCTCGCAGGTAAGGAAAAAAATCCTTCAGGTCAGCACCGCTGCTGGGCGAGTCTGAACAATCCCACCGATGAGCTCTGGAAAGTGAGCCGCGAGCTTCTTGCAAGCGACGCCGTTGTGTTCTTTGGATCTGTGCGCTGGGGGCAGATGAACAGTATTTATCAAAAACTCCTTGAGCGCCTGACCTGGATTGAAAACCGCCATTCGAGCCTCGGGGAGGAAAATATTGTTGCGGATATCGACGCCGGCATCGTCGCCGTTGGCCATAACTGGCGCGGAAAAGAAGTGGTAAGTATTCAAAAGGAGGTACTCACCTTCTTCGGCTTCCGCGTGCCGGAGGCCCTTTCCTGGAACTGGCAGTTTCTGGACAATGCAGAAGACGAGTCCGACGAGCACTACAGAGAGGCAGCAAAGGAGTTTTCCAAGGCATTCCTTCGCGAGGAGACTTAAGCCCCCAGGTGCGCTCGCAAGAAATTCAGCGTTTTCTCCCAGGCATCCACGGTTTCCTTTGGCGCATACCGCTGCCCCGAAGGATTTGCAAAGGCGTGACCAACACCAGGATAGACATAGATTTTTTGCTCTACACCTGCAGTCTTGAGAGCAGATTCAAAGGCCCGAACAGACTCTACTGGAACAGAAGTATCCGTCTCTCCAAATATACCAAGAACAGGCCAAGTAATGGAGGCCAAACGTTCCGCGTCGGTCACAAGATTTCCATAATAGATGACCGTAGCCGCGAGATCCTTTGAACCCAGCGCTAAATTCAGTGATTGCTGGCCACCAAAACACCACCCGAGGGAGGCGATTTTCTCCGATTGTACATCTGGCTGCGTGCGTAAATAGGCCACTGCTGCCTGCATATTAGCGAGAGCCGGTGCCGGATTTTCCCGCACCTCACCAGCCTTCTTTCCCGCCACAGCAGGATCAGTTGCCACTTCGCCCTGGTAGAGATCAACGGCCAAAACCACATACCCCTCATCGGCGAGAATGCGCGCCATATTTTTGATATGATCATTGAGCCCCCACCATTCATGAATCATCACCACAGCTGGATAGACGCCAGGTCGAGCAGGCCGAGCGATATACCCCAGGGAGCCATCCTGTGCATAGGTCACACTTGCACCCGTCGCCTGCACCTTATCCAGATCTGCAAAGAGATCGATATTTTTTGCCGAAATATCCGCACCGGAGCCGGTTTCTACGGTTGTAGAACCAGACATAGTAGCGTCGCGACCTGCATCCTTGGCAGGTGAGGGCCCCATACAACTTGAAAGAAGTATAGCACTCAGCAAAATAGGGAGAATATAGGTGCGCATTGTAGGTTGAAATAATTTATACCTAAAGTATGCAGTGCAAGCTGTTCACCTCCAAGGAAAAATGCGGAACATGGCTTGCAGAAGCAAAAATCTCATGCTAGATTGCCTGCACATTCGGGGATCGTCTAACGGTAGGACAGAGGCCTTTGAAGCCTTTAATAGGGGTTCGATTCCCTTTCCCCGAGCCAACTAGTGCGCGGTTCTGAAGACCCATTCCCTATAGGGAACGGGGCGATTTGTTCTGGGCGACCTGGGTGGGTTGAAAAGATTTTTTTAGACCTTACGTAGAACACACTCCTATATCCTCCATACGCAATCTTGAGTTTTGCTTACAGGAATATCTTAATTCTCGAACAACCATTATTAATGGTCGAGAGTATGTGCAAAAAGGTACGATTGCACGAATAAATGACTTAAGAATAACTACTCACTCCAAGGATCATTCACCTGCACACTTTCACGTTACATCAACTCAAGGAAGCTTTGATGTTAGATTTACTATTCCTGAAATTAAGTTTTTAAGTAGCAAGTATGGAAGCATAAAAAAGTCTGATATTGAAAAAATACAAGACTTCTTTGCTGACGAAAAGAATTTACAAGACCTGATACTTGAAAGTGATCGCTTACGTTTAGGATAAAATATATGTTAAAGATCCTCTATTTCAAAGCTAATTTCATCTGTATTATTCCTATCAAAAATAACTGGTGCTGGAACTCCTGCAATAAATACACTCTTGAGTGATCCATCTAAACGCATACGCAGTAATTCAACAGGGTTTGTTTCTCCTAAATATGTGATAGTTAATTTTTTGCCAAAGATTTGGCAGATTAGATCCTTATGTAGTGGAAAAATATGTGAAGGTGTATTAATAAGACGAACATCTTCGTAGTTGATATTTTCTGTTTCAATTCGCGTCTGTAAATCCTCAGCTACTCTTTCTTTGAAGTCAATAAGCGACTCTGAGGGCTGTCTTAAAATATCCACGGATGGAATAAATATCGAAATGATACTTTTTTCTGAAATACCTGTTACTTTCTTGATTAAATCTGGCAACCAACACTTGTGTGCATGTACAGAGGAGCTAGAGTTAGAGTAAATAATATGTATAGGGCCGAGGTTATGCTGGCTAAATAGTTCAAATAAGTTCAGCGCAGAATATGTCATATGGGTATATTCTTATGAAAATATATAAACATAGTACATGATTTATCCTAAAAATAAAGTTCAGGAAAACTGTATGCAAGATTATACAATAATGCCTTCGCAACCTCGATAAACCTGCTACAGTAAAGGAGCAACGTATCATTCTAGCAGGGATAAGTTACTCCCAACTCAGTGTCATCAAGTCTCCCGAGGAGACCCCAAATGTTTTGGGGTGTTTTAATATAGTACACTTTTGGAACGTTTCTCATAAAACTTTTCGAGAAGATCATCGTGAAGTCCCAGATCTTTTAGTAAGGCAAATTCTATTAAGAAGATCAACTTGTCTGTGTAAATAATAATGCACTCTTCATCTACAACATGCTTTAACTTTTTTTCATGCATAAAAAAGTGGGTCAATCTGTCTCTAGTGACTATGATTTTTTTTACATCTGCTGCTGGTAAGAGTGTATCTCCTTTGCTATTTGTATATTCTTTATTAAAAAGTTTGAATACCTGCTCTAGGGTTTTATCTCCAGATTTCTGTTTAACAAAGCCTTCAATAAAACTTACTGCATCTTTAAATCTATTGTGAATATTCTTAGTACTGTCTTCTATTAATCCAGAGTAAAGATTTAGGATATCAGCATAGTCATGATTGTAATTAATGACCTTATGCAATATATCCTGTATTGACCCCTCAACTTCGCTAAAGCTAAACATCATATCATGTATAGATCGTTTCTTTATCGTAATCAGATTTGGTGGCAATAGTACCTGAACATTATTCTTATCAATATGTGCAGTTATCTTTATAGGCTTCAATTTTTGACCTATTCCTATTTGTAAAAACCTAATCAGGCTATTTAAAATTGATAAAAGGGAGTCTAACTGCATAGACTTTATTTTTGATTCTATTTTTACTATACCTTTCTGAGAAATATGGAGATCATCCAGTGGAAGAGTTGGAACCGTCAGGTCAATATTGTAGGACACTTCAATTAGTTCATCGCTATACAGAACTGTTCTTTCGGGGTTATTAAGATCACATGTAATTGAAATTGTATCTAATCCCTTTTCTTCTTTTGATAAAATTTCACTTTTAACAGCACTTTTTGAAAACCACTGGAATAAATGAGGCAATTCTACACGGATATGATCAAAAGAGAGCTCATCTATATTATCAAAATGACCTCCTTTTATAATTCTATAAATTGAATAAGTTTCGTTGTGCGATAATGATCGTGAAAAAGCCAACTGTGTATGCGCGGGTGTTTTGTAATACTCGAGAGAGAAGTATTCTCCTTTAGATGAAATTCCAACTATCATATTCTCCTTAACTGGAGTTTCCAGAATTGATACCATCAGGGCACTACTTGGAAAGCTGTTAAAGGCTCCAAGTAGGGTCAGTTTTTTCTCATCAACTTCCAAACTCCCTGGAACCTTATTTTCTGGCTTATCTGATATCCACCATGTCCCTATAATTGGGTCTTGCTTTTCGTTCATTGCTGTAAAATTTACCAATAAAGACTTAGAAGCACTATAACAAAAAATCAGCTTCGCATCTACCAAGAATAATGCTATAGTACGAGGGCAACGTACCATTATTTTGTAACAGGTCTCTGACCTCAAGCCAGCATAGTATCTATGCACAATTCGGTCGCTATCAAGTCAACTGAGGAGCACTTCTCTTCGGGAGTATCTTGATAGCAAGGCTTAGACCTACTGTTAATGGTACGTTGCACCCGGCGGAGGAGTGTTCCTTTTTGGAGTATCTGCCGGAGAATACTTATTCTTTAGCACAGTAGATTATGAACTTGCAGACTTTGCCCAGAAAACCTCTTTTTATTGCTCTAGGCGTTTTAGTCGTAGGTATTATGGCTCTTCTTATAGCAAATCCTCTTCTCTCTGAACACTTCAAGACAGTATATCCGAAACTGGAAATCAGTTTCCCAAAGAATTTCTCAACTGAGAAGACTTTGAGCTTTACTGGGTCGGTCATTGCAGAGTGTAATTGCGATATCAGTCTTACCATTAATGACGAGGAAGTTGCTTTCAACAACAATGGAGTCTTTGAGTACAGCGTGCCATTAAATGATAATGAGAATGAAATGAGAACATGCTCAGTTTTTAAGGAGCCTGAGATCTCCACTCTCGTCGTATAGCTCTCGTGATGATGTTTCAGCCAGTAAATGATGGCGGTCATATTCTTGTCACGGATAGCTGACATTAATTGAGACTCTGCCATATCATTCACCAGTGAACGCCCCTCCTTAAGTGCAGTATCTGCTTCTTTCGCAAAGTCGGGATCTTCGTTACGCCAACGATAGTAAGTGGCCCGTCCAACACCTGACTTTTCGCAGGCTATCTGGACGATGGGAGTTTTTTGGAGTTGTTCGAGGAGGAGCTTTTTCTGCTCCTCCTGTCTGTCTTGAATGGATGATGGTTTCATAGCTTTACAGGGTTACGACCTGTAAGTTTGGACCACCGATCCAGTATGACCTGGCAGTACTCGGGATCTTTCTCAATGCCAAAGCACCGCCTTCCTGTATGTTCGCAGGCTATGAGCGTTGATCCACTACCAAGAAATCCGTCATATACCGTATCCCCAAGTGCAGTGCTATTGAGGATCAGCCTGCGAAGGAGAGATATTGGCTTCATCGTTGGATGAAGTTTGCTCTTCGACGGTTTGGGACAAGTCAGCACAGACTTGTCCTTCGCCTTCAGAAAACGGTGCCGTTTGTACCAGCCATAAAGTATGAGCTCATGCTGAGGAAAGTAATCCAGCCTGCCCACAACAGCCTGCGTCTTTACCCAGATTAGGAGCTGTGAGAAATGAAACCTGCTTACAGCTAATGCCTCACGTAAAGCGAAGAGTTTCAGGTCTGCATTAAAGATATAGTATGCATTTTTTGCCGAGAGATGTGGTCGTATAGCATTTAGCCAGCCCTGAGAGAATGCAATATAGTCTGCATCACTCTGGAGCTGGTCGTTGGCAATCTTCTTATGTGTCATATTGCCAACCAGCCCTTCCTTACTCTCCACATACGCAATCCCGTACGGCATGTCCGAACATATCAGGTCAATCGTATTCTCCCTCATAAGGGCTCTCACATGATCGGGATTAGTAGCATCTCCACAAAGGAGGAAATGCTCTCCCAGCTGAAACAGGTCACCCTCCTTAGGCAAGGAGGACTGCTTTGATTCCGGTAAGTTCTTCATAGCGTTGAATGATTAAGGATGCAAAAATAGGGTCCAGCTCCATGATGAAGCAGTTCCGTTTGAGTTGTTCACAGGCAATGAGCGTGCTCCCACTACCACCAAAGAGTTCCAGGACGTTGTCTCCAATACGGGTACACCGTCTGAGCGCCTTTTCATGTAATGTCACAGGCTTCTCTGTGGGATGAGCATAGGTAGACGTCGAAAGCCTTTTGACCAACCAGAGATCCAGATAATCAAGAATGTCGTCGATACTGCGGTTTCCAGCATCGATATCCTTATTCATAATCTCCGTAAACTTCGTGGCTTCGGTATTCAGATAGGGCTTCCCTCGAGTTGCGTACACGCATGGCTCATAACATTTACTGAATGCTATCTGCGGAGTCGGGTTTGCTGAATTCTTTATCCAGAGGCATACTCTGCGATTGGTAAGCCCAAGCTCTTCGTACAAGCCCTGTACCATTCCAACGTAGTTCTGATCACACCAGTAAAAGACATGAGTGTTTTCTTCCGAAACACTCAGAGCATTCTCTATCGTTGCTTTCAGAAAAGCTCGATACTCCTCCTGAGAACGTGCATCCTTTGCTTTTCCACCATACTTCTTCTTTCCACCAACACCTTTGTCGTAGGAAAGATCAATATTGTACACAGGGTCGCAGTACAACATCTGTATTCTCGCATCTCCCACAAGACGCTGGATATTTTCAGGCAGAGTAGAGTCCCCACAAAGAAGTCTGTGGTTGCCAAGTTGATACATTTCCCCCAACCGCACTGTCGGCTCTTTTAAATCTTCCAGCTTCTTGCTAGTCTGAAAATCATCATCTTCCGTGGTGAGCACATCATCCCAGATGGAAGAAAGGTCTGTCTCAGAAAAACCGAACTCAAGGAGCAGATTAGTATCGAAAGATTTCAGTAAATCAAGATCCCATTCTCCTGTGTTGCGATTAAGACGGAGGTTAAGCTCCTTCTCCTTTTCAGGATCAAGATGCACGTAGACAACAGGCACTTCTTTGAAGCCCAGTTGCTTGGCAATATGCCAGCGAAAATGTCCGCCAACAATAATGTTTTTCCGATCATGGTGGTTATTCACGATGATCGGATCGACGAGCCCAAAGCGCTCGATGCTTTGTCGGAGGTGTGTCTCCGAAGTACTATCCCATTTCCGAGGATTCTCTTCGTATGGACGAAGGTCCTGAATTGGGATAGAATGGACTGAAAAGTTTTTCATACATCCAATTAGTTAAATAGTACTAATTGGATTTTGCTGAAATAAAAAAGACTCTACATGAATTTGACCGCGCGGACTAATTCATTGACATAAGCCCCTTTTCGATTGCTTTCTTATAAAGTTTATTGACCATAATAGGGTCTAGTGATCGATTACTCGTCAACTGGGGGAAAGTATCTTTCAATCCCAGAACAATCTGCTTTGATGCCACTCCTCGATTTTTTTCGTTGACGATGTACTGAAGCATCTCTGTCGTATAGAGACGTTCATTTTTATGTTCAGCATCTAGTTTTTCTCGAATATCCTTAAGTTCAGAAAATATGCTAGCTGCATCCTTTGCAAGGACGTCAGTATCATACTCTACAACCAATCTTGGTAACGTATGGATACCAATAAATGATGATACAAATAAATCGTAGTAAACATATGCTCTAAACTCCTCTCCTTCGTAGATGAGTTCTAGATTCTTTTTACTTTTTGGGCCTCCTTCCTCTATGTAGGACTTTGAGGAGACTTGAGGCAATGTGATCTCATTTTTCGTAATAAAACACTTGATTGGTTCCACCCACTTTAAGCCAAGCCCCAAATCCATACATACTATCTTGGCTATCTCGTCCTCTGTGAAGCTAATCTGACCTAATGGAGTGATATTAATTTTTGGCAGACGTAATCCGTGCGAGGGGACGTCGAGTGTGAGACGATGTGCCAAAACACTTCGCTGGAACCCCTCTTTATACAATAGACTTTTCCAGACTCGGATGTACTTTTGTCCCAGAGCTGTAGTCTGCTCTGACCTAAGCGTTGCGAGTTGTTCTTCTGGGATTTGAATAATATTTGCCATACAGGAAAGTTAGTATTGGTTTAAAATAGCATAATCAAATTATCGCAATTTTATAGTGATCTTGGTCTAAATGCACTAGAATAGAGATTATTTCATCTCTTTGTTCTATGGAATATCGTCATCTCAAAGAAAAAAGTCACTACGAGGATCTCTATGATCGTTTTACCGTAGAGGAAGGTCGTCGCTTGGAAAAAATCTGGAACGAGCCTGAGGTCATAGGTACAAAAAAGAACATGTATGTTACCTGCAATGTCGACACGCGACACAGCGGTTTAGTCAACTTTTACATGTATTTTTGGAAAGGAGATAGGAACAGGAATAAATCAAAAACTATTGAAAAGTGGATGCAAGAGGATAGAGATCTCGACGCACACTACGATCGTGTGAACATAAAGAGACGATGCAAAAACTGCTCAAAAGATATGAAGCTTACGGATAAGTTTCTGCATGTCACATATGAAAAGGGTAAGAGGAATTATGTGGAGTGTTTTTTCTGGTGTAAGGGATGTGACTATGGAATGCGTATCACAGAGTTTGGAGATGAAAAAGTCTTTACTCCAAGACGCTGTCCTGAATGCAGTACGAAAGTAAAGTGTACAGTTACGGAAAACAAAAAGAACACCACGTATCAGGATTCCTGTCCTAAATGTACTTGGGTGAGCTCTAAGCCTCTTGTTATCAAAAACTATCGACTTAAAGAAAAGATTGATCGCAACTTTGAACAGGACAGGGCAAGGTTCTGTCTCAACCATGAAGAAGGTATGGAGTATCTAGCCTCTCTTAGACGTATCGACGAATTGAAAAACGTAGTTGAAGGCATTAAATCTGATCCTAAAAACCAGGAAGGAACTCCTGAGTATATTGTAGAGCACTTGGAACGTCCAACGGTTGCCAAATTGCAGAAAAAATTAGCAAAAGCTTTGCAAAAAGTTGGATTCACTACTTTAAAGTTTGATGATGCTGATGAGATAAGAGGTGATGTCGTCGTGAAATTTCGTGTTCAGGATTCCAATGAAAGCCGAAGCGCATCTTTTAGTAAAAGAGAGTTTAAGAAAACTGTGGAAGAGGCTTTGCTTTATACGAATTGGAGGATTCTTCCAACTAGCCTCTCATATAAAATGGGCGTATTGAAAGGTAAACTAAGTGGAACAGATAGTACTCCTGAGTTATTGGAGTTGGTTAAGAAGCGAGGACTGGAGAATAAGCCTGTCCCTGAGTCATTGAAGAGGCCTTCTATGGTGAACGGTAGAGGGGAGAAGATTTTCTTTTAAAATAACTCTTTAAATTCTATTACCTTTCCTTTGGGGAAAACCCATCCTTTTAGTGGCATGTTTTTTGAAGACGACTTGCCTGCAATGAGCATTATTGGAGTATTACATGCATAACGAGAGTTATTGCTGACCACTTTCATCTGTTCTAAGTCTTGACTACTTGGTTCAACTTCAAAAACTGGATGATAGTGCCACTCACCTAGATAGTACTTTCTGGGAATACTATTCCAACACTCTTTAAGATACTTTTTCAGCCCAGATTTGCCACGATTAAACCAGAATCTACCGCTTTTAGAATTAGTCGGCATATATACCTCAGAGATGACAGCATAAGATTGATCAGCGGAGTAAGATCCGATCAACACTCCTCCCGTCTCTTTTTCCTTACTTTTTAAGCATGCTTCTGCGATTTGATTCCACGCAGCATTTGTAATGCATATACCATAACTACCATCTTCAGTAATATACAAATCATTTGGTGTCATATAACTTTTTGGGTTATACCAGAAAAAATGCCAGATTCATCATAAAGCTGCTCGTAGACAGTGAGCTCTGATTTCGGTGCTCTTTTTAGTGAAATACAACTCTCAATAGTTTTAAGCCCTGTACTTGCTGCCAATATAATATCATCAAATCGCGCAGGAAATAGAGGCGACCAACAACCTGCACCCTGAAACACTGCTTCATCTTGAGTACTAAGTTTTCTTTCTTCTTGAAGAATTTCATGAGTTTTTTCGTGAAACTCTTCTGCTGGAAGGGAAAAGCCCTTATGCATAAAGAGAAAAGAGCGCCTGGCTTTATAACCTACAGATAAAGACACAAATAATTTAGGGATACTCCATTTACTCTGATCGAGAGTATATATGACTGTATTCGACCCTGTACAATCAAGAATAAGTGTACAGTTTTTGAGCAGCTCTTCTACCTGATTTATATTTGTTGGTAGGTTCTCAGGATGGGTAGTAATCTGACAAAAAGGAGAGATAGTTTTGAGTCTACGCCCTAATGCATCAACTTTTTTAATGCCAATATCAGCACTTGTTAAAGTATGACGAACTAAATTTCCTGCTTCAAGCACATCAGGATCAATTAGCAGTAAGTTTTTTACGCCACCTCTAATCAATAGTTCTGCTATACTAGCTCCTAAGGCTCCACATCCGATAAGAGCAACCTTCTGATTTTGTAGAGAGTCTTCTAGTCGGCCTCTTGCCTGCATGCGTTTAGGATGCCAGTTCTCTGTTTGTAAGTAATACAGCTTAGCAGAGTCTGCAAATATAGTGCGTTTGTCACGCTCTTTGCGGCCAATCTCGTTATCACGAAATCCATTTGGTATTTTCGCAGTGGCTAAGGGCATTGGGAACTCCATTGCTTCCCAGTGTACCTCTACAGGTAGATGACCTATTTTATGTGGTATTGGATAACCAATCAAAAGAACTTTACGCTTCTGATGCCTTAGAAGCTCTTGAATCTCTTCCACTTTTTTAACACAATCTAAACCTTGGTTCTTTGCAAGTTGTCGAAGCTCTCCCCACGTTAATAGTGGTTTCCAAGGGACAACAATGGGAGGCTCTTTCCAAAACCACCAAACTCCCATAAAAGTTTCTGTGTCCTTGCTTAGAAAGTCACCCAAAAAGCGCTGAGAAGTATAAAGTAGATCATCGCCTTGATCAAAGAATCCATTGGCATGGAAAGTTTCTGGTATTCCAGATAGGGCACACAACTGTACCGTACCGATATCCCCAGTTAATCTAGTAGACCATATTGGGAAAGTATCATCACTTTCAATATGGACAACTTTTATGCCAGCTCGATGAGGATAATACGGTAATTCAAAAGGATCATTTTCTACAGCTAAACTTTTTGAAGCAGCTGCATTCAGCCAACTAATAGTTCTTTGGATATGCCAGTTTAATCGCTCTTCGCTAATACCTACTGGATCAGAAGAAACAGTCAATGAATTTAATGACTCACTCGGACTATCCAGACATAACTTACCAGATCTTGAAGGCCCTTCAATGCCAATAAGATTTAGAGTTTGATGCTGAAATGTAGCTGTTATTCCACCTTTCATTGATGGATAGATCTCTATCTTCCCAAGAGGATAGTCTTTTGAAATATGTACATTCCATTGAGTTTTTAGAGGGATTAACTCTTCTTCGCTCTTTTTTATTTCAAGTGAAAAAGGGATTACCCACTCGTCAGATAGTTCTTGAGCTGTGCCAGTGATTGTTAATCCTGGAATATCATTAAGTGTCCTAAGACCAGTAATAATTGAGAAAGGTAAAGAGCTGATATCCATATTATGCGAAGCGACCAGAATCTGGGCTCGCCGGTGCTATAGGATTAGTATATCCAGCTGATTTATTTCCTCCGTTCTCAGGAGGGTCTGGAAACTCTTTTCCTAGTAATTGTTGCCACAACTTTCCACTTTCAACCCTATCAGTCGAATCAAATGCGTGCCGTGCTAGTAGTGCTGCTTCCTTTGACTGTTCATAAAACTTACAAAAATCCTCTGCGTCCATACGCGCCAGTACATCGTGATCTGGAACTCCATAATCAGGGAGAGTTGGTTTTTCTTTTCGATCCACAAGATCCTTATACTTTGAAACAATGGTCTCTAGTGTACGAACAACTCCATCTGCAACAGAGTCGATATCGTCTGGGCAACAGTCTCCTACAATACGCTCTAGAGGAAATCCCTTAGGATGCTTTGGCTCATCGTAATTGGTTAATCTCCACCATTTTATTGCTTTTACGACATTAATAAAGTGGCCACTTGTTATCTGATTTTTGTCTCGTGTCCACTTAATTTGTTCAAGAGGATGAGTATCTTTCCAACATTGTGCTTCACAATTTGGGATCCGTAGCGGATTAGTTTTCCACTCCTGCTCAGATGAGGCTTGATTCAACCGTTGCTCTGTAAACTGATTTGCTTCGCGGCTTCCCATGGCTAACCATGCAGGATGCAGTTTCCAGTCAAATGCTTCCTCTATTGTATCTTCAGTTGTAACAGCAGCTGATTTTAAAATTTCTAGCTCACTTGCCGAAGGGGCAGAAGTAAGTACTAGATCAAATTCTACAGCCGAGAGGGCAATACCTATTGAACGTCCTTGTCTTTCATACTTTCCTTCATAGTATTTATCTAAAAACGGGGTGAAAACATTCATTGCTTCCTCTGGAGAGTACTCAGATTCGTGAAGCTTCGTTACTACAATAATATCCACATCAGAACGTTTCCCATTTTTTGGACGTACTGCAGTATGACGACGATAACTACCCTGAAGAAAGTCACTAACAAAGATATCCTGTAGTTCTTCAAATGAATTCAGACGACTGCGTAAAAGCGTATGTCCATTCTTAAGCTCTTCTTTTTGAGTAGGGGTAAGGCGAATTTTACTTAGAAATGTTTTAAAATCACTAGATAGTATCATTAAATTGTTGATGACGATGTAAATGGGATATTTAACTCAAAGCTAGGTTCGTAAGAAGAGGACTTCTCATTCGAAAAGTCGAACTCGTATAGAGCTAAAGGTCCTAGCGCCTCTCGAAACTGTCCCAGAAAAAATAGTAAAGAATTCGGAGCACTAACAAACAGGTGAATTTTAGTAGTTGGCCCTGGTCGTAATGATTTTAAAATACGACTTAATTCTTCGGCCATCTTATAGGCATGAGTTCCATCTGAAACTGCACCATGTCCAAATCCTGAAGTTGGAATAAGATTAACAATGCTAAGTTTTTCTAAGCCGAGATAGTTTACTACGTCTCCAGCAATATCATGTGTTACGGATAATACGACTGCACATTCTTCGTTATTACTAGAGGCATTGATCTCGTGCTTTACCCATAAGTTACTTTCAGGACTTTTGTTTGCTGGCTTCCATAAAACATTTTGAGGCTTTTGAATTGGGTAAACCGTACACCCAGAATTGAAGCTTAACTCATACCCTGTTAAAAGAGCTAAAGACCCGTGGCATTCCAATAAAAGCCCATGCTCTTGTTGACGTAGCGCGTGTCGTATTTGCGGCTGAGCAAAGTAATCTTTTACTTGACCTGCTACTCCTGTCCAGTTTGAGGACTCTTTGAGATGACGCCCATGAAACTGGCTGTCAACGCAGATAAACCTATCTGCTTCAAGTTCAATGCTCTCTGCAGCTCTATAAAAGCTTCTAACTGCTAGAATAGGGATCTTAGCTTCTTGGATAGGGGCAAACAGTTTTTCTATAGTACATAGTTGGCGAAAATTGTTTGCATCGAATTCGCAGTTCTTGTTTATCAAAAGCTGCTGTGTTAATCCGGCATATATATCATTCTGTTGTTCAGCATTTGGTACTCTCAACCCAACCGTCTGAAGAGTCTTATGAACCAGCTCTTTGAATCGCAAGTTAGCGAGAAAGTTAACTTCAAATCTGAGACATTTCAAAAAGTTGATAAACTTTTGTTCCTCTTTTATCCCAAGATGAGTTTGCCATTCTTGTCTAAGTTTTTTTAACGCTCCAGTCACAGTGCCACTAATAAATGCGTCAGGCAAGAGAGTAGTATTCCGGATAAGTGGTGCTAAGATGTCAGTTTGTTCCCACTGCCAGTTAGAGACTAGATTTAGAGTAAAAGGCGTGTGCTCCTTACTTTTAAGATCTTCGTATGCGTTTAGAAAACGCTTTAGTAGTGATTCTGTGGATTTTTTGCTTAAAAATTTTGGATCAATGAGAGCCTTTGAGCTATATGTATCTCTATTATCAACATGATATTTAATCTGAGCATACTCTGCCTTAATTAAGCTCCCATTATCATGTTTTCCTGGCCCACCGTAGAAAACCACTACATCGTCAACAACTCCAGCTTCATCATACTCGAAACATACTTTTTCAACATTTGAACGCTCCTCAAGAAGAGGAGCTACCTTATACCAAAAGTACATCCACTGATAAATGTCTCCACTTACTCTTGCTGCAACAGTGTTTAATGCCACAATTTTGTGTCTATTAAGAAATATTTTTAAAAACTTGTACTACGACTCCCTGTACAAGAAAGCCCTCTTCTACAAAGATAGGCTTATGCTCTGGATTATCTGAGTGAGGGATAAGCATAATAGCACCCGTGTTTTGCTGGTACTCTTTTAAAGTCGCGTTTTCATCAATAAGGGCCACAACAATGTCGCCACTCTGGGCATAGTTTTGCTGGCGAACTAAAACAAGATCTCCACTTTCAATACCTTTCTGGTTCATAGAATCTCCTTCTGCTCTTAGAAAGAAGTAGGAATGATTTCCCGTGAGTAGACGCTTTGACACAGGATAACTATCAACAACGTTCTCTTCCGCAAATATAGGATTACCGCATGCAATGGAGCCAAGAACGGGAACACTAATTGTTTCTGCCACTTCTTGACTATCTTCTACTGGAATTACAATTTTGTAATTACCTTCATCATCCTTTTCGATTAGACCTTCTTCCAGAAGAGTATTTACTAATAAAAAGGCCGAACGAGGGGACTGATACCCCATCGTTTTTTGTAAATCACGTAGACTTGGAGAAGTTCCATACTTTCTTAAATGTCTTTGTATTGCTATAAGGGCTTCTTTCAAACGAGGCTTCATTGCTGTACTTGCTAACTATTATACGATTTATGGCATAATTATACGAACCGTATAAAAATAGTCAACTGCGTATAAAAAATCTCTTTTACTGTCTATAACAAAACGAAAGTCAACCCCGACCCGCTCCCCTCTGAGACACCCTTTTTTACACTGTCTCAAATGTCTCATTTGCAGAAAATACAAAGGTGACCCGTTCCCCTTATATTCCTAAAATACAAACCCTCTGGTGGCTTGCCGAAAACGAGCTTCTGAACCCACCTGCTGAGCCAATTGGAATGGAACTTAACTTAAACCAATCGTCAATAGGTCTGTTTTGGCTTGAAATAAACACATGGGTTGGATAGAATAAAATTAGCCTTATCCAACCCACCCTCATAATGCTCCTCCGCCAAAACCTTCACGACCTCCTCGAAGAAAAGCTTACAACCCTCAACCGGTTACGCCCGCTTTCTAAAACCATGGTGCAGAAGCTCCGCGAGCGCTTCGAGGTGGAGATGACCTACAACTCTAACGCCATCGAGGGCAACTCTCTCACCCTCAAGGAGACCTATTGGGTCATTCAAGAGGGCCTGACCCTCAAGGGACGCCCCATAAAGGATATTCTCGAGACCAAAAGCCATAAGGCGGCGCTGGATTTTCTGTATGAGATCATCGAGCAGGACAGCAAAAATACTTTTTCGGAGCAGACGATAAAACAGCTGCACCAGCTGATTATTAAGGACATTGATCCCAACATGGCGGGCAGATACAGAGATATCGATGTATTTATCAGCGGTTCAGACCATACCCCTCCAAGCGCTCTAGATGTGCCTTTACGCATGCGCGAGCTGCTCTTGTGGCAGAGCAAGAATCAAAAGCTGCACTACGTCGTGGAGTTTGCGGCGATGATCCACCATATGTTTGTGAATATCCATCCCTTTGAGGATGGGAATGGCAGAACAGGCAGGCTCGTCATGAATATCTTCTTGATGCAGTACGGTTTTCCACTGGTGATTATCCAGAAGAATGACAGGAGAAAATACTATCGCGTGCTTCAGGCCGCAGACAAAGGCGACTACAAGCCGCTGGTGAATTTCATCGGTCAAGCTGTGTTGCGC
>Ga0210039_1000152_pt1 | contig 75954 bp, 74 predicted proteins | sample CryGeyCG2114_250_3_FD_185460 | JGI IMG/M metagenome (GOLD analysis project Ga0210039, IMG submission 185460) | Groundwater microbial communities from aquifer - Crystal Geyser CG17_big_fil_post_rev_8/21/14_2.50 (SPAdes) (version 2) | ecosystem: Environmental > Aquatic > Deep subsurface >...
TTGGCGAAAACGCCCACCCCCTGCCATGCCCGGCAATGAAGTAAAAGCATGTTTCAGATATATTTTTCATGCCTGCATAGATACTAAAAATCCAGAAAAACTATAGCATTTTTCTGGACTTGAAGGGTCGGGTTTCTGTGCGGAAGCCGTTTGAATCACCGAGCATTTCTCGGGAGTTGGAAAGGGAGTTGCGGTTGCAATGTCCGGCGCGTGAATGCTGTCATTGCCCAAGCGCTCGAACAGCTTAATGGCAAAGTCTTGGATGGCGGATTCGGTGAGTCTGGTCATCAGGCTTTCTTTTGAGTGTAGTAAATTGTAAAACTCTAACGAATAAAAACAAGCCAATGAATCAGCATGTTAATACACACCAAGCACCGCTCTTCTCTTAAATTTATTCATAAATATTCATTCGTCATCTCATTTTAAAAGAAGCCATTCGGTCTCTTAAAATGCCCACCGTTTATGCCATCAGCAGAGTGCATTTTCAGTTGGCTACAATTTGTAGCCAACTGACTGCCTTCCTTTTTCAGGCGCGTTTTGAGCACGCTCCAGTATTTTCTTGGGTTAGTACTTCCGCTTAACGCACCCACCACATCAATCACGCTGAACAGCCACTGCTCCCGCTCCGCATCCCAGTGGCTGCGGACTTCCTGATTCTGGAAGAGTTTGATGTTGCTCATCGGTTAGCCTCCATTTGGACTATTCGAATTTCCGAACAATTGCCTTCGTCACATCGCCATCCGGCGCGTGGATGTAGTCATAGCCCAAGCATTCGAACAGCTTGATGGCGAAGTCTTTGTGGGCGGATTTGGTGAGCTTAGTCATTTTGACAGTGACGATAGAAACTTAATCTGTTCAGCAGTCAGATTACTCGCCAGTACAGCTTTATCCACTTGAGAGCAAAACTTCGCGCAAATCTGCATTTTTCGCCCTTGTTCATCTAATACAACAGGTGGCTTATCTGGATTGTTGGTGGCCGCGCATTCCTCACAATATTTTAATAATTGCTTTCCCTTGTGGGCCGGCCTAGTTCTTTGCTTAATTTGCGCAGCGGTAATTATCTTATATTGCTCTTTTCTCAAAATCGAATTGATAGCCGGGACGACGACTTCAGGTGGAAGAAAGTCTTCCATTTCCCAGTCTTCATTACTGTTTCCTGTTGGCAAGACGCCGTCATATCTCGGTAGGTCAACTTTGGTGACTTTAATATGTTTATACGTCTTTATCTTGTTGCCCTGCTCTCGTCCCTCAGTATCATTATCGAATAAGCAAAGGAATTCTGGCTTATAAGAGAGATCTTCTGCAAAGTTGTTGTAGTACTGCAAATAACCAGCAAATTTTGCTGCGCCACCTGACCATACAATATTGGGTACTGGAAAATTTAAGGCAGATAGAAGAGTAATCAAGTACTTTTTATCTTCCTCACCTTCAACAATTATGTTGAAAGGCATTAGCTCCCAGCCATCGTTATTTGAAATCCCAAGGTGGGTCTTTATGCTTTGTGCCTTCTCGAAATCAGAGGCACATTTTTGTGGCTTCGTATTAATTTCGTAAAATACCTTGTCTGGCTTTCTTAAATATTTTCTCTCCTCAACCGTGCCCACGAAAATGTGCGTACTTTTCAGATTGCTCAGATTTACAAAATGTTGCGAGTGGGTGGTCAATATGACGGGCTGCTCTTGCTTACTCACTATTTCATTCAACACATGTGATACTTTCTTTTGTAACCGCGGCTGGAGAAATGCTTCTGGTTCATCCACGCCCCAGATAATATTTTTTTTGGAGTTCTGTGAAATAAATTGCATCAATGAAAGAAAGACGGCTCTTTGCGCACCACTGCCCTTAGAAGCAATACCATGATTATTGCCGTCATACAGAGTAATCTCAGTCATTGTCTTAACGATATCTCGCAACTTCTCGAACTCGATAAACTTTATTCGTATTTCCTTTCCATTAAGAATGCCGTCAAAATCAGTAAGTTTTTCGAAGCATTGGTTAATACTCCTTTCAATGTCAGATATTGCCGCCTGAGACAACTCAATAAATTCGGCCAGTTTGCTAAGGGGGCGTGATTGCTTTGTCCTTTTCGCATCTAGCGGCAAAAGCCCATCCTTTTCCAATACGACTGAAATTAGTTTTGGTAGGTCAATATTGTGTGATTCAACATATAAGAATTGGTAGCTGGAAAGCATAGCCACCGCACTCTCATCTTCCACATGCTTACCGCCGATATGGTAGGTGATTGTGCCGTCATTGAAGAACGTCACTTTCAGGGATAAAGCTTTCTTGCCCTTCTTTTCAAAAGTACCTACTAATTCTGTTTTTGCTCCAGCCCCTTGCGAGCCATGGTAGATATGGTGCGGAATATCGTCCGCTGGTTTGAAAATATCATCTTGAAATGGATGATTAAAGAACACGTTTAAGGCGCGAAGAAAATTTGTCTTGCCGATATTATTTTCACCACAAATTACCACTGGAGAATTGTCAACAAAGTCAATTTTTACATCTAGTAACGACCGGTATCTCTTAACGTGAAAAGAAGTAAATTTATGATCTTTCATATTAAGGGCCTAACTGTTTAGTTGATTTCAACTCTAACATCGCCGCTCATCAGCTTGGGAAGCAGAGTGTCGCGGAGGGTTTCGAGGGTGCGGATTTGCTTCTGGTTTGTTTTGATCTTCTCAAAAGTTGAAGCAATAACCTTATCGAATTCTATTAGCTTGCCCTCAGGCGGAATATTTAGTGGCAGCGCCTTGAAATTAGATTTCGAGATTTCCTCAAATGTTGAGCCGTTGCCTGCGCTTTTTATCTCATCCATGTTTGCCAAACACCAAAGGTCAGTAGTGTCCGGTTAAATTAGCCATTCCCGCCACGAAACTCAATAACGGAGGGGTTTATAGCGTAAATATTTTGGTGCCGATTTGAAATCAGTTTACCTATATTCCGGTTCAAGTAACGTCCAGAGGTCGATTTCTCTGGAGGTGAGCTATGAACATGGGCAAAACGCTGTTCGCGCAGATCATGGAATTCATTCCCTGGACCAGCTTGGCGCGCATCGTGGCACGCTACGGTGGCGATTCCGGCGTGCGCAGCTTGAGCTGTCCAGAGCAATTCCGCGCCATGGCCTTTGCGCAGCTGACCTACCGCGAGAGTCTGCGCGATATCGAAACCTGTTTGCTGGCCAACCAGACGAAGCTGTACAGCATGGGCTTTCGTTCGCCGGTCAGGCGCTCGACACTGGCCGATGCCAACGAAGGGCGCGACTGGCATATATGGGCCGATCTGGCCGCGCTCCTGATCAAGCGGGCGCGCAAGCTTTACTGCAACGACAGCTTCGGTATCGAGCTGTCCAATACGGTGTACGCGCTGGATGCAACGACCATCGATCTGTGCCTGTCGCTGTTTCCATGGGCGCCGTTTCGCACCACCAAGGCGGCGGTCAAGTTGCATACCTTGCTGGACCTGCGCGGCAACATCCCGGCTTTCATCCATATCTCGGACGGCAAGACCCACGAGGTCAATGTGCTCGACATGCTGGCCTTCGAGGCGGGCGCTTTCTACATCATGGATCGCGGCTATCTGGATTTCGCGCGCTTGTATGCGTTGCATCAGGCAGGCAGTTTCTTCGTGACACGCGCCAAGCGTGGCATGGATGCGCACCGGTTGTACTCGATGCCAACCGACCGCAGCACCGGGATCATCTGCGACCAGCGCATCAGGCTGAACGGTTTCTACATCGCCCAGGACTATCCCGAACAACTGCGACGCATCCGTTTCAAAGACCCGGAATCCGGCAAGACGCTGGTGTTCCTGACCAACAACACCGCCTTGCCCGCACTGACCATTGCCGCGCTGTACAAGAGCCGCTGGCAGGTCGAGTTGTTCTTCAAGTGGATCAAACAGCATCTGCGCATCAAGCGTTTCATCGGCAACAGCGAGAACGCCGTGAAGACGCAAATCTGGTGCGCTGTCGCAACGTATGTGCTGATCGCCATCGTTAAAAAGGAGCTTCAATTGGATGCCTCGCTCTACTCGCTGCTACAGATTCTTTCGGTGTCTGTTTTTGAGAAAACCCCGCTGGATCAGGCTTTGTCAGGGGGCGATCAACTTGCAGAACAGACAACTTTTGCTAACCAACTAAATTTGTTCGACTTTTAACCGGACACTACTGACCAAAGGTACATGAAGTAATTTGAAGCCAGCTTATCGCAAACAATCGCTATGTACCCTTGGTTGATTGCGACAGGAATATCGGAAATCGCCAAGTAACCGATTGGGGCACGCGACGATAGCAACACCGTTCCCACTGGGAGCAAACCAGAACCTATTTGCGCGAGACCTTTTTCGGTAATTTTTCTTTCCGTGTCAAAAATGAAAACCGAGTCGTGACTTGATAAATCCCTAGGTGTAGACCAACGAACATTTCCATCCCAAAATTCCGGCGCTTTGGTGCTAGGTGTAGTACCGCCTTTGACTGAAATCACATCATCTAATGTGCATACCTCCCAATCCACCTGCGCCTCTTCCACGAACCACTGGCGGAACAGGGAATCGGCCATGGTTTCGAGGGTTTTGTTCTGGCGGTGCAGCAGGTCAATTTTGTCGTCGAGGCTACTGAGGACGGCGGCGATGGCTTTTTGTTCATCCGTGTTTTCTACAATTTCCACATCAATGGAATTCAGCAACGTTTGCGTAACGAGTGGGTGACTTGAGCCTTCCGCATGCTGATTCAAATCCAAATGTTTCAGAAAGTAGAAAAGGTATTTTGCGTTGTTTTTTTCTTTTGGTTTTGCTGCGAGCGCATTATCGGATACCCAGATTGGCTGATCTTCATAGTAGGTCGCGCCGCAATACGCACCGACTCGCCCGATTACAATAGTTTCGCCTTCATAGTTTGCATCTGCGCTGTAACCCAGTATCCCGTTGCCGCCATAAATCGGGGTTGCGCCCTCGCTTGACGGTCTCGTTTTGCCGTTTCCAAACTTGATTACGTCACCAAGTTTGCAATTCAGCATGCCACTCATACCTTCACCTTCGCCAGATTCTCGGCAATAGCCCTGTTCAGCTTCGCCTCTTCCAGCAACTGCGCCTCGAACTCCGCCTTCAGCGTAGCGAAGCGCTCGGCAAAGTTAAAATCGTCCTCTTCGTCAGGTAGGCCGACGTAGCGGCCCGGCGTAAGCACGTAGTCCAGTTCTGCTACGCGCGAGAGCGGCACGGAGGCGCAGAAGCCTTTTACGTCTTCGTACTGCAAACCCTCACCCCCAGCCCCTCTCCCGCTTGCGGGCGAGGGGAGTTGAAGCCAGGCATGGTAGGTGTCGGCGATCTGCTGAACGTCTTCCTGCGAAAGCTCCTTGGTGCGGCGGTTGATGAGGTGGCCGAGGTTGCGCGCGTCGATGAAGAGGATTTCCCCTTTGCGCGGGTGGCCGTTGGTTCTGGCACGATTCATGAACCACAGCGCGGCCGGGATCTGCGTATTCAGGAAGAGCTTGGCGGGCAGGTTGACGATGCAGTCGATGAGGTTGCCATCCGCGATGAGGGCCTTGCGGATTTCGCCTTCGCCGCTGGTCTTGCTGGTGAGCGCGCCTTTGGCGAGCACCACGCCGGCGCGACCTTGCGGGTTGAGGTGGTAGGCGAAGTGCTGCAACCAAGCGAAGTTGGCGTTGCCTGCGGGCGGTGTGCCGTATTTCCAGCGGCCATCGTTGCGCAGCAGTTCGCCGCTCCAGTCGCTGACGTTGAACGGCGGGTTGGCGATGATGAAATCGGCCTTGAGGTCTTTGTGCGCGTCGTTGAGGAAGGAGCCTTCGTTGTTCCATTTCACCTGCGAGGCGTCGATGCCGCGTATGGCGAGGTTCATCTTGGCCAGCCGCCAGGTGGTCTGGTTACTTTCCTGCCCGTAGATGGAGATGTCGTTGACGCGGCCTTGATGTTCTTCGACGAACTTTTCCGATTGCACGAACATGCCGCCCGAGCCGCAGCAGGGGTCGAACACGCGGCCTTTGTAGGGCTCCAGCATGGCGACCAGCAATTCAACAATGCTGCGCGGCGTGTAGAACTGCCCGCCCTGCTTGCCTTCGGCCAGCGCGAATTCGCCGAGGAAATATTCGAACACATGGCCCAGCACATCGGCACTGCGCGCCTTGGCATCGCCCAGCGCGATGTTGCCCACCAGGTCGATCAGCCCGCCGAGACTGGCGGGGTCGAGGTTTTGCCGCGCGAATACCTTGGGCAGCACGCCCTTGAGGATGGGGTTTTCTTTTTCGATGGCATCCATCGCCGCATCGACATGGCCGCCGATGTCGGGCTGCTTGGCCTTGGCAAGCAGGAATGACCAGCGTGCCTCGGACGGCACGAAAAAGATGTTCTCGGCTTTGTATTCGTCTTTGTCTTCGGGATCGGCCCCGGCCATTTCGCCTTCGCCTTTTTGCAGCTTGGTGTACATCTCCTCGAACGAGTCGGAGATGTATTTCAGGAAGATCAGGCCTAGCACTACATGCTTGTATTCGGCGGCGTCGATGTTCTTGCGCAGCTTGTCTGCGGCTTTCCAGAGTTGTTTTTCCAGCGGTTCGGCTTGGGTTTCTTTTGGTGCTTTGGCCATGGTTATTCTTGTTGTCTTTAACTATCAACGGGATGAACCGGGATTGTATGGCATTACAAGCATTAGTCAGACGATATTCTTGTCACCGCCTAATTGCGGTCATTCGGGAATGTTTTGACACGTGCTTCGATGACTTCTTCGACCGAGAAGCCGTCACTTCTGCAAGCTCAGGACATGCTTCGGCCGCGAATGGTTCGCCAGCAAGTTGGCTCCTGCAAAAAGAATTGAAAGTGCGGTATGTGCCCTCGCTGCGCGAGGTTCACGCCAACACCAAGGTTCAACGCAGGAAATCGAACAGCGACAATTGGGTGATACGGGCGAAGGATTGCTGCGCGGCTTGCAGGGTGAGTTGTTGCTGGTTGAGTGTGCTGATCGCCTGCAGGAAATCGGTGTCCTGGATTTTGGACAGGGTCTGTTTGTATTGCAGGCCAAGGTCTTCGCCAGTGCTTTGCAGGGCATCCAGTTCGCGCAATCTTGCGCCTGTCGTCGCGCGCACTGCCAGTACTTTGTCCAGCCCATGCCCGAGTTCGCCCAGGCTCTGTTGCACTCCCTGCTGAAAGGCGGCAGTCGCCGCCGGATTGCCAATGCCCGGCGGTGCATTCAAGGTCGCGATCAAATTGGTCAGGGTGGCGAACACGCTCTGGTTGCTGCTTGGCGCGATATCAAAGACATCGGCATCGGCCGGTGCGCCCTGCACTTCGAACTGGATGCCGTTGAAGCTGATCGCCTGTCCGCTGACGTAAGGCTGCGCGGCAAGCACCGCCGTGCCGGGCGGGCCGGCGGTCACATCGGCCACATCAAAGGTCGTCACGCCGCCTGCCACATTGAACGTAACCTGGTACTGGTTGGCGGCATATTGCGTGGCATCCAGCACGCGACCTTGACTGATGATGCCGCTGCCGGTGTTGGCACCAGCCGGTGCAGTCTGGAAGGTGCCGTTGCCGTTGCGGATGCGCATGAAGATGTCGGCGCCGTTATCTGCGGCTGCAATCTGGCGCGAGGGAGCGGCCTGAATTAGGCGCTGCACATCGTCGCCCTGATAGCTCACGCCGGCGCCAGTCTCGACGAAGGGCTGGACACGCCCCTGCGCGCCGGAGAACAGGAAATTGCCCGCGCCGTCGGTGCTGTTGGCCAGGCCGATCAGTTCCTGCAAGCGGCCGCTCAAATCTCCGGCAATGCTGCGCAGATCGCTCGCGTTGAGGGTCGCGTTGCCGGCTTGCACCGTCAGTGCCTGTGCATCCTGCAACAGCGAGGTCACGCTGCCGAGGATGCTTTCGCTCAACGACAGTGTGTTGACCGCTGCGGTACGGTTGGCGGCAAACTGGGTGTTCGCCGCATCCGCCTGATTAAGTTCGATCGCGCGCGCGGCGGCGGCGGGATCATCCGCCGGATTGAGAATGCGCCGCCCGGTCGAGATCTGCGCCTGGGTTCGGGCCAGACTGGTTTGCAACTGGTTCATGTTGGCAACGCCTTCGCTGAACAGGGTACTAGTACTGATGCGCATGATGATTAGCCTCCGAGTTGCAGCAGTGAATCGAACATGGTCTGCGCGATCGCCATGGCTTTCGCCGCCGCCTGATAAGCTTGCTGGAATTTGAGCAGGTTCGCCGCTTCTTCATCCAGATTGACGCCGGATTCGGACTGCTGCGCGCGGCTGATCTGCGCCAGCATGCTGGATTGCGCCTGGCTGGTCACGTCCAGTTCGCGGGTTTGGCTGCCCACCTGCGCGATCAACTGGCCATAAGCCCCTTGATAACTGGTGGTGCCGTTGGCCAGCGTGTTCGCGGTCTGCAATTGCGCCAGCCTGAGCATGTTGCCGCCGTCGGTCGAGGCATTGCTGTTGGGGCCGATGCTGAAGGTGTCGCCCGCGACCGGAGTGCCGCTGATCTGTGTGGTCCAGCCGTTGATGGTGATTGGGGTGCCGGTGGTATAGGGTTGCGGACCGACCGGCGCACCGGTGCCGGTCGCGGTATAGGTGTTGGGGGGGGTACCAAAAGTCAGCGTGATCGGCTGTTGCAGGTTGGCATCCAGCGGCAGGCCGCCGCTGACAACGGGTTGGGCGATGGTCGCATTCCCCAGATTGGTGAGCGGCGTATTGGCCCGCAGCGGATTACCCGCCGCAATGCTCGCCGGATCGCCAATGGCCAGGGTGAAATCGCGCGCGCCGGTCGCGGTGGGGCGAATGCGCCAGGCATCGCCCGCCGCATCAGCCACCGACCCCGCCGTCCGTTGCAACGTGATGCCGGTGCCGCTGACCCCCTGCGGGGTGGCCAGTTGCGCTGCGGTGAACGACTGCACGGCGACGTTGGTCGCGGCATTGAATACGGTGTAACTGGCGCCGTCGAAACGCAATTCATAGTCGGCGCCGGTGAGCACGCCGCTATCGCTGATGGCGGCGCTCAAGGTGGCGTTGCCGACATTGCTGCTGGCGGCACCCACTTGCGGTGTGCCGGCATTGAAGAACGCGCCGCCGAGGGCGCCATTCAGGTCTATTCCTTGCTGGTGCTGCCGGTTGAAGGTGTCGGCGATGCCGATGGCGATGCGGCCGAGGGCGTTTTGCGCCGGATCAAGCACCTCGCTGCGGAACGCGAGGAAGCCGCCCAGATTGCCGCCCTGCAAAGCGTTTTGCTGAATGCGGCTGACGCCCCCGTTATTGACGTACACCACTTCCAGCGCGCTCTGGTCGGTGAGCGAAGCCGCCGCCTGCAAGGTGGCGGTCTGGCTGCCGATCACCAGCGACTGGCCGTTGCCGATGAACACATCCATCGAGCCGTCGGGTTGCTTGATCGAGGTGACGCGAATCTCCTGGCTCAATTGGTTGATCAGTTGGTCGCGCTGGTCGAGCAGATCGTTCGGTACTTGAGTCTGCCCGCTTTGCGCTTGGGCGCGCACGATGGTGTCGTTCAAAGCGGCAACCTGCTTGGCGTAGCTGTTGATGAGCGTCACGCTGTTGCCGATCTGGCCGTTTAAGCCATCACGAATTTCGCTCATGCGCCCGTCCAGTGTCTGCAGGCGATTACTCAACGATTGGCTGCTGCCGAGCAACGCCTGGCGTGCGGCGATGGATTCCGGCGTATCCGCCACCGCATTGGCGGCGCTGAAAAAATCCTGCAGCGAAGTGCTCAAGCCGCCGTTGCTGTCGCCCAGAAGATTGCTGATTTGCGTGGCCAGATCGAACTGTGTGGAGAGATTGCTGGCGCGAGTCTGCGCCTCGGTCAGTTGCGCGCCGAGGAACTCGCTGTAGATGCGTTTCACTGCGGTCACATCCGCGCCCTGCCCGAAGAAACCGGAGCCGGTGTTTTGCGGCAACAGCGCCGCCTGCACGATCTCCTGGCGCGAATAACCCGGCGTATTGGCGTTGGCGATGTTGTGCGCAGTCACGTTGATGCCCGCCTGGGCGACCTTCAGCGCGCTGACCCCGATACCATAGATTCCAGAACCCATCTAACTCTCCTTGCAACCCGTCGGAAAGGTTATCGGCACGTGGCGCAAAACCTTTAGGCTTTTGTGTTGATACTGCCGATTGCCCTTTCAAGCTTGTCCGCATACTGCGGGTCGGTGGCGTAGCCCGCCTGTTGCATCGAGCGGGCAAATCCGGCCGCTTCCCGTTGTTCCAGCACGGTGGCATAGCGCGGCTGTTCGCCGAGCAGGCGGGCATAATCCTCGAATGCTTCGGCGTAGGAACCATAAGCGCGAAAACGTTCCACCTGCTTGCCGGCGACACCGTCGTGATATTCGGTCGTCGTCACCGCCGCCACCTTGCCTTGCCAGTTTTTATCGGCCTTGATCCCGAACAGGTTGTAGCTGTTGCTGCCGTCCGCCATGCGGATCTCGTGCTTGCCCCAGCCGCTCTCCAGCGCCGCCTGCCCCAGCATCAGCTCTGCCGGGATGCCGGTGCGGCGGCTGGCCTGTTCGGCCTGCGGCAACAGTTTGTCCACGAAAGTCTGTTTGTCCGTGGCGTAGGACGAGACAGCTGCGCCGGGCGGCGCGGCGGGCGGCGCTTGCGGGCCGAGCTGGCGCACCATCATGTCAGCCAGACCGATGCCGCGCCGCGACATTTCCTGCGCCAGTTGCTGGTCGAGCATGCCGGTGAACATTTTCGTCTGCTCGCTATCCATCATGCCGTCCTGCGGCGTCGCCTCGCGCATGCTCTTCAGCATCATGTCGAGGAACAGCGTTTCGAACTGCTGCGCCACTTTTTTCAGCGCCTGCTCCGGCGCCTGCCGTGCCTGGTAGCGCAGTTTGGCCAGCGTTTGGCTATCGGCGGCCAGCGTGTTAAGCGGTGTCGGGGCGATGCTCACGTCGGCTCCCTAGATGATCTCGAGTTCGGCGCGCAGTGCCCCCGCCGCCCGCATTGCCTGCAGGATGGCGAGCATGTCCTGCGGCGTCGCGCCGATCGAATTCAGCGCCTTGACCACCTCGCCCAGCGAGACGCCGCGCTTCAGGTGCAACAGATTGCCGGGTGCGGCCTTGATGTCTATCGTGGCATTGGTCACCGCCGCCGTTTGCCCGCCCGCCAGCGGATTGGGCTGGCTCACGGTATTTTCGGCGCTGATCACCACGGTCAGGTTGCCGTGCGCCACGGCGCAATCGGCCAGCATCACGTTTTGGTTCATCACCACTGAACCGGTGCGCGCATTAATGATGACCCTGGCACTACCGGCAGCGGCATTGACCTCCAGATTCTCGATGCGCGACAGGAATTGCACCCGCGCATTGCCCCCCGGGGCTGTCACTTGCACGGTGCGCGCATCGAGCGCACTGGCGGCGGGAATCTCGGTCTCAATATCGCGGTTGATGGCATCGGCCATGCGCGCGGCGGTGGTGAAATCGGCCGTATTCAGTTGCAGATAGATGAATTCACCCTGCCCCAGATTGGTCGGCACCGCGCGCTCGACGGTCGCTCCGTTCGGGATGCGCCCCACGTCCAGGTGGTTGACCACGGTCTTGCTGCCGCCCGCCGCCGCGCCCGCCCCGCTCACCAGCAGATTGCCCTGTGCCAACGCATACACCTGTCCGTCCGCGCCTTTCAACGGCGTCATCACCAGGGTCCCGCCGCGCAAACTCTTGGCATTGCCGATGGACGACACCGTAACGTCGATGGTCTGGCCCGGCCGCGCAAATGCGGGCAGGGAAGCTGTCACTGTCACCGCCGCCACGTTCTTTAACTGCAAACTGGTGCCGGGCGGCAGGGTCACCCCCATCTGCGCCAGCATGGTGACGATGCTCTGCACGGTGAACGGCGTCTGCGTGGTCTGGTCGCCGCTGCCGTCCAGCCCCACCACCAGACCATAGCCAAGCAACTGGTTCTCGCGCACCCCCTGCACGCTGGCCAGATCCTTGATGCGCTCGGCGGCTGCGCCAAAGGTGGACAATCCGAGCAAAACCGCCAGTATCAACTTCAACAGATGTTTCATCGCAATCTCCTAGAACGGCAGCACGCTGGCAAAGATGCGCGCGAACATGCTGGTCACGTCGGCCGCATCGAGACTGGTCGTGCCCTTGTATTCGAGGTGCACGTCGGCCACCCGGGTCGATAGCACGGTGTTGTCACCGCGAATATCCGGCGTAAAAACCACCCCGGAAAAACGCACATATTCGTTTGAATGGCGAATGCTCACCTGCTTCTCTCCCGCCACGCGCAGATTGCCGTTGGGCAACACCTCGGTCACTGTCGCGGTCAGCGTGCCGTTGAAGGTGTTGGTGCCGGAAGCGTCGTTCTTGCTGGACGAATTGACGCTGCTGCCGCCGGAATAGCCGCCCGGAACCACCAGCTGCGACTGCAGGCTGACACTGCCGCTATTGTCCAGCGAGCTATCTGACTTGCCGGTGGCCGAAGTACTTTCGGCAATCACGATGGTGAGCAGATCGCCGACGTGGCGCGCGCGCCGGTCTTCGAACAATGGCCGGTCGTTCACTCCGGCCTGAAAGATTGCGCCGTTGGCGGTCGGCACGGCAACGACAGCGGGCGGCGCGGCGGTCAGCGGCGCGCGGATGCTGGTGGACGGCGCGCAGGCGCCGAGAAGCGCCACCCCCGATACAAGAAAAATCAGACGAATCATTGCCGGGCCTCGCTAAATTTGGGTCAGTCTTTGCAGCATCTGGTCGGAGGTGGTGATGGACTTCGAGTTGATCTCGTAGGCGCGCTGGGTCTGGATCATGTTCACCAACTCTTCCACCACATTGACGTTGGACGTTTCGACATAACCCTGGCTGAGACTGCCGGTGCCGTTGGTGCCGGGCACGTTGGTATTTGGCGCGCCGCTCGATGCGGTTTCCAGATACAGGTTCTGCCCCATGCTTTCCAACCCGGCCGGATTGATGAAGGTCGCCAGCTGGATGCTGCCCACCTGCACCGGCGCGGTCACGCCGGCCTGGGTGACCGACACTACCCCGTCCAGTCCGACTGTGACCGAGGTCGCATTCGCCGGCAGAGTAATCGCCGGTTGCACCACATAGCCGTTGGCGGTTACCAGCTGCCCCTGATCGTCACTCTGGAACGAGCCGTCGCGGCTGTAGGCGGTGTTGCCGTCGGGCAATAACACCTGGAAAAAACCGTTGCCCTGGATCGCCAGATCGAGCTGGTTGCCGGTCTGCTGCAAATTGCCCTGGGTGTGGATGCGCTCGGTGGCGATCGGGCGCACCCCGGTGCCGATCTGCAAACCGGAGGGGATTTGCGTCTGCTGCGAAGACTGCGCGCCCGGCTGGCGCAGGTTCTGGTACAGCAGATCCTCGAACACCGCGCGCGAACGCTTGAAGCCGGTGGTGCTGACGTTGGCCAGATTGTTGGAGATCACATCCATCTGCGTCTGCTGCGCTTCAAGCCCGGTTTTGGCGATCCAGAGTGAACGTATCATGGCGGGGTTCCTTTAAAAAATCAGGCGTTGAGGTTGAGCACGCTGCTTGCGTGGCCCGCGTTCTCGTCGGCTTTTTGCAGCAACTTCATCTGCGTGTCGAACTGGCGCGCCAGCGCAATCATGCTGACCATCGCATCGACGGCGTTGACGTTGCTGCCTTCCAGACTGCCGCCGACCACGGTGACCGCCGCATCGGCTTCTGCCGGGTTGCCGTCGCGCATGCGAAACAATCCGTCTTCGCCGCGCACCAGTTGGTCTTCCGGCGGATTGGTCAGCTTGATGCGACCGACCACCGCCACGCTGGCTTTTTGCGAATCGCTCTGCACGGTGGAAATCGTGCCGTCCTTGGCGATGGTGATTTCGCTATCGGGCGGAATGGTCAGCGGCCCGGCGTCGCCCTGCACGGTCAGGCCGTTGCGCGTCTGCAGAATGCCGTTCGGCTGAATCTGAAAACTGCCGTTGCGCGTGTAAGCCTCGTTACCGCCGGCATCCTGCACCGCGATCCAGCCGCGGCCGTCCAGCGCCACATCCAAAACGCGTCCGGTCTGCTGCATCACGCCCGGGGTGAAATCCGTGCCCGGTGTCGAATCCACCACGAAAGTGCGGGTGGGCAACCCTTCCCCGCGCAACGGCACAGCGCGGAACGCGTCGATGCTGGCGCGGAATCCCGGCGTGTTGAGGTTGGCCAGATTGTGCGTGACCGACGCCTGCTTATGCAGAGCCTGGGTCGCGCCCGACATCGCGGTATAGATCAGTCTGTCCATGGCTGTTTCCTTAATTCTCAAGTCGGGCAAAAACCCGACCTGCAGTTTTTAACGCAGGTTCACCAGTGTCTGCAGCACCTGGTCCTGCGTCTTCACCGTCTGTGCATTGGCCTGATACACCCGCTGCGCGGTAATCATATTCACCAGCTCGGCAGTCAGATCGACGTTGGAATCTTCCAGCGCGGAAGTCTGCAATACGCCCAGGCTGGCCGAACCTGGCACGCCGGTTAGCGGCGTGCCGGAAGTCGAAGTCTCCGCCCAGTTGTTGCCACCCAGCGGTTGCAGACCCTGCGGGTTGTTGAAGTTGGACAACACCACCTGTCCCAGCGTGGTGGTCTGGCCGTTGGAATAACGGCCGGAGATGATGCCATCCGCGCCGGTACTGAAGCCGGTCAGACGGCCCGAGGTAAAACCGTCCTGGCTCAGGGTGTTGACGCCGAAGATGCCGCCGAATTGCGACGTGCCGGCGAAGTTAAACGCCAGCGTCTGCGGCGCGGCGCTCGCCGGATTGGTGACGGTCAGCGACACACCAATCGCGCCGGACGTGCCAGCCGCCGAGGTGGTAAAGGTGTTCGGGCCGGTGATCGCGGTGATGGTTGTGGCGGCAGGAAAACCGCCGCCGGTAACTGTCGCGCCGACCGACAGACCGGTGGTGCTATTTACCGTCGCGGTCGTGCCAGCGCCATCCAGCGAGGAACCCGCCAGCGTGATCGGCGGCGGGGTTGGATTGAACGCGGCCGAGGTCACCGGCGCAGTCGGCGTGGCCAGGGTGCCGTTGGTGTTGAAAGTCATCGCGGTCAGCGGCGTGCCGGCCGCCGGGATCACGTTGCCGTCCACGACCAGATGAGTGTCCCAGCTATTGGCCGCCGTTTTGGAAAAATACAGCGAGGCGACATGGCTGGCGCCGAGACTGTCGAATACCGTCATCGAAGTAGAATTGGTGAAGGTGGCGGAATTATTCGGGTCAAAGGCGGGCGCGGCCGGAATGATGGCGGAACGCGCATCCAGGTTCAGCCCGGCATTGATCGTGGTGGTCTGCCTGGGCAACAGGTCGGCGGTCGAGATTTGCAAATCGGCCGGTGTGGTCGCCACGATCTGCCCCAGCGCATTGGGCAGGAATCCGGTCAGGCGCAAGCCCTGGCTGCTGACGATGAAGCCGTCCTTGTCGAGCTGGAACTGGCCGTTGCGCGAATAGGAAACGGCGCCGTTGTCGTTCAGGCGGAAAAATCCGCTGCCGCTCACCGCCATGTCCAGTGCGTTGTTGGTGGTGGTGATGTTGCCCTGGGTGAACTGCTGCGCCACCTCGGCCACCCTGACACCGATGCCGACTTGCGTGCCACCGGAACCGGCGAGCGAATTGGCATACACATCGGCAAACTGCGCCTGCGACAGCTTGAAGCCGACGGTATTGGCGTTGGATACATTGTTACCGATCACATCCAGATTCTTGGCGGCGGCGTTGAGACCGGAAAGTCCTTGCTGAAAGCCCATGACGTTCTCCTTATAAAATTTGCTTGATGGCATTCAGGCTGACATCGCCCAGTTTGCCGACATTGACTGTAACCCCGTTTTGCGATTGCGCCACACTGTTGACCAAACCGTATTCCAGCGTCGCCGTCGCGCTTTTCTGCCCGCCCAGTTCGGATACCGCGCTGATGGTGTAACGGCCATCCGGCGCGGTGGTGCCGCTGTCGGTCAGACCGTCCCAGGTCATCTGCACGATGCCGCTGTCCTGCGCGCCGAGTTGCAGGGTGCGTACGCTGCGACCCGATGCATCGTTGATACTGAGCGTGAGCTGATCCGCCGGCTGTGCCAGCTCGACCGCGGCAAATCCCTGGCCGTTGCCCAGCTCGACACCATCGCCGGTGACCAGCACCGGATGGCCGATCATGGAAACCGCCTGCAGCGATTGTGACGCCAGCATGCTGCTGCTCAAAGCCTGCACTGTGTTGTTCAGCTTGTCGATGCCGGTCACCGTCGAGAGTTGCGCCATCTGTGAGGTCACCTGCGCGTTATCCAGCGGATTGAGCGGATCCTGATTCTTCATCTGCGTAACCAGTAACTTCAGGAAACGATCCTCTGTCTCTTTGATCTGCGATTGTTCACTTGCGGGTACGGCAAAAGCGTTCGCCGTGTTCTGAACCGAAGCAACCATGATGCGTCTCCTTATTGTCCGATGGTGAGGGTTCTCTGCAGCAAAGTCTTGGAGGTGTTAAGCACCTCGACATTGTTCTGGTACGAGCGCGAAGCGGAGATCATGTTCACCATCTCCTCCACCGGGTTGACATTCGGCATCGTCACATAACCCTGTTCGTTCGCCAGCGGATGGCCGGGGTCATACACCACGCGCATCGGCGAAGTATCTTCCACCACCGCGCTGACCTTGACCCCCTGCCCGACCTGTCCCGCCACCGGCGCCGTTTCAAAGATGACCTGCTTCGCCTGGTAGGGATTGCCGTCCGGCCCGGTGGCGCTGTCGGCATTGGCCAGATTGCTGGCCACCACATTCAGCCGCTGCGATTGCGCCGCCATGGCCGAACCGGCGATGTTGAAAATATTGAAGAGCGACATGATGATTATTCCTCCTAACGGCCATGGCAAGTAGCCACCCCTGATGATAAAACTCGCCATGCCCGTTCCCCCCATCCCAACCTTCTCCCGGCGGGAAAGGGGCAAACAAATCACTGCGCGAGATTCAGGTTAACCTTGCAAGGCGGCCAGCACATCCTTGCCTCGTTCCGAAATGAAGCGCACGCTGGCTTCATAGCGCAGTGCGTTGTCGGCGAACTGCGTCCGCTCCGTATCCATCTCCACCGTGTTGCCGTCGGCGCTGGGCTGGGTCGGTATGCGGTATTGCACCGGCGCGCCCATCACGGTTTCACCGGCTTCGCCCTGCAAATGCGCGGCGGCCGTCGTATTCAGCGGCAACTGCGCGCCATCCCCGCCCAATGCGCCCTGCAACGCGCGGGCAAAATCAATGTCGCGTGCCTTGTAGTTCGGCGTGTCGGCATTGGCAATGTTGGCAGCCAGCAATTCCTGCCGCGCCGCGCGCAGATTCAATGCCGTCTGATGAAACTGGAACATCTCATCTATCCTGCTGCTCATTGAAATCTCCTGCCTTGTACTTTTTTGATGACTCGCATCCTAGGCCGGGCACCGTCAAATCGATTCGCGGATTAGCGGCGAAAACCCGCCGCATTTCCCGCCTTCGATCCGGCGCCCGCGCGAGACAATGCCGGCCATGAACCTAAAGACCTTAATTTCAAGCCACAGAGAACACAGAGAACACAGAGAAAGTCATGGCATCCACTCGTTTTGCCGACATGGGGCGCAATCCTGCGATAGCCGTTTGTTTCTACTCGGTGTTCTCTGCGGCTGACTGAGCCTCTAAGGATGAAACACACTCTCCCCCTGCTTATGTTGTTATTCCTTTGGAATGGAGCGGCCATTGCCGCGCCGCGCCAGGATCCGGCGGCGATCCGCGCGGTGGCGGATGCCTACGCGCGGGAACAGACGCGTACCCTGCCGGGCACCGTCCACATCGAAATCGGCAACATCGACCCGCGCCTGGCGCTGGATGCCTGCCCGTCCCTGCGCGCCTATCTGCCCGCCGGCGCCAAGTTGTTCGGCCATACCAGCATTGGTGTGCGTTGCGAAGTCCCGCATAGATGGTCAATTTTGGTACCGGCGACCATTCGGGTGACGGTCGAACGCCTGGTCAGCAACAGGCCGCTGGCGCAGGGCAGCCTCATCAGTGAGGCGGATTTCACCCTGCAACGCGGCGAAATGGATAGGTCCGGCATTCTCCTGTCGCCCGAGCAGGCACTAGGAAAAAAACTTAAATACGCCATCGGCGCCGGGCAAGTATTGCGCGCAGACATGCTGCGCGAACCGAACGTGATCCGGCAGGGACAGACCGTCACCCTGGCCGTGCAGGGCGGCGGTTTTCACATCAGCCGTCAAGGTTACGCGCTGAATGATGCCGGGGCGGGCAGCACCGTGCGCATACGACTGGCATCGGGGCAAGTGATGACGGCACGCGCGACAGCGGACGGCGCGGCGGAGATGGCGCGCTGATTGCGGTCGCCGGGATAAATACAGGAATCGAAGCGAACGCCGGACAAGTCTGCTAAAGTTTTCGCAGAATCTGCCGATACAACAGGCATTCCAATGTTTCAAGATGGAGTACAGCATGAAAATCAATCAAACTGGCAAGCCATTACCCGTCAGCGGCAACACCGAATCGACCGCACGCAATCCGGCGGCCAAATCCGGCGACGGGCCTGCAGGCGGTGCCCGCATTCCTGCTGACAGCACCAGTGTGCAACTGGGAACCACCGGCGCCCAGTTGCGCGAACTGGAAAGCAGCATCGCCAGCGCGCCGGTAGTGGACAGCCAGAAGGTGGCGGAGATCAAACAGGCGATCAGCGACGGACGTTTCCAGGTCAACGCCGGCGTGGTCGCCGACAAGCTCATCGATACCGTCAAAGACCTCATCAGCGCGAGTCAACGTTGAGTCCCGAGATTAAGAGCCGTCTGCAGGAAGAGCGTGCTGCGTTACAGGCTTTCATCGCCCTGCTTGAACGCGAGCAACAAATATTGCTCGCGCCAGATACCGAACCTCTGCTCGACCTCGCTGCCGAAAAGACCCGCGCCGCCGAGGCGCTGAGCACGCGCGTGCAGCAGCGCGCGCAATACATTCCCGCCGCACCTGGACAGATCGAAAGCTGGTTGCGCGAGCAGGCGCCCGCCGCCCTTGACACCTGGTTCGACATCCGCCGCCTGGGTGCGCAAGCCCATGCCATCAACCAGCGCAACGGCGAACTGATCAAGGTACGCACGCGCTACAACCAGCAAGCGCTGCAAGCGTTGCTCGGCGCCACCCAACAGAGCGCGGGACTGTACGGCCCGCAAGGCAAAACCAGCCTGCCCGGCAGCGGGCGCACCCTCGGCAGCGGTTGAACTGTTTGACAGAGGGAGAGCGGGTTTGGTGGGCCGGACTTCAGTTCAACGATTGCCGAAACTTCTACTGCCGCATCGAACTGAAATCCGGCTTACATCCGCCCCACAGAGTTCACAGTTCGGTATATTTCTTCGCGCTGCCGCGCGCCTTGTCCACCGGATACTTCTGCGCATTCCGTGCAATCTTGTCCAGCACGATCTGTTTCACATCCAGCCGGTAGTGTTGCGCCAGCAACAAGGCATAGGCCAGCACATCCGCCAACTCCTCCTTTACTTTGGGTAGCTCTGCCTCGCTATGCGCTTTCCACAGAAAGCATTCCAGCAACTCCCCCGTCTCGATGGACAGCGCCACCGCCAAGTCTTTCGGATTATGGAACTGCGCCCAATCGCGCTCGTCGCGGAACTTGACCAGGGCGTCGGTGATCTCGGCGATGTCGTTGCTTGGCTTTGGCATGGTGTGATCCTGTTGAATGGAATGAACTAGAGCGCGATGGCACCGCCGGTCGGCGACAAACGCGCCAGCGTATCCTGCCGGTAGAACTGCGCCAGTTGCGCGTACACCGCCGGGCAGGCCTTATGCAGCACATCCGGTGCCTCGAAGAAATACTCGGAAAGCACGGCAAAGAACTCGGCCGGATTCTCCGACGCGTAAGGATCGATCAGTGTCTCCTCGTTCCTGTCCACGCGCCGGCACAAGTCATCGTAAGCGGCCTGCAGGATGCGCGCCCAGTCATCCGAATCCATCCCGGCATGCAGCGGCGGACGGCCGTTCGCGCTACCGTTGCGCATGTCCAGCTTGTGCGCAAACTCATGGATAACCACGTTGAACCTCCCGCCCCAGCCGGACCCTTCCACATCCTGCCAGGACAACACCAGCGGCCCGCGCTCCATCGCCTCGCCGCTGCGCGCGTGGCGCACATGGTGCACCACGCCCGTCTCATCCATCTGTTCACCCTCATAAACGAACTCGCCCGGATAGACCACGATCTCCGTCCAGCCCGCATACCAGTCCTCGCCCAGATTCAAAACCTGCAGCGCCGCGAACGCCGCGATGGTCGTCGCCATCGCCCCCGTCATCTCCAGCCCGCCCGCGCCCGAAAACGCCTTGTCCGCCAGCAAACCGATCACCCGATTGCGCAGCCGTTGCCGCTCAGCGGCATCCAGCCCGTCGAACAGCGGCAGTTCCAACACCGCGCGCCACGCCGCCTCGTCCAGCCCATATCCACCCTTGCCGCTGCCGAACAGACTGGCAAGCAGATCAAGCGGGTTCAACTTCGTTTCTGTGTCGCGCATCGGATAGCGGGAAAAGGGTTTGGGACAAGGGCGATGGTAGCGCTTTTCCGCTCCCTCATCCCGCCCTGTATATCGAATGCCGGTGATCCCGGCAGCCCCGCGCATCCCACGTTTCCCGCACAATAGACCAAACAATCTTATGCACGGCCAACACCAGCGCAAACAAAACACCCCGGCCGTTTCCGCTCCGGGGCATTTTGTGGTGAGGCACACGCGGCCGCTTACCAGCCCGATTCGCGCTCCGGGGTGGCGCTGATCTTGTGGATGGAAAGGTCGGCGCCGTTGAACTCTTCTTCTTGGTCGAGGCGGATACCAACCAGTTTCTTCATCAAGCCATAGACGATGAAACCGCCAATGAAGGCGATGCAGATGCCGAACAGCGTACCGACGAGTTGGGACATAAAGTTGATGCCGCCGAACGCGATGCCGCCTGTTCCGCCCAATGCCTGGGAGCCAAAGATACCGACCGCGATGCCGCCCCAGGTGCCGCACAGGCCGTGCAAGGGCCACACGCCGAGCACGTCGTCGATCTTCCAGCGATTCTGGGTGAGGGTGAACATGACGACGAACAAGGCACCGGCGACGCCGCCGACGATGAGTGCGCCGATGGGATGGAAGACATCCGATCCGGCGCAGACGGCAACCAATCCGGCCAGCGGGCCGTTGTGCACGAAGCCGGGGTCGTTCTTGCCCAGCCATAACGCGGTGAGCGTGCCGCCGACCATCGCCATCAGCGAATTGACGGCGACGAGGCCGCTGATGCCGCCGAGGGTCTGCGCGCTCATGACGTTGAAGCCGAACCAGCCGACGGTGAGGATCCACGCGCCCAGCGCGAGGAAGGGGATGCTGGACGGCGGATGCGCGGTGATGCGCCCTTCCTTGTTGTAGCGACCGTGCCGTGCGCCGAGTAATAGCACGGCGGCGAGACCGATCCAGCCGCCGACGGCGTGCACCACGACCGAGCCGGCGAAGTCATGGAAGCCTGCGCCGAAGGTGGTTTGCAGCCATTCCTGGATGCCGAAGTGGCCGTTCCAGGCGATGCCTTCGAAAAAAGGATAGACGAAACCAACCAGCAGGAAGGTGGCGGCGAGTTGCGGATTGAAACGCGCCCGTTCGGCGATGCCGCCGGAGACGATGGCGGGAATGGCAGCGGCGAAGGTCATCAGAAAGAAGAATTTGACCAGATCGTAGCCGTTCTTTTGCGCGAGTTGTTCCGCGCCGGTGAAGAAATGGATGCCGTAGGCGATGCCGTAGCCGATGAAGAAATAGGCGAGCGTGGAAACAGCGAGGTCGCTGATGATTTTGACCAGCGCGTTGACCTGGTTCTTCTTGCGCACGGTGCCGAGTTCGAGAAAGGCGAAGCCGGCGTGCATCGCCAGCACCATGATGGCGCCCAACAAAATGAAAAGTGCATCGCTACTGATCTTGAGTTCTTCCATGCCATTCTCCAAGAAAGTGCAAATTGCAGATCAGATTGCAAGCCTTGTGCCAGGTTGTAGCGCCATTGATTTATTGGGTTATTTTTCGACGCAAAAGGGGAATACAGGTGTTTCATTCACCAAGATGGTGCTTTTCGGCACACGATGCACCAAAACAAGGCCTTATTCCGGTGCGTGCCAGTTCCCGTTCAGCACCTTTTCCAGCCAGAATAATCCGACGATGGTTTTGCTGTCGTCGATCTTGCCCGCCCTCACCCATTCCAGTGCCTCTTCCGGCGAGAGCTCGAATACTTCGAGGAATTCGCCCTCGTCCAGCTTGCTGCCCTGATGGGTCAGGCCGCGCGCGAGGAAGTACTCCATGCGCTCGTCGGAATAACCGATACACGGCCAGGCGGTGGTGAGATGGATCCACTCGCGCGCGACATAGCCGGTCTCTTCCAGCAGTTCGCGCTGCGCGGTGACAAGGATGTCTTCACCCTCGTCGATCTTGCCGGCGGGCAGTTCGATGAATTCGCGGTGCAGCGGATAACGGTATTGCCGCTCCATCACCAGTTTGCCGTTGTCGAGCAAGGCCAGCATGGCGACCGCACCGGGATGGGTGATGTATTCGCGCGTGCTGCGACTGCCGTCGGGCAATTGCACGGCGTCCTTCAGCACTTCGATGAAGCCGCCGTTGTACACCACGCGGCTGTCCAGTTTTGTTTCAGTCAGATCCATATCAGGTTTTCTTGATCACCTGCATGGCCGTCGCCACCATGCCGGCGATGTCGGCGGCGTTGCCCGGCAGGATCATGGTATTGCCCTGCTTGGCGATGTTGCCGAAAGCATCGACGAATTTCTCCGCGACCTTGAGGTTGACGGCGGTGAGACCGCCCTCGCTCTGGATCGCGGCCGCGACGACGCGCAGCGATTCGGCGGTGGCATTGGCGACCAGCAGCAGCGCTTCCGCTTCGCCCTGCGCGTTGTTGATCGCCGCCTGGCGTGTGCCTTCGGATTCACGGATGGAGGCGGTCATCAGACCTTCCGCCAGATTGATCTCTTCCTGCTTCTTGCCTTCCGATTGTGCGATCAGCGCGCGCTTCTCGCGCTCGGCGGTGATCTGCTTCTGCATTGCGGCCAGCACCTGTTGCGGCGGTGTGATGTCCTTGATCTCGTAACGCAGCACTTTCACGCCCCAGGTGGGGCTGGCCTCATCCAGCGCAAACACCACGGTGCGGTTGATCGCCTCGCGGTCTTCCAGCAACTTATCCAGATCGCGCTTGCCGCATTCGGAGCGCAGCGCCGTCTGTGCCAGCATGGTGATGGCGGCCAGATAGTTGGAGGTGCCGTAACTGGCGCGCGCCGCATCAGTCACCTGGTAATACAGCACGCCGTCCACCTGCACCTGGGTGTTGTCGCGCGTGATGCAGACCTGCGGTTCGATGTCGATGGGGAATTCGGTCAGGCGGTGGCGATAGGCGACACGGTCCATGAACGGGATGACGATGTTCAGACCGGGCTCCAGTGTCCGATTGTATTTGCCGAACCGCTCGATCACCCAGGCATTTTGCTGCGGCACGATCTTGATCGTTTGAAATGCGAGGAAAACGGCGAAGATGCCCAATACAATGACGAATAGATCCATGCGTACTCTCCTTATTCAACGATTAGACAACTGCCGGAAAAATCCCTGATGCGCCAGAGCTGGCGTGTGCGGTCGGCCACCGCATGATCGGCCAGCCGCGCCTGCCATTCCGCGCCGCGATAGCTGACGCGCAGATTGTGGTCGTCGGCCCAGCTCACCACATGCACTTCCTGGCCGATATCGTTCGCCAGATTGCTGTGTTCGTCCGGCCTGGCGGAACGCTTTTTCCAGCCGTAGATCCACGCCACGCTGCCTGTACAAAGCACGGCGGCGATGACAACCTGGATACTCCACTGGGTGCCAAAATAAGCGGCCATCCCCGCCACCAGCAAACCCAGCGCCACGGCCAGCAGATAGAACGTCCCGCTGAACATTTCGGCAATCACCAGCACCACCGCCGCCAGCCACCAGATCCAATGTGCATCCATCATGGTTTCCTTTTGCTTGTCAGAGTCGGCATTGTGCCAGCCCGCGCTGCAAATAAAAACTCCCGCGCGCAGCGGGAGTTTTGGTTCGGTTGCGAGCCACTCAATGCAGCAGCAGCGACTGTTGCACCGAGGCGGCACACACGATCATCAGCGAGTTGGGCAGGATGCCGAGCAGCAGCACCGCCAGGCCGTTGATGGAGACCAGCAGGGCGGTATCCGGTTGCAGGGTGAGCTTCTCATGGCTTTCCGGTGCATCGAAGTACATCAGCTTGACGATGCGCAGGTAATAGAAAGCGCCAATTAACGAGAACAGCAGGGCCAATACCACCAACGTGATGTGACCTGTCTGCACGGCGGCGCTGAACACCGCGAACTTGGCATAAAAACCGATCGTCGGCGGTACACCGGCCATCGAGAACATCAGGATCAGCATCATGAAGGCGAGCCACGGGCTGCGCTGGTTGAGTCCCTTGAAGTCGTCAATCTTGTCTGCCTCGAAGCCTTCGCGCGAGAGCAGCATGATCATGCCGAAGCCGCCCAGCGTCATCAGCACATAGGCAATCGCATAGAACATGGCCGAGCTATAACCGTCGAGCGTGCCGCTCAAAACGCCGACCAGCATAAAGCCCATGTGGGCGATGGTCGAGTAGGCAAACATGCGCTTGATGTTGGTCTGGGCGATGGCGGTGATGTTGCCGATCGCCATCGACAACACGGCGAGCACCATCAGCATGCCGGACCAGTGGACCATCAGCGGCTGCAACGATTCAACCAGGATGCGCATGACAAAGGCGAAGGCGGCCAGTTTCGGCGCGGAACCGATGAGCAGGGTCATCGCGGTCGGCGCGCCGTGATAGACGTCCGGCACCCACATATGGAACGGTGCCACGCCCAACTTGAAGGCGAGACCGGCAACCAGAAAAGCCAGCCCGAACACGAGCAGCATGGTGTTGGCCTGACCGTGCTGGATCACGGCGGAGATCGTCCGCACGTCGAGCGAGCCGGTGCCGCCGTAGATCATCGACATGCCGTACAGCAGGAAGCCGGAAGCCATCGCGCCGAGGACAAAGTATTTCATTGCCGATTCACTGGCCACGGCGGAGTCGCGTTGCAGGGCGACCATCGCGTACAGGCTCAGCGCCTGGATTTCAAGACCAATGTACAGCACCACGAAATTGCTGGCGGAGATCATCACCATCATGCCCAGCATGGAGAGCAGGGTCAGGCCGAGAAACTCGCCGGTGAACAGGCCGCGCACGATCAGGTAACTGCGCGAATACACCAGCATCATGGAGACCGCCAGATAGGTCAGCAGTTTGAGCACATCGGACATCAGGTCGTCCACGAACATGCCGTTGAACAGGTGCGCGATGCCGTCCACATGCGTGCCCACCGTGATCAGCGAACAGCCCAGCAGGGTCAGCTGGGTCAGCAAATAAGTGAAGGTTCGGTTTTGTCCGGCCACGAACTGGTCGGCGATCAGGATTACGCCGATCATGCATAGCAGGAAGACCTCGGCGTAGGCTGGAAACAGGGTTGCGATGTAGCTCATAACGTCCTCTTAGATTTTGGAGCGCGCCAGATGCACCAGCAGGTCGTTCACCGAAGCATGCAATATCTCGGAGAGCGGCAGGGGATACAGGCCCACCAGCAGCACCGCGACGGCCAGCGACAGCATCACCAGTTTTTCGCGCCCGCCAATGTCGTGCAGATGCCTGACGTGGTCGTTGGCGACCGGGCCGAAGATCACCCGCTTGTACATCCACAGCGTGTAGGCGGCACCGAACACCATCGTCGTCGCGGCCGCAAAGGCGTACCAGAAGTTAACCTTGACCGCGCCCAGGATGACCAGGAATTCACCGACGAAACCGCTGGTGCCGGGCAGGCCGCTGTTGGCCATGGCGAACAGCATGAAGAAGGCGGCGAACACCGGCATGGTGTTGGCCACGCCGCCGTAGTCCACGATCTGGCGCGAATGCACGCGGTCGTACAGCACGCCGATACACAGAAACAGGGCGCCGGCGACAAAGCCGTGCGAGATCATCTGCAACAGCGCGCCTTCCATGCCGTAGGCATTAAACAGGAAGAGGCCCAGGGTGACGAAACCCATGTGCGAAATGGAGGAATAGGCCACCAGTTTTTTCATGTCAGACTGGGTCAGGGCGACCAGACCGATATAGACCACCGCGATCAGCGACAACGCGATCATCACCCCGGCCAGTTCATGGCTGGCATCGGGCGCAATGGGCATCGCAAAACGGATGAAACCGTAGGCGCCGACTTTCAGCATGATCGCCGCCAGGATGACCGAGCCGCCGGTCGGCGCTTCCACGTGCGCGTCCGGCAGCCAGGTATGCACGGGGAACATCGGCACCTTGACCGCGAACGCCATGAAGAAGGCGATGAAGATCAGGATCTGCGCGTTCATCGGCAGCGGCAACTGGTAGTAATCCAGAATGCTGAAACTGCCCGATTTGAAATACAGATAGAGCAGCGCCGCCAGCATCAGCAAGGAGCCAAGCAGGGTGTAGAGGAAGAACTTGAGCGCCGCATACACGCGGTTTGGCCCGCCCCACACGCCGATGATGATGAACATCGGGATCAGCATGGCTTCCCAGAATACATAGAACAGCATCGCATCGAGTGAGATGAACACGCCATTGATCAGGCCGGACATGATGAGAAAGCTGGCCATGTATTGCGCCACGCGTTTCTCGATCACCTGCCAGCCGGCGATCACCACGATCAGGGTGAAGAAACAATTGAGCAAAACGAGCAGCAATGAAATGCCGTCCACACCGAGGTAGTAGTGGATGTTGAACTGGCTGATCCACGGCTTCAACTCGACGAATTGCATGGCGCTGGTCATGCGGTCAAAGCCGGTGTAGAGCGGCAATGCGACCAATAAGCCGAGCAGCGCACCGAGCAGGGCGATCAAGCGCGCCAGCGGGGCGTTGCGGTCATTCCCCGTCGCCAGCACCAACCCGCCAAACACGATGGGCAGCCAAATGACAACGCTTAACAATGGGTATCCGAAAATCATGCTTCTTCCTTCGTTGTAGATCGGGTTTCAACCCGACACCTTCATTATTTCAGGCCCGTGCCCGTGATACCGCTACACAAACCAGGTGCGCACCGTCAACAGCAGCGACACCCCGAGGATCATCCAGAATGCGTAGTGATAGACGTAGCCGGTCTGGAATCCGCGCAGCACACCGGAGAACATGCCCACCACTTTCGCCGAACCGTTGACGAAAAAGCCGTCAATAATTTTCACGTCGCCGAATTTCCACAGGTTGCGGCTTGCCGCGCGCGCACCTCCGGCAAAGAACCAGTCGTTAAAGCGGTCAAAATAATATTTCTGATCGAGCAAGGTATAGACCGGCGCAAACATCTTTTGCACCTTTGCCGGAATATCCGTGCGCTTCATGTAGCAGAACCAGGCGACCAGCACACCGGCCACGGCCAGCCACAGAGGCAGTGTGTGCAGGGCCTCCAGCACCATGCCGAACGGCCCCTCGAAGTGTTCGTACATCTCATGCATCGCCGGATGATCGTCGGAGATGAAGATCGCATCACCGAAGTAGCCGCCGTGCAGCATCGGGCCAATGGTGAAGTAGCCGATCAGCACCGAGGGAATGGCCAGCATGATCAGCGGCAGGGTGATGACCCATGACGTTTCGTGCGGTTTCTGTCCCGGTGCCAGACCGTGATGTTCGTCGTGTCCATGCGCGTCGTGGCCATGCTGCGCCTTGCCAAAGCGCTCCTCGCCGTGGAACACCAGGAAGTACATGCGGAAAGTATAGAGGGCGGTGACGAACACCCCCGCCACCACCGCAAAGTAGGCGAAGCCGGAGCCCGCGATCTTTGTCAGCTGGACGGCCTCGATGATGCTGTCCTTGGAATAGAAGCCGGAGAAGAACGGCGTGCCGATCAGCGCCAGCGAACCGATCAGCGAAGTGATCCAGGTGATCGGCATATATTTGCGCAGGCCGCCCATGTTGCGGATATCCTGATCGTGGTGCATGGCGATGATGACGCTGCCCGCGCCGAGGAACAGCAGCGCCTTGAAGAAGGCATGCGTCATCAGGTGAAAGATGGCGCCGGTGTACATCGACGCGCCCAGTGCCACGGTCATGTAGCCTAGCTGGGACAGGGTGGAATACGCCACCACGCGCTTGATGTCGTTCTGGATGATGCCGAGGAATCCCATGAACAGCGCGGTGATCCCGCCGATGACCAGAATGAAAGACAGCGCGGTGTCGGACAGCTCGAACAGCGGCGACATGCGCGCCACCATGAAGATGCCGGCGGTGACCATCGTTGCCGCATGGATCAATGCCGAGATCGGGGTCGGGCCTTCCATCGAATCGGGCAACCACACGTGCAGCGGGAATTGCGCCGATTTGGCCATCGCGCCGATGAACAACAGGATACAGATGGCGCTGATCAGGTTCCACGTCACGCCTGGAATCGGCGCGATATCGTTGGCGTAGTTCTGCACATTGTTGAACACCGACTGGTAATCGAGGGTGCCAAACACCATCAGCACCAGCGCGATCCCCAGCACGAAACCGAAGTCGCCGACGCGGTTGACGAGAAACGCCTTGAGGTTGGCGTAGATCGCCGTCTCTTTGGTGTACCAGAAACCAATCAACAGATAAGACACCAGGCCGACAGCTTCCCAGCCGAAGAACAGCTGCAGAAAATTGTTGGCCATCACCAGCATCAGCATGGAGAAGGTGAACAGCGAAATGTAGCTGAAGAAACGCTGGTAGCCGGGGTCATCCTGCATGTAGCCGATGGTGTAGATGTGCACCATGAGCGAAACAAAGGTCACCACCAGCATCATGGTCACGCTCAACTTGTCGATCATGAAGCCGATCTGGAAACTGGTGGCACCGGAGGTGAGCCAGGTATAGACCGGCCCGTTGAACAGGTTGCCCGCCGCCACGTCCTGGAAGATCGCCAGCGAGGCAAAGAACGAAACCGCCACCAGCGCGATGGTGATGCGGTGCGACCAAGTGCGTCCCAACCACTTGCCAAACAGGCCGGCCGCGATCGCGCCCGCCAACGGCGCCAGTGGAACGAGCAGATAAAGACTTTGCATATCCATCATCAACCTTTCAGGGAATCGAGATCATCCACGTTGATGGTGCGCAAATTGCGGAACAGCACCACCAGGATCGCCAGGCCGATGGCGGCTTCGGCCGCCGCGACCGTCAGGATGAAAAAGACAAAAATCTGTCCGTGCACATCATTCAGGTAATGCGAGAACGCGACGAAGTTGGTGTTCACCGCCAGTAGCATCAGTTCGATCGCCATCAACAGCACGATCAGATTCTTGCGGTTAAGGAAGATGCCGACCACGCTGATGGCGAACAGAATCGCTCCCAGCACCAGATAATGCGAAAGACCCAGACTCAACATGACTTCCCCTTTTTATTCACTTGGCCGCCCGTGCCGGCGCATCGCCGGAGGGCCGCCGCGCCGACGCCATGGAAACCAGGCGTACCCGGTCGGCGCGTTTGACGTTGACCTGCTGGCTGATATTCTGCGACTTCGAGTCGCGCCGGCGGCGGAAGGTCAGCGCGATCGCCGCCACCATCGCCACCAACAGCAGCACCGCTGCCAGCTCGAACGGATAGACGTAATCGGTGTAGATCAGGCGCCCCAACTCCTTGGTGTTGCTGTAATCGGCCGCATGTTTGACCGCCGTCATGCCGGCGGAACTCGCCTTGTCGCCCAGCACCCACACCATCTGCACCACGATCAGCGTGGCCAGCAAGGCGCCCGCCGGCAGCCATTGCCAGAATCCCTTGCGCAGCTGTTCGAGATTGATGTCCAGCATCATCACCACGAACAGGAACAGCACCATCACCGCGCCCACATACACCAGCACCAGCGTGATGGCGAGAAATTCCGCTTCCAGCAGCAGCCAGATGCCGGCGCTGCTGACAAAAGCCAGCACCAGGAACAGCACGGCATGCAAAGGATTGCGCGCCGTGATCACGCGCAGCGCGGCGAACACGACCACGGCGGCGAACAGATAGAACAGAATGGTTTCAAAGTTCATGGTGCTTCCTCAAGTTACCGGTACTTGGCATCGGCGGCGCGATCCAGCGCGATCTGCTCTTCGTATTTGTCGCCGATCGCCAGCAGCTTGTCCTTGGTGTAGTACAGGTCGCCGCGATTCTCGCCGTGATATTCAAAAATGCGCGTTTCAACGATGGCATCCACCGGACAGGACTCCTCGCAGAAGCCGCAGAAGATGCACTTGGTCAGGTCGATGTCGTACTGGGTGGTGCGGCGCGAACCATCGGCGCGCTCGGCCACTTCGATCTTGATCGCCAGCGCCGGGCACACCGCCTCGCACAGTTTGCAGGCGATGCAGCGCTCCTCGCCGTTCGGGTAGCGGCGCTGCGCGTGCAATCCGCGAAAACGGTAACTCTGCGGTGTCTTCTCTTCCGGATACTGCACGGTGATGTGGCGGGCGAAGAAATAGCGCCCGGTGACCGACAAGCCCTTGAGCAATTCGAGCAGCAGAAAACTTTTGAAGAAGTTGAACAGTTTTTTCATTTTCTCTCCTCGCCCCTTACCACAGCCAATACGGGGTCTGCATCCAGGCCGCGACTACCACCACCCAGATCAGCGTCAGCGGAATGAACACCTTCCAGCCCAAGCGCATCAACTGGTCGTAGCGATAGCGCGGGAAGGTCGCGCGGAACCACAGGAAGATGAACAGCATGGCGGACATCTTGGCCAGCATCCAGACCAGGCCCGGAATCTGGTTGAACGGCGCGGCATCCACCGGCGGCAACCAGCCGCCAAGGAACATCACGGCGGTGAGCGCGGCGATCAAAATCATGTTGGCGTATTCGGCGAGGAAGAACAGGGCGAAGCCCATGCCGGAATATTCCACGTGGAAACCGGCCACGATCTCCGATTCACCCTCGGCGAGGTCGAACGGCGCGCGGTTGGTTTCGGCCACGCCGGCAAGGAAATACACCACGAACATGGGGAACAGCGGAATGAAGTACCAGCCAAGCAGGCCGTAACCGTTGCTCTGCCCGCGCACGATGTCGCCGAAATTCATGCTTTGCGCCGCCAGCAACACGCACACCAGGGCGAAGCCCATCGCCAGTTCGTACGACACGATCTGCGCCGCCGAGCGCAGGGCACCGAGGAATGCATACTTCGAGTTGGAGGCCCAACCGGCAATGATGATGCCGTACACGCCGAGCGAGGTCATCGCCAGCAGGTACAACATACCGGCGTTCACGTCAGCCAGGATCAGACCGTCATCGAACGGAATCACCGCCCACGCCGCCAGCGCCGGCACCAGCGCCAGCACCGGCGCGGCAAGGAACAGGAATTTGTTGGAGTTGGCCGGAATGATGATTTCCTTGGTCAGCAGCTTGAGGCCATCCGCCACCGGCTGCAACAGCCCCCAGTAACCGACGCGGTTGGGACCGGGACGAATCTGCATGAAGCCGAGGATCTTGCGTTCCGCCAAGGTCAGGTAAGCAACCCCGCCCATGATCGGCGCGATGATGATCATGATCTTGATCGCGGTCCACACCGGCAGCCAGGCTGCCCCGAGTAAATCCTGACCCGCCGTTTGCAGGGTTTGCAGCAGTTCCATCATGCTCGCTCCACCGTGATCGTTCCAAACATTGCGCCCAAAGCCGCGGTTGCCGCATGGCCTGCCGCCACGCGCACCACGCCCCGGGGCAACTTGTCGTCCGCAGCGGCCTGCAACGTGACACTGCCGGAACCTTGACTGACTTTCACCCCGGCACCCGGCTCGATGCCGTGCTTGTTCATTTCTGCCGAATTCATCCATGCCTTTGGCATCGCGGCATCCGCAGTCGCCTGCAATGGCGGCGCCCGGCGCACGACGGCATCGGTCGCATAGATGGGCACATCGGCCACGCGCTGCAAACCGGCGGCGGCGGCCGTTGCCGGCACCGCAACTTCGTTTATCGCGTTGTTGAGACTGTTGATCCGGATTCCCGCCAGTACCTGGTCGCGCAGCGCTTCGGAGCTGTCTATGTCGAAGCCGTCGAGCGCCAGCAGATTGCCCAGCACACGCAGCACTTTCCAGGCCGGGCGGGCTTCGCCCAAAGGCTTGACCACGCCTTTGAAGGTTTGCACGCGCCCCTCGCTGCTGACAAAAGTGCCGGACGTTTCGGTGAACGGCGCGATCGGCAACAGCACGTCGGCATACTCCAGTGCCTTGTGTTTGTAGGCGGACAGCACGATCACCGTGTCTGCGCCACCGAGCGCGGCCAGCGCCTGTTGCGGATCGGCGCAGTCGAGCTCCGCTTCCACATTGAGCAGGACATAAGCCTTGCGCGGTTGTGCCAGCATTTGCGCCGCGTTCATTCCTTTGGCACCCGGCTTCGCCTGGGCGAGGTAGCCGCCGACACTGTTGGCCGCTTCGCCGATAAAACCGAACTTGCCGTTGCAGGCAGTGGCGATCTGTTGCGCCAGGGCTTGCAGTTGTGCCGCCTGCGGATGTTGCTGGGCGAAGTTGCCGAGCAGGATGGCAACCCGCTCGCCGCCGGCCAGACTGCCGGCGATACCGTCGCTCTGTTTGGCTGCCACGCCTTGCGCCACTTGCGCCAGCGCCGCAACCAGCGCATCAGGCGCGACGATGGACTTGTGCGCCACCGGCATCAGCAGATCGTCGTCGACGGAGTGGATGACGCTAACCTTGGCGCCGTTCTTCACCGCCTGGCGGATGCGGGCGGCGAGCAGCGGGTGATCCTTGCGCAGGAAGCTACCGACAATGAGCAGACGGTCGGCTTTGCCGATATCTGCAACCGACATGCCCAGCCAAGGCGCGCCCTGCATCTTGCCGTCGGCGGAGAAATCGCTCTGGCGCAGGCGGAAATCGACATTGTCGCTGCCGAGGCCGCGCACCAGTTTCTGCAACAGATAAAGCTCTTCCAGGGTGGAGTTCGCCGTCGCCAGCGCGCCGATCTGTTCCGCGCCTGCACCGCTGGCGATCTGGCGCAAGCCGTTCGCCACGTAATCGAGCGCGATCGGCCACTCCACTTCCATCCATTTACCATCCTGCTTGATCATTGGTTTGGTCAGACGTTGGTCCGAATTCAGCCCGGTGTAGGCGAAACGGTCCCTGTCCGACAACCAGCATTCGTTGATGTCTTGGTTTTCGATCGGTAATACGCGCAACACTTGGTTGTTTTTAGTCTGCACGGCAAGATGGCTGCCCAGACTGTCGTGCGCGCTAATTGAGCGACGGCGCGACAATTCCCACGCGCGCGCCTTGTAGCGGAACGGTTTGCTGGTCAGCGCGCCGACCGGGCACAGGTCGATCATGTTGCCGGACAGTTCGGATTCGACCGCGCCCGAAACGAACGACATTATTTCGGCATGTTCGCCTCGGAAAGCCTGCCCCAGTTCCATCTGACCGGCAATCTCTTGGCCGAAGCGCACACAGCGCGTGCAGTTGATGCAGCGGCTCATTTCTTCCGCCGACACCAGCGGGCCGATGTCCTTGCTCAATACCGTGCGTTTTTCTTCGTGATAGCGCGAATGGCCGCCGCCGTAACCGACTGAAAGGTCCTGCAAGGTGCACTCGCCGCCCTGGTCGCAGATCGGGCAATCCAGCGGATGGTTGATCAGCAGGAATTCCATCACGCCTTTTTGCGCCTTCACCGCCAGCTTGGAATGGGTGAACACCTTCATCCCTTCCGCCACCGGGGTGGCGCAGGCCGGCAGCGGTTTCGGCGCCTTTTCCACTTCCACCAGGCACATGCGGCAGTTGGCGGCAATGGAAAGTTTCTTGTGATAACAGAAATGCGGAATGCTAATGCCGGCCAGATGCGCCGCCTCAATCACGGTCGAACCGTTTTCGGTTTGAATCTTCTTGCCGTCGATTTCGATGTTAATCATTGCTCACCTGTCCTGTTCAGCCTCACACCAAGCAACGTCTGTGCTCGATGTGGTATTCGAATTCATTGCGGTAGTGCTTGAGCATGCCCTGCACCGGCCAAGCAGCCGCATCCCCCAGGGCGCAGATCGTGCGTCCGGCGATGTTGTCGCAAAGTTCCAGCAGTAAATCGAGATCTTCCGGCTTGCCCTGGCCGTGCTCGATGCGGTGCACGATGCGGTACAGCCAGCCGGTACCCTCGCGGCACGGCGTGCACTGGCCGCAGGATTCCTCGAAATAGAAGTAGGACAGACGTTCCAGCGCGCGCACCATGCAGGTGGTGTCGTCCATCACGATGACCGCGCCGGAACCCAGATACGAACCGGCCTTCTGCAGCGAGTCATAGTCCATGTTCACATCCATCATGATTTCGCCCGGCAATACCGGCATCGACGATCCGCCCGGGATCACCGCCTTCAGCTTGTGGCCGTTGCGCACACCGCCCGCCATCTCCAGCAGTTTCCTGAACGGGGTGCCCATCGGCACTTCAAAGTTGCCCGGATTGTTGACATGGCCGGACACAGAAAACAGCTTGATGCCGCCGCTGTTGGGCACGCCGAGGTCGGCAAATTTCTTGCCGCCTTCGCGGATGATGTAAGGGATGCTGGCAAAAGTCTCGGTGTTGTTGATCGTGGTCGGCTTGCCGTACAAGCCAAAGCTGGCCGGGAACGGCGGTTTGAAACGCGGCTGGCCTTTCTTGCCTTCGATCGATTCGAGCAGCGCGGTTTCCTCGCCACACACATAGGCGCCATAACCCAGATGATTGTGCAAATGGAATTCAAAATCGGCGCCGAGGATGCCACGGCCCAGATAACCGGCGCGCTCCGCCTCGGCGCAGGCCGCCTCCATGATCTCGTAGGCCTCGAAGATCTCGCCGTGAATATAGTTATAGCCGTCCTTCACGCCCAGCGCGTAAGCGGCAATCGCCATGCCCTCGATCAGCATGTGCGGGTTGTGGCGCAGGATGTCCCAGTCCTTGCAGGTGCCCGGCTCACCTTCATCCGAATTGCACACCAGATATTTTTCGCCCTGGTAGTTCTTCGGCATGAAGCTCCACTTCAGGCCGGTGGGGAAACCCGCCCCGCCCCGACCGCGCAAGTTGGATGCTTTGACTTCGGCGATGATGGCCTCGGGCGACATCTTTTCGCTGATGACCTTGCGCAGCGCCTGATAGCCGCCGGCCTTGACGTAGTTGTCCAGCTTGGCCAGACCGTCGGCGGCAGTGGCCAGAATAATGTGCGCGCTCATGCCTTGCCCCCTTCCAGATCGGCCAGAATCTGGTCGATTTTTTCATTGGTCAGGTGACCGCACAGCTTTCTGTTGTTCAGGGTCAGCAGCGGCGCGGCCACACAGGCTCCCATGCATTCACCTTCGCGCAGACCGAACTTCCCGTCCGCCGTCACTTCGCCTAGTTTGATGCCAAGCTTCTGTTCCAGATAGGCGACCGTATCACCCGCGCCGCACAAGGTGCAGGACAGATTGGTACATACGGTCAACGTGTGCCTGCCCATCGGTTTCAGGTTATACATGTGGTAGAAAGTCGCCACTTCGTACACCGCCATTTGCTGCATGCCCAGGTAGGATGCGACATCGGCCATGTCTTCCGGCGCGATCCAGCCCTTTTCATCCTGCACAAAACGCAAGGCGGCCATCACGGCGGACTGGCGCTGATCGGCGGGATATTTTTTCAGCTCTTTGTCGATGAGCGTCTGAATTGGTTGGGATAGCATTAGCGGTCAATCTCCCCGAAAACAATGTCCTGCGTGCCGATGATCGCCACCACGTCGGCGATCATGTGGCCGCGCACCATCTCGTCCAGTCCGGCCAGATGGGGAAAGCCGGGTGCGCGGATTTTCATGCGGTACGGTTTGTTGGCGCCATCCGACACCAGATAGATGCCGAATTCGCCCTTGGGATGCTCGACGGCGGAATACACCTCGCCGGCCGGCACGTGAAAGCCTTCGGTGAACAGTTTGAAGTGATGGATCAGCTCTTCCATGTTCTGCTTCATCGCTTCGCGCTTGGGCGGCACAAACTTCGATTCATCCGCCATCACCGGCCCCGGATTCTTGCGCAGCCAGTCTATGCATTGCTTGATGATGCGGTTGGATTGGCGCATTTCTTCCATGCGCACCAGATAACGGTCGTAACAATCGCCTTCCACCCCGACCGGAATGTCGAAATCCACCCGGTCATACACCTCGTACGGCTGTTTCTTGCGCAAATCCCACTCCACACCCGAGCCGCGCAACATCGGCCCGCTGAAGCCCATCGCCATGGCACGCTCGGGCGACACCACACCGATGCCGACCGTGCGCTGTTTCCAGATGCGATTGTCGGTCAGCAAGGTTTCATATTCATCGACGTAACCGGGGAAACGGTTGGTGAACGCTTCCAGAAAATCAAGCAGGGAGCCTTGGCGATCTTCGTTCATCTTCCTGATCGCCGCTTCGTTGTGAATCTTGCTTGCGCGGTATTGCGGCATGCTGTCCGGCAAATCGCGATAGACCCCGCCCGGACGGTAATAGGCGGCATGCATACGCGCGCCGGACACCGCCTCATAGGCGTCAAACAGGTCTTCCCGTTCGCGGAAAGTGTAGAAGAACATGGTCATCGCGCCGAGGTCGATGCCGGAAGCGCCCAGCCACAGCAGGTGATTCAGGATGCGCGTGATCTCGTCAAACATGACGCGGATATACTGCGCGCGTATCGGCACCTCGATCCCCGCCAGCTTTTCGATCGCCATCACATAAGCGTGCTCGTTGACCATCATCGAAACATAGTCGAGACGGTCCATGTAGGGCACGGATTGCAGAAAGGTCTTGTGCTCGGCCAGCTTTTCCGTGGCGCGGTGAAGCAGGCCGATGTGCGGGTCGGCGCGTTCAACCACCTCGCCGTCCAGCTCCAGCACCAGGCGCAACACGCCGTGCGCTGCCGGGTGCTGCGGCCCAAAGTTCATGGTGTAGTTTTTGATTTCAGCCATTTGTCTTCTCGCCTCAATGACGTCCGTATTCTTCTTCGCGCAGCGAGCGCGGTGTAATTTCGCGCGGCTCTATCGACACCGGCTCATAGATCACGCGCTGCTGCTCCGCGTCGTAGCGCATTTCCACGGTGCCGGACAGCGGGAAGTCCTTGCGGAACGGGTTGCCGACAAAACCATAATCGGTCAGGATACGGCGCAGATCCGGATGTCCGGTAAACAGAATCCCGTACAGGTCGAACGCCTCGCGCTCGAACCAGTTGGCCGACGGCCATATCTGAACCGCCGAAGACAGAACTGGCATTGCTTCGTCCTCGGCAAACACCCGAACACGCAGACGCTGGTTGCGGGTTATCGACAGCAGATGATAGACCGCGGCAAACCGGGGGCCCGCATGCGCAACATCGGCCACATAGCGCCCGTCTTCGCAAGTCTCGCTACCATAGGCGGAGTAATCAACACCGCACACATCGATCAACTCTTCGAACCGCAGGGCGGCGCTATCGCGCAGGCGGGTGAACACGCCAATCATATCGGCCGCCTTGGCCACCAAGGTCAGCTCACCGAGGCGCCGCTCCAGACTGACGATTTCGGCGCCAAACACACGCGCCAGTTCGGACTGCAGAATATCGAGGTCGCTTGCCATGGTTTACCTATCGCGCAATGGTATTGGTGCGTTTGATCTTGTTTTGCAGCTGGATCACCCCATACAGCAGGGCCTCCGCCGTTGGCGGACAGCCGGGAACGTAGATATCCACCGGCACGATGCGGTCGCAGCCGCGCACGACGGAATAGGAATAGTGATAGTAGCCGCCGCCGTTGGCGCAGGAGCCCATCGAGATCACCCAGCGCGGCTCGGCCATCTGGTCGTACACCTTGCGCAGGGCGGGCGCCATCTTGTTGCACAGCGTGCCGGCCACGATCATCACATCAGACTGGCGCGGACTGGGACGGAAAGCACCCGCACCGAAGCGGTCCAGATCGTAGCGCGCAAGCGCGGCATGCATCATTTCGACCGCACAGCAGGCGAGACCGAAAGTCATCGGCCACAATGAGCCGGTGCGCGCGTAATTGATAATGGTATCGGCGGTCGTGGTCACGACACCCTTTTCCAGGATTCCTTCAATACCCATAACCAACCCCTTTCTTCTCCGCGCATTGAGGCTGCACTCGCGAACGGTCACATCCCCGCTGCGCGGGACTCCTGCTCCCTGCTCGCACTGCTATTCCCATTCCAGAGCTCCTTTCATCCATTCATAGACAAAGCCAACCACAAGGATTGCCAGAAAAACCATCATGGAGACAAAACCGAAAGTGCCAATCTCCTTGAGCACGATCGCCCACGGAAACAGGAAAGCAATTTCAAGATCGAACAGGATGAACAGGATGGCAACGAGATAGAAACGCACGTCGAATTTCATGCGCGCGTCCTCGAAGGCCTCGAAGCCGCACTCGTAGGGGGAAAGTTTTTTGTCGTCGGGGCGGTGCGGGCCGACCAGCATACCCAGAACCAGCGGCAGAATACCGATTACCAAAGCAATGCAGATGAACAACAGAACCGGAAAATAATTTCCCAACATGCCTCAGCTCCCCTCCATGAGTCCGCGAGATAGCGGCTAACAAAGTAATGCTCTGTATTTTTGTGACCTTCGGCGATACCGCCAGGTTCTGATTATTATTTTATGTGGTGCGGGGCATGGGACTCGAACCCACACGTCCTTTCGGACACAGCCACCTCAAGGCTGCGCGTCTACCAATTCCGCCAACTCCGCGCAAGTCTGTTACTTGGGTATTTCTTTTACCTTGGAATCCGGCGCATCCGCCGCTGCCGGCGCGCCTTGCTGCAAAGTATTGATGTCAACGCGGTCCATCACCCCGCTCTGTTGCGCGGGTTGCGCATACAGGTATGTCAGCGTCAGACTGGTGACAAAAAAAACGGTGGCAGCCACTGCGGTGCTGCGACTGAGGAAGTTGGCGGAACCGCTGGAACCAAACAGGCTGCCCGCCGACCCGGAACCGAATGCCGCGCCCATGTCGGCTCCCTTGCCGTGCTGCACCAGCACCAGACCGACCAGGATGACAGCGGTTACGATATGCACTACCCAGACCAATGTTTCCACGCTTGACTCCAACTGCAAAATTTATTGTTGCGCGGCGCGACAAATCGCCACGAATTCTTCCGCCACCAGCGACGCGCCGCCAATTAGCCCGCCGTCGATGTCCGGCATCGCCATCAACTCCGCCGCATTGCCCGGCTTCATACTACCGCCATACAGAATGCGCAAGCCCTGCGCCACTGCACCATCCAGCCGCGCGACACGCTGGCGGATAAATGCATGAACAGCCTGCGCCTGCCCGGGGGTTGCGGTCTTGCCGGTGCCGATCGCCCACACCGGCTCATAGGCGATGACCGTCTTGGCCACCGACTCTGCCCCGGCATGGTTGAGCACCACCTCCAATTGTTTGGCCACCACTTGCTCGGTCACGCCATCTTCACGCTCCTGCAGGGTTTCGCCCACACAGAAGATCGGGGTCATGCCGAACTTGATAGCGGCGTCGAATTTGGCGGCGGCAATGTCGTTACTTTCATGGAACAGCGCACGCCGCTCGCTGTGGCCGATAATGACGTAGCGGCAACCGAAATCCGCCAGCATGCCGGGGGCAACCGCGCCGGTGAATGCGCCCTGCTCGTGCTGGCTCAGGTTTTGCGCCCCCCAGACAATATTGCTGCCCTGCAGCAATGACTGCGCCTGGGCCAGATAAGGATACGGCACACACACCCCATAGTCGGCATCGCGCAAATCTCTGACCCCGGCCAGCAACGTTTCCAGCAGCGCTTTGTTGCGCTCCAGATTGCCGTGCATCTTCCAGTTTCCAACTACCAGCTTGCGTCGCATCAGGCTCTTCTTCCTAACTTTTAGGTGCGCGGATAGTATCGTTGAATGGGTCGATGGTCAATCGAAGTAATGCACGCGGGGCGACTTGAAATGCATGCGATGGCGTGATAGAGAAGCCGCGGATGGGCCGGATGCCGGACTGCGAAAAAGGCGGTTGGGCGCTTCGCGGGAGATTAAGTGCGCCGCCACCGGGCTCGTTCAGCTCAACAGAACCAACCTCTTGGCGAAACCGCCACGAGATGGATGCACGATTGATATGGTGCGCAGCGGGTTGCAGCACCCGGCTCCGGGCTCCCAAACGCCCTGGCCTTTCCAGCTTCCGTTTCCGGTTAACCGAAGCGGCCGGTGATGTAATCTTCGGTTTCCTGCCGTTTCGGGTTGGTGAACACGTTATTGGTATCGCCGAATTCGATCAGATTGCCAAGGTACATGTACGCGGTGTAGTCCGACACACGCGCCGCCTGCTGCATGTTGTGGGTCACGATGATGATGGTGTACTTGGTCTTCATCTGCTCGACCAGACCCTCCAGTTTGGCCGAAGAAATCGGATCAAGCGCGGAAGTCGGCTCGTCCAGCAACAGCACTTCAGGCTCCAGGGCGATCGCACGTGCAATGACCAGGCGCTGCTGCTGGCCGCCGGACAGGCTCATGCCACTTTCTTGTAAACGATCTTTGACTTCATCCCACAGTGCTGCGCCACGCAGCGCCTTTTCTACCGCCTCGTCCAACACCTTCCTGTCATTGACGCCCATGATGCGCAGGCCGTATGCGACATTTTCATAGGTGGATTTCGGGAAAGGATTGGGTTTCTGGAACACCATTCCGACACGCCGGCGCAACAAGGCCACATTGACGTCATCTTCAAAAATATTCTTGTCATCAAGTATGATCCTGCCTGTAATACGACAGGAATCGACCAGATCGTTCATGCGGTTGAAACAGCGCAGGAGCGTCGATTTTCCGCAGCCACTGGGGCCGATGAATGCGGTCACCTGATTCTTCGGGATCTTCAGGCTAACGGAATGCAGCGCCTGGGATTCGCCGTAATACAGATTCAGGTCATCGACTGTGATGGCAGTCTCTTCGGCGCCTTTATCCTGCGTTCGAGCAAGCGCACTGAAGTTCATCGCGTGGGTATGGGGTTTGTCGTGGTTCATGTTTACTGATCCTTGAATATCAATAGATTCCGGGGCTAATTCGGTCATACCGTTCATACTCCTTCCAATCCGCGCATTTTCTCGCGCATACGGTTCCGCAGGCGGATCGCAAAAAGATTCAGCACGATGATAATGATTACCAAAAGCAGGGAGGTGGCGTAAACCAGCGGCCTCGCCGCCTCGACGTTGGGACTCTGGAAACCAACGTCGTAAATGTGGAAACCCAGATGCATGAACTTCTGCTCAAGATGTAGGAAGGGATAGTTCCCGTCCAGCGGCAGACTGGGGGCGAGTTTGACAACACCGACCAGCATCAAGGGCGCAACCTCGCCGGCAGCACGGGCGACCGCCAGAATCAGTCCGGTCATCATGGCCGGGCTGGCAATCGGCAACACGGTGCGCCACAGCGTTTCCGCCTTGGTCGCCCCGAGCGCCAGACTTCCCTCGCGAATGGTACGCGGGACGCGCGACAGACCTTCTTCGGTCGCCACGATGACCACCGGCAAAGTCAGCAAGGCCAGAGTCAACGCCGACCACAATATGCCCGGGCTACCGAACACCGGCGCCGGACTGGCCTCGGGGAAGAACAGCGCATCGATATTTCCGCCGAGGAAATAGACGAAGAAGCCGAGACCGAACACGCCGTAGACGATGGATGGCACACCCGCCAGATTATTGACCGAGATGCGGATGATGCGGATCATCAGCCCCTGTTTGGCATATTCGCGCATATAAACCGCCGCCATGATGCCCAGCGGAGTCACCATGACCGACATCAGCAACACCATGGTCACCGTGCCAAAAATGGCCGGGAAGATACCACCTTCCGTATTCGCTTCGCGCGGATCATCGACGATGAACTCGTACAGCTTCTTCAGATAGTGGGCGATCTTCTGAAACACCCCCATATTGTTCGGCTGTATCACATCGGCGATCTTGGAAAAAGGGATCTCGATCAGCTGCCCATCCTGCACCACGGCGGTCAGGCTGTCGCGCCGGTTCTGTTCGCGCAACTCGTCAAGCCGCTGTTGCAGTTTGGCGAATTGGCCGTCATATATCCGTTTTTCCTGCGCGATCTCCTCTTGCGCTTCCTTGGTCAGGTGCCCCTTCAACTCCAGCTTGCGCTGATGGAGTCGCAACCGCTCCAAGCGGTAATTGATCTTGCCGATATCGTTTTTCTCGATGCGCAGAATCTCGTCGAACAATCGATTGGCGCGTTCCAGCCGGACTAGGAGCTCCGGCCATGCCGCATCCCCCTCCGCAACCACATTTCCATTTTCCTTGACCGACATCAGGCGGCCGAAAAAACTTCCCCACTCATGGCGCTCGATGGAGATCATATCCTTCGGATAGGTGAATTCACTCAGCAACGGCGCCGGTATCCATTTGAAATCCACCCCGTAGACATCCCTGTTACCCTGCTTGAACAGATAACGGAGTGTAAATTTATCGTCGCTCTCGATTTGATAACCGGAATCCCTCAATCTCTGCAGGGATATCTCCTCGTTTTCACGCAACTCACCGACCAGACGCTGGGTCGTGCCATCCGGTGCCTTAATCGTTGTTTCGACCAAAGGTTTCGGCCACCAGTGCCCCATCCCCTGTACGGCCGTCATCCACACCACGGCATAGACCGCAATCAGCGAAAGGGCGACCGCGCCAGCCGTCATCCATATCCAGGGTTCACCACTTTTAATCCATTTACGCATGACTTGATACCTCAGATAGAGCTGTATTTCTCGCGCAGACGCTGACGCACCAGTTCGGCCAGGGTGTTAACGAAGAACGTGAAGGCGAACAGCACCAGCGCGGAGAGAAAGAGCAAAAGATAGTGGGTCGAGTCGACCGCCGCTTCGGGCATTTCGACGCCGATGTTGGCCGACAATGTGCGGAAGCCGGTGAAGATGGACAAGTCCATCACTGCGGTATTGCCGGTGGCCATCAGCACGATCATGGTCTCGCCGACGGCGCGACCCATGCCCACCATGATGGCGGAAAAGATACCCGGACTGGCAGTAAGCAATACGACGTAGAACAGTGTTTGCCATGGCGTCGCACCCAGCGCCAGCGAACCGCTGCTCAGGTGTTTGGGGACGCTGAACACCGCGTCCTCGGCGATGGAAAAAATGGTCGGAACAACGGCAAAACCCATGGCGATGCCCACCACCAGCGAATTGCGCTGTTCATAGGCCCAGCCGAGTTCATTGCTCATCCAGCGGGGCATATCGCCGCCGAAAAAAGTCGCCTCGATGGGATGCCCCAGATAGACCGCCAGCCACATCACCAGAATGATGACCGGCAGCAACAGCGCGGCCTCCCAGCCGGGGCCAACCCGGTCGGTGAGTCGCCGGGGCAGCCAGTGCCACAGATAGGCGGCAATGACGAAACTGAACGGCAGAAAGAACAGCGCCATCAACGTACCGGCCAGGTTGTTATCGACGAAGGGAGCCAGCCACAGACCGGCGAGGAAACCCAGGATGACAGTGGGCAAAGCCTCCATAATCTCGATGGAAGGCTTGACCACACTGCGCATCTTCGGCGACATGAAATAGGCGGCGAAGATGGCACCGAGCACAGCCAGAGGAACCGCCACCAGCATGGCATAGAAAGCCGCCTTCAATGTGCCAAAAGTAAGTGGTGCAATACTGAATTTGGGTTCGAAATCCGAGCTGGCTGCGGCAGATTGCCAGAGATAGTCCGGTTTTTCGTAACTTTCATACCAGACCTTGCCCCACAGCGCGCCAAAGGAAACTTCAGGATATTCGTTTTCAATGTGGGCTGCCTGAATTTCACCCTTGTCCGTCTCCAGCACGATGGCGTTGGCTCGTGGCGCAAAGGATGCCATCCGCACCGCCGCACCACCAGTGTCAGCCTCTACCAGCAAGCGTTCAGAGGTGGCGTAATAAAGATTGACGCCGCCTTTGGCATCGCCCGCCAAAAAACCTTTGCGAGCATGCTCGGGGGCCAGGTAAGTAATGGGCGCGTCCATGGATTTGAAGTCACGGATGTGAGTCAGGGTGTTTACATTTTTGTCATCGCGCACCTGGAACCACTGGGCCAGACCCCCTTTATCGGTACCAACGATGATGGAGAACCCGCCCGAAAGCAGGGCCATGGCCGTGACGCGCTCGCCTTCCGGCACGACCGCCACGGTCTGCTTCAAAACCGGATCGTCCTTATCCTGGACATCGAAGTGGCTGATGAAGCGGCCACCGTGGAGTACATACAGGTCGCGCTGCTTGATCTCAAGCAGGATCTGGTCGACTCCGCCATCCAGTTTCGGCAACTCGTGCAGCGCAGCGCGTTCGGTGGTCACCGACTCGCCGGTGAAATCGCTCTCGCTGGTGTAGTAGCCCAACAACAGGCGGTCGTCCTGTGTCAACGCCACGGCAGAGGTGCCTTCGTCGTCATGCTGGATGGCCAGCCGCTTCAACGCCTTGCCGGCATCATCCAGCACCAGTGCATCCGCTCCCAGCGGGTAAACGAGACCGGGGACGATGCTGCGAATATCCTTCTGCGGATTCTCCGGGTCCTGGGTGAATGTCACCTTGTAGTCGTCCTTGAACAACACCAGTCGTCCGTTGGCAAGGCCGTAGGCCATAACCCGCTTGCGCAGATCGCCAGCGGAGAAACTGCTGGCCGTGACCGACTTCGGCAGACCGACCTGCTCCTGATGCAACAATTTACCGTCAGCAAGACTGAAGAAGGTGACGCCGCCCTGACTGGCGAACCGTGCACCAATCTCCACCTGCTCTTCCATGGCCAGGTGAACCGACGTCTGATCCGTCGCCGTCACAACCAATGGTTTGAGTTTATCCATATGGGGCGGCATGAACAGGGGTGCAACGACGCTGGCCAAATAAAAGAAGATGGTACTGATCGCAATGATCACACTCAAGCCGCCGAAGGTCATAAGATACTTGAACAGCTTGTCCTTCGCCATCCGGCGACCGGTGTGACCGCCCGCGCTGGTAATGCTGGCCTCAATTTTTTCCATAATGCACCACTTTATCTATTGCCGTTGACTCGCTTGCGCCCTGTGCGCGGATTCTTAAAAACCGGGCCGAACCATGTCATGGCTCGGCCCGAATCGCTGCCTTATTGAAGCGGACCGGCTTATTTTACCTGACGCAACTGATTGAAATGCTCGATCAGCGCCACCGGACGGCCGTGCTTCTTGGTTTCCTTGTTCAGGGCATAAATCACGGTTTCACCTTTCGGGCCCGTGCCGATCTCGGTATAGGTGAAAGTGATTTCCTTGTGCGACAGGTAGTCCTGGAAATCCTTCCATTCACCGAAGACGTGGTAGCGGCCATTGCGCACTACCTCGCCATAGAAGGCACCGACATCCTTGGTCCGGCCGTCGAAGATATCCTCGGCGGCGGTGGGCTTGTCCAGATGCTTGCCGTCGGCCTTGGTGATGCCGAAGATCACGGTCTCGCCGTCGGGGCCACCACCGATGCGGGTGCGGGTCAGCGGCACTTCGTCGTGCGTCATCAGGCCGAGATAGATATTTGGCTCGGTCATGGCGTAGATGCGGCCATTGTCGTGGTAAACCATGAAATAGGTCTGCTTCTGAACCGGAGCCTCGGCCATGGCCGCCGGGGCGGCTGCCGTGGACTGGCTGTTAGTAGTGCAACCACTCACGACGCCGAAGGCGAGCAGGGCAGATAGCACGGCAACCAGTTTAAACTGCTGGGTGTTTCGCATGATTTCACTCCATTGGGATTGTTGGCGCACACCCGGTCAGGGGCGTGCGGGATTTGCCGGCGGGGATCAGTTGATACCCAAGTCGCGCCGGGCCTTCGAAACCATGGCGGCGGGCATCGGCACAAAACCGTCCTTGACCACTACTTCCTGGCCCTGCTTGGACAGCACCATCTTGAAGAACTCACGCTCCAAGGGCGACAACGCTTGGTTCGGGCGCTTGTTCACATAGACGTAAAGCACGCGGGCCAGGGGGTACGTCTTGCTGAGGGCGTTTTCGGGAGAGGCTTCATAGAACGGCTCGCCGCTCTTCTTGGCCAGGGGCACGGCGCGCACGCCGGAGGTCAGGTAACCGATGCCGGAATAGCCAATGGCGCCGATCTGACCACTAACACTCTGCACCACAGAAGCGGAGCCGGGCTGCTCGGCGACGCGCTTGGTGAAGTCCCCCTTGCACAGGGCGTGCTTCTTGAAGTAGCCGTAGGTGCCGGACACGGAATTGCGGCCGTACAGGGCGATACCGCGCCCGGCCCAGTCGCCAGTCATGCCCAACTGGCCCCATTTGTTGATTTCAGCCTCGCCGCCGCACTTGCGGGTGGCGGAGAAGATGGCATCCAACTCGGGAATGGACAGACCTTTGATGGGGTTGTCCTTGTTCACGTACACGGCCAGGGCGTCAATAGCCACGGGGACCGGAGTGGGCTTGTAGCCGTATTTCTTCTCGAAGGCAACGATTTCCTCATCCTTCATGGTGCGGCTCATGGGACCGAAGTTGGACGCACCCTGGATCAGGGCCGGCGGCGCGGTGGAGGAGCCGGCACCCTGGATCTGGATGTTGACGTTGGGGTAAAAGCGCTTGTAAGACTCGGCCCACAGGGTCATCAGGTTATTCAGGGTGTCCGAACCAACGCTGGTGAAGTTGCCGGATACGCCGCTGGACTTGGTATAGTCAGGCAACGCAGAATCAACTCCGGCGGCGTGGGCGACCATGCTTTGCGTGCCCAGAGCGAAGGTGGACACTAGACCCAGCGCCACGATGGTTTTCTTCATATTCATGGAAATAAGCTCCTGTAAGTGGGAAAGATTTAATGAGCGCCATTCAAATGGCATTCATCAAGTGCGAGCATATCCGCGCAAGATTACACAATTATGACAGTTAATTAAATACCCGACATTTCAACGAGGCCCATACCGAGAGCGAACCGCTCAGAGTCCCGCCCTTTTCACCGCCTCCGCGATCTTCTCTGCCCACATCTTGACCTGCACCCCATCCTCTCCTTCCACTATCACCCGCAGCAAGGGCTCCGTGCCGGAAGGGCGCAACAATACCCGCCCCTTGCCGTTCAAGTCACGCTCGGACTTGGCGACCTCCGCCGTGACCTCGGTGCGTTCCAGCAGATCGGCCGCCTTGCCCGTCACTTTCACAATGACCTGCCGTTCAAGTTTTCGCATAAACAAGGCATATACAGCGCCATGTCATTCGATTGTCATCCAGCCCACATAGAATCTCCGCCGCTGCACGATAACAAAATTGCAGTCCAGGAGGTTGTATGCACAGTTCAAATCGTTCCGGTGAAGATATTCTGGCTATGATCAATCCGATCATAGCCATCTCTCCCGATTCCCCGCTTAATGATGTCGCCGAAGAGTTCTTCAAGCCGGAATATGCCAAGTTGCTCTCCCTACCGGTCGTCGAAGACGGGCGTCCGGTCGGCATGATAAGCCGCTATCGCTTCATGGATATCTATCTAAAACGATATGCGCGCGAACTCTATGGCAAACGCCCGATTCGCCAATTCATCAACAAAAGACCCCTGCTGGTTGATCTGGACCAGACACTGGCATCGGCTGCACAGTATGTTGCAGAGAACATGCAATTCCCTCTCACCGAAGATTTCATCGTGGTACGCCACGGTCAATATCTGGGGGTGGGTTTCGTGATGGACCTGCTCAAGGCAATGGAACAACAGATGCGGGCCAATACAGGCGAACTTGAAAAGGCCTATTCGCAACTCAAATCATCGCAGCTTGCCTTGGTGCAATCGGAAAAGATGGCATCGCTCGGCCAGATGGTTGCCGGCGTCGCGCACGAGATCAACACGCCGCTGGGCTACGTGCAGAACAACGTCGCGATAGGCCAGGAGTTGTTCTCCCAGATACAAACCATGATCGCCGGGTATGAATCGCTGGTCGATAATCTGCTCGACGAGAAGGCGAGCGAAGAGCAGATCACGGAACAGATGCAGATGGTCGCCGCGATGCGCAACGACGTGAACGCCCAGGAGATGCTGGGCGAGATGAACGGGCTGATGGCCGATTCGCTCTACGGCATTGGCCAGATATCCGAACTGGTGCTCAACCTCAAGAACTTCTCGCGCATGGATGCCGCCGCCACCGACATGATGAACCTGAACGACTGCATCGAAAGCGCGCTCAATATCGGACGCAACGTGCTCAAGAACAAAGTCGAGATCATCAGGGAACTGGGCGACTTGCCCAGGATCACTTGCGCGCCGTCCCAGCTCAACCAGGTCTTCCTCAATCTCTTCACCAATGCGGCACAGGCAATGGAAGCGCAGGGGAGACTGCACATCAAGTCGTGGCATGCCGATGGCGACATTCACGTCAGCGTGGCCGACAACGGCAAGGGCATACCGGAAGATATCCTCACGCGCATCTTCGATCCCTTCTTCACCACCAAACCGGTGGGCGAAGGCACCGGGCTGGGACTTGCCATCACCCACCAGATCATCCAGCAACATGGCGGCGAGATCCGCGTCGAATCGCGTGTTGGCGAAGGCACCCATTTCCATATCAGGCTTCCCGTTGTTGCCGCCAGGGCGGCGCAAGTGGCGATGCTGGAAGCAGTAGCCAAATAAGGAATAACCATGAGCAAACCCACCCTGCTGCTGATCGACGATGAAGAACGCATCCTGCGCTCGCTGCGAATGTTGTTCTTCGCCGGTTATCACGTGCGCATAACGACCGATCCGCACGAGGCCATCCGTATCCTGCGCGATGAGAAGATCCATGTCATCGTCAGCGACCAGCGCATGCCGGTGATGCAGGGTTCCGAGCTGTTGCGCATCGCCCGCGAGACCTCGCCCGCCACCATGCGCATCCTGCTGACCGGTTATTCAGATCTCGACGCTTCCATCGCCAGCGTGAATGATGGCGAAGTGTTCCGTTATCTGATGAAGCCGTGGAATGTGGAAGAAGTGAAATCAGTGGTCGCCGAGGCCGCCGCTATCGCCGAGGCCAGCTTTGCCGTGCAATCGCACACCGATATCGCCGTCGGCATGGCAAGCGCCAGGCCGCGCGTGCTCATCATGGATCATGATGAGACCACTGCCAAGATCGTGCATGAGACATTGAGCGACCGGTGCGATATCGTCTGGGCTTCCGATGCCCAGCACGCCATGGAAGAGCTGGCGAAGCAGGATATCTCCGTGGTCGTGTCCGACCTAATGCTGGGCGAGACCAATGTCGGCTACATCCTCAAGACCATCAAGCAGCTCAACCCGCAGACGCAATGCATCGTCGTTACCACATTCAACGATACCTCGCGCCTCATCGAGCTCATCAACCAGGCGCAAATCACCCGTTTCCTGCCCAAGCCGGTCAGCAAAGGCATCCTTGCGCGCAACCTGGAGTCCATGCTGGAACGGTTCAAGATGGTGCGCAATCAACCTGTGCTGCAGAAACGGCAAGCAGTAGCGCCGATCAGCGACCCGCAGGAGCAAGTGCAGGCCGGAAAATTCATGGGAATGCTGGGAAGGCTGAGGGCCAGAATCGGTGTTTGATCGCGCAAACAGATAGACCAAATCGAAAAAACGCCATACCAAAAATCGGTTCGGGCAATGAAAAATACAGTTAACCCGCCACTCCTTTCACCACCCCCGCGATCCTTTCCACCCACAACTTGACCTGAGGCCCGTCCTCTCCTTCCACCATCACCCGCAACAGCGGCTCCGTGCCGGAAGGACGCAGCAACACCCGCCCCTTGCCGTTCAAGTCACGCTCGGCCTTGGCGACCTCCGCCGTGACCTCGGTGCGTTCCAGCAGATCGGCCGCCTTGCCCGTCACTTTCACATTGATAAGTATCTGCGGATACATGCGCATATCTCCAGCCGCCCGGGACAAAGTCTGCTGCTGCATGCGCAGTGCATGCAGCACTTGCAAGGCGGAAATAATGCCGTCGCCGGTGCTGTGCTTGTCCAAACAGATGATGTGGCCGGAATTCTCGCCGCCCAGTTGCCAACCGTGCTGTTGCAGCAGTTCCATCACATAACGGTCGCCCACCTTGGCGCGCGCGAAGGGAATGCCCAGATGCTGCATGGCGTGTTCAAAAGCGAGATTGGTCATCAGCGTGCCCACCACGCCGCCTTTCAATGTTCCTTCGGCCTGGCGCTGGCGCGCGATGATGTAGAGCAACTGGTCGCCATCGTAGAGCGTGCCGTCCGCATCCGCCATGATCAGACGGTCGCCATCGCCATCCAGCGCGATGCCGATATCGGCCTGGTGTTCGACCACGGCTTTTTGCAGGTTTTGCGGCTGGGTCGCGCCGTAGCCGGCGTTGATGTTCAACCCATCCGGCTCGGCGCCGATGGCCACCACCTCCGCACCGAGTTCATGAAAGACGTGGCGCGCGATGTGATAAGTCGCACCGTGCGCGCTGTCCACCACGATCTTCAGACCGCGCAGATTCATCTCGTTGGGAAAACTGCTCTTGCAGAATTCGATATAGCGGCCGACCGCATCGTCGATCCGTTTGGCCTTGCCCAAACTGGCGGACGGGTTGGTCTGCATCGGCTCATCCAATGCTGCCTCAATGGCGAGCTCCACGGCATCCGGCAGTTTCGTCCCGTTACCGGAAAAGAATTTGATGCCGTTGTCCTCGAACGGATTGTGCGACGCGGAGATGACCACCCCGGCCTGCAAGCGCAAAGCCCGTGTCAGATAAGCCACCGCCGGGGTCGGGATCGGTCCGGCCAGATAGACATCGATACCCGCCGCGATAAGGCCGGCTTCGAGCGCCGACTCCAGCATGTAGCCGGAGATGCGCGTGTCCTTGCCGATCAACACCCCCGGCCGCTCGCCCTGCGCATGGCCGGCGCTCGCCAACACCCTGCCGGCCGCATAGCCCAGATGCATCACAAATTGCGGGGTGATGGGATGCTCCCCCACCTTGCCGCGCACACCGTCCGTGCCGAAATACTTTCTGCTCATGTCATGTCCCAACCAAGAAACAAAAACTGTTTCCGCAGATTGCACAGATTAACGCAGATTAAAATCTGTGCGAATCTGCGTAATCTGCGGATAAATGTATTACAGATTTACCGCATTCCACACCTTCAAGGCATCCACCGTCTCGCGCACATCGTGCACCCGCACGATCGCGACGCCGCGCTGCACCGCCAGCAACGCGGCGACGACGCTGGCCGCCACGCGATCCTCCACGGCGCGGCCGGTGAGCGCCCCCAGCATCGACTTGCGCGACAGGCCGGCCAACACGGGAACGCCCAGCGCGCGCAGCGCCTCCAGATGGCGCAACAGGTCGAGATTATGCGTCAAGGCCTTGCCAAAACCAAAACCGGGGTCGATCACGATGCGCGCGCGCGCGATGCCTGCCGTTTCGGCGGCAGCAATGCGCGCGCGCAGGAAGCCGCACACTTCGGCCACCACATCGGCATAGCGCGGCTGTTGCTGCATGGTCTGCGGCGTGCCCTGTTTATGCATCAGACACACCGCCGCATCACTGTCCGCCACAGCCTGCAACGCGCCCCTAGCCTGCAATGCGTTCACATCGTTGACCAGGCTGGCCCCCGCCTTGAGCGCGGCGCGCATGACCCCCGGCTTCCAGGTATCGATGGAGAGCGGCACTTCGCAGCCGCGCAAGCCTTCGATCACCGGCAGCACGCGATCCAGCTCCTCCTGCTCGCTCACTTCCGCCGCACCGGGTCGTGTCGATTCGCCGCCGATGTCGAGCAGGTCGGCACCGTCTGCAATCAGTTGTTGCGCATGCTCAATGGCAGCGGCGGATGAGACATAGCGTCCGCCGTCGGAAAACGAATCAGGGGTGACATTGATGATGCCCATCACTTTAGGATGGGCGAGGTCGAGGTGGAATTTGCCGCAGTGTAGAATCATCTGAAGGGTGAAACGTGAAAGGTGAAACGCGGAGAACCCGGTGGATTATCTTTCACGTTTCACTTTTACCTTTCACGGCATCAGGTTTCCTGCGCCGGTTCACCGGTGGCCGGCGCGGTCGGTGTCTCGTCCTTGGGCGGTTGTGCGGCGGGCTGCACCGGCGCGGGTTTCGGTGCACGGGGCGGTTTGCCCGCCATGATGTCGTCGATCTGGTCCGCGTCGATGGTCTCCCATTCCAGCAATGCCTTGGCCATCGCTTCGATCTTGTCGCGGTTCTCTTCGATCAGCTTGCGCGCCAGCGCATATTGCTCGTCCAGGATGCGGCGTATCTCCGCATCCACCTTCTGCATGCTCGCTTCCGAGATATTCTTGTGCGTGGTCACCGAACGGCCAAGGAACACCTCGCCCTCGTTCTCGCCATACACCATGGTGCCCAGCGCATCGGACATCCCCCACTGCGTGACCATCTTGCGCGCCATGTCGGTCGCGCGTTCGAAGTCGTTGGAAGCGCCGGTGGTCATTTGATTCATAAAGATTTCTTCCGCGATACGCCCGCCGAACAACACGGTGATCGTCGAAAGAAGACGAATCTTGTCCATGCTGTAACGATCTTCGGACGGCAACTGCATGGTCAGGCCCAAGGCGCGGCCGCGCGGGATGATGGTCACCTTGTGCACCGGGTCGGTCTTCGGCATCAATTTCGCCACCAGGGCATGGCCCGATTCATGGTAAGCCGTGTTGCGCCGTTCTTCTTCCGGCATCACCATGGACTTGCGCTCTGCGCCCATGAATATCTTGTCCTTGGCCGCCTCGAAGTCATCCATCTCGACGAAACGCTTGCCGCGCCGTGCCGCGAACAGCGCCGCCTCGTTCACCAGATTGGCCAGATCGGCACCGGACATGCCGGGCGTACCGCGCGCCAGCACATTGGCATTCACATCCGGCGCGCACGGCACTTTGCGCATATGCACCATCAGGATCTGTTCACGGCCGCGAATGTCCGGCAACGGCACCACCACCTGGCGGTCGAAACGGCCCGGGCGCAGCAATGCGGCATCCAGCACGTCGGGACGGTTGGTGGCGGCGATCACGATCACACCGTTACTGCCTTCGAAACCATCCATTTCCACTAGCAGTGCATTCAGCGTTTGTTCACGCTCATCATTGCCGCCGCCCAACCCCGCGCCGCGCTGGCGACCGACCGCATCGATTTCGTCGATGAAGATGATGCAGGGGGAATGTTTCTTCGCCTGTTCGAACATGTCGCGCACACGCGCCGCGCCGACGCCGACGAACATCTCGACAAAATCGGAACCGGAAATGGAGAAGAACGGCACTTTTGCCTCGCCGGCGATGGCCTTGGCGAGCAGGGTCTTGCCGGTACCGGGGCTGCCCACCATCAGCACGCCGCGCGGGATGCGTCCGCCCAGATTCTGGAACTTGCCCGGATCGCGCAGAAAATCGACCAGTTCGGACACTTCTTCCTTGGCCTCATCGCAGCCGGCCACATCGGCAAACGTGAAGTGTTCCTTGTTTTCATCCAGCAAACGCGCCTTGCTCTTGCCGAACGAGAATGCGCCACCCTTGCCGCCACCCTGCATCTGGCGCATGAAAAAGACCCAGACACCGATCAGCAACAGCATCGGGAACCATGAGATGAACACCTGGGTCAGGAAGCCCTGCTCCTCTTCCGGCTTGGCCTCGACCTTGACGCCATTCTTCAACAGGTCGGAGACCAGCCAGATGTCGCTGGGCGCAAAACTGGTCACTCGCTTGCCGTCGGTGGTGACCGCCTTCAGGGTGCGCCCTTCGATGGTCACCTTGTCGATCTGCCCGCCGCGCACCGCTTCGAGGAATTGCGAATAATCCAGCCTGACTTGCGCCGTCGATTGCTGGCGCGCATTGAACTGATTGAAGACCGTCATCAGCACCATCGCGACGACCAGCCAGATTCCGATACTCTTGAACAGATTATTCACACTTACTCCTCATGAATGAGCGGGCATTAGACTACGTCCCGGTTTATTTCTCAAGTTTGCCCAGCCCCACCAGATACTGTTCACTGCTGCGGTCGCGCGAGGCTTTCGGTTTGCGCGCGACCACTTTGACGAAGTGGTCGCGCATCGATTTCAGATAGTCCTCGAAGCCCGTTCCCTGAAACACCTTGACCGCAAAATTGCCGCCGCTGACGAGGTGCTTGGCGGAAAAATCCAGCGCAAGTTCCGCCAGATACATGGCTCGCGCCTGATCCGCCGAGTTCACCCCGCTCATGTTGGGTGCCATATCGGAAATTACAAGGTCGATCCGGCGTCCATCGAGTTTGGCTTCAAGTTGCGCCAACACGCCATCCTCGCGAAAGTCACCCTGGATGAACTCGACACGCGGCAGGGGCTGCAAGGGCAACAGGTCGAGCGCGATGATGCGCCCGTGCGCGCCCAGCTTTTGCGCCACCACCTGGCACCAGCTCCCCGGCACCGCACCCAGGTCCACCACGACCATCCCGGGTTTGATCAGATGGTCGCGTTCGTCCAGTTCGAGCAGCTTGTAGGCGGCGCGGGCGCGGTAACCCGCCTTCTGCGCCATCTGCACATAGGGATCGTTCACATGCTCTCGCATCCATTGTTTGCTGGTTTTGGAAGCTTTCATCGCAGAATTTTTGCCCGCAGATTGCGCCGATTCACGCAGATTAAAAAACACACAATGTAAAAGTCAGGCAACCGCCATCGGCGCCAACTGCTTAATCTGCGGACAGTTCAAGCAAATTTGATAGAATGCGCGCCCAATCTGGAGTGCCACATGTTAAATCTCACCGTTGCCCAACGCCTCGAACTCAAGGCACGCGCCCATGCGCTGAAACCCGTTGTCATCATCGGCAACGCAGGCTTGACCCCCGCCGTGCTGGACGAGATCGAGCGCAGTCTGAAAAGCCACGACTTGCTGAAAATCAAAGTCATGCACGACGAGCGGGAAGTGCGTGAAGCCATGCTGCAGGAGATTTGCACGCTGCTCAAGACGGGTGCGGTGCAACACATCGGCAAAACGCTGGTCGTCTATCGCCCATTGGAAACACCCATCGCCAAGGCACCGAAACGCCGCAAGAGCCAGAAACCGCTCACCAAGAAACAGCTCGCCGGCCGATTGTAGGCGGGGTTTCACCCAAAGGGCGCAAGAACCTCTTCGAGGTAACCCGACATGTCGGGCTGAAGCCCGACCTACAATTCAAAGATACTGAACCTCTACCACTTCGTATTCCCGCACCCCGCCCGGTGCCTGCACCTCGGCAATATCGCCCTCGGACTTGCCGATCAGCGCCCGCGCAATGGGTGAACTGATGGAAATCTTGCGATGTTTGATGTCGGCCTCGTCGTCGCCGACGATCTGGTAAGTCACCACGTCGCCATTATTCACATCTTCCAGCACCACGGTCGTGCCAAACACGCAACGCCCATCTGCGGCCAGCGTCTTCGGATCAATGATCTGCGCGCTACCCAGCTTAAATTCCAGCTCGACGATACGTCCCTCGACGAAGGACTGCTTTTCTTTGGCCGCATCATATTCCGCATTTTCCGACAGGTCACCCTGCGCGCGCGCCTCGGCAATGGCGGTGATGACGGCGGGTCTTTCCACGGTCTTCAGGCGGTGTAACTCTTTGCGCAATAGCTCCGCGCCGACCACGGTCAAAGGGGTTTTGCTCATCATTTGTTTCCTTATTGAATACTGGAGTGCAAGGCTTGCAGGTCGTACACCTGCAATTCGGTCAGATACTGCATGCCCAGACAGGCGGCGCGCGCGCCGGCCAGCGTAGTGTAATAGGTGACGCGGCCTTGCAAAGCGGCATGGCGGATCGAATAGGAGTCCTTCATCACCGACGGTTTGCTGTCCACCGTATTGATGATCAGGCTGACTTCCCCGTTCTTGATCATGTCCACAATGTGCGGACGGCCTTCTGCCACCTTGTTGACCATGATCACTTCCACCCCGGCGGCGGTAATCACCGAACCGGTTCCGCGCGTGGCGAGAATGGTAAAGCCAAGCTGATTCAGAGTGCGCGCCACTTCTGCCGCACCCGGTTTATCTTCCTCGCGCACGCTAATGAACACCTTGCCGGCTTTCGGCAACTTCACGCTGGCGGCAAGCTGCGATTTAACGAACGCTTCGGCAAATGTCGTGCCGACGCCCATCACCTCGCCGGTGGATTTCATCTCCGGGCCGAGGATGGTATCGACGCCGGGGAACTTGATGAACGGGAACACCGCCTCCTTTACCGCATAGAACGGCGGAACGACTTCTTTCGTCACACCCTGCGCGGCCAGCGATTGGCCGGCCATACAGCGTGCGGCGATCTTGGCCAGCGGCACACCGCTCGCTTTTGACACGAAGGGCACGGTGCGCGAGGCACGCGGATTCACTTCCAGCACATACACGGACTCGCCCTGAATGGCGAACTGCACGTTCATCAGACCAACCACATTCAATGCTTTGGCCATCGCCACGGTCTGGCGGCGCAATTCGTCCTGCAATTTAGCGGACAGCGAATACGGCGGCAATGAACAGGCCGAGTCGCCGGAGTGCACGCCCGCCTGTTCGATGTGTTCCATGATGCCGCCGATGATCACCTGCGCGCCATCGGATACCGCATCCACGTCCACTTCAATCGCGTCATTCAGGAAACGGTCGAGCAAAATCGGCATGCGTTCGGGGTAGGTCTTGGCCAACTCTTCCGCCTCGCGCATGTAGCGTTCGAGGTCGGGCTGCGCATGAATGATCTCCATGCCGCGTCCGCCCAGCACATTGCTGGGCCGCATCACTAGCGGATAGCCGATCTCGGCAGCCCCGGCGACCGCATCGGCCACGTTGCTGGCAGTACGGTTGGGCGGCTGCTTCAAATCCAGTTCGCGCAACATCGCCTGGAAACGCGCGCGGTCTTCCGCCATGTCGATCATGTCCGGCGTCGTGCCGATGATGGGCACGCCATTTTTTTGCAGGCCGCGCGCCAGACTGAGCGGTGTCTGACCGCCATACTGCACGATTACGCCGACGGGTTTTTCTACTGCCACGACCTCCAGCACATCTTCCAGCGTTAGCGGCTCGAAGTACAAACGATCTGAAGTGTCGTAGTCGGTGGAAACCGTTTCGGGGTTGCAGTTGACCATAATGGTCTCGTAGCCGTCCTCGCGCATCGCCAGCGCGGCATGCACGCAGCAATAATCGAACTCGATGCCCTGCCCGATGCGGTTGGGTCCGCCGCCCAGCACCATGATCTTCTTGTTGCCGGTCGGTTGCGACTCGCACTCTTCCTCATAGGTGGAATACATGTAGGCCGTGTTGGTGGCGAACTCTGCGGCGCAGGTATCGACGCGCTTGAATACCGGACGAATCGCCAGTGCATGCCGGTAAGCGCGCACCGCCGCCTCATCCGTCCCCAGCAAATTCGCCAGCCGCGCATCGGAAAAACCGCTGCGCTTCAGCGCGCGCAGATGATCCGCGTCCAGACTTTCCAGCGCGCGGCCAGGCAGCGCCTGTTCCTGGCGGATGATGTCCGCGATCTGCACCAGAAACCACGGGTCGATCTTGCTGATGTTGAATACTTCATCCGCACTCATGCCAAGACGGAAGGCATCGCCCACCGCCCAGATGCGGTCCGGGCCGGGGTTGCCGAGTTCGGACACAATGGCTTCCCGGTCGCTAAATTTGCTGTCCAGCCCGTTCACGCCCACTTCCAGGCCGCGCAGGGCTTTCTGGAACGACTCCTGGAAGGTGCGGCCAATCGCCATCACCTCGCCAACCGATTTCATCTGTGTGGTCAGGCGGTCATTGGCTTGCGGAAATTTTTCGAACGCGAAACGCGGGATCTTGGTCACCACGTAGTCTATGGTCGGCTCAAAGGATGCGGGCGTCGCACCGCCGGTGATATCGTTCTTCAGCTCGTCAAGCGTGTAACCCACGGCCAGTTTGGCCGCCACTTTCGCGATGGGGAAACCGGTCGCCTTGGACGCCAGCGCCGAGGAACGCGACACGCGCGGATTCATCTCGATCACTACCATGCGCCCGTCGTCGGGATTGACGGAGAACTGCACGTTGGAACCGCCGGTCTCCACGCCGATCTCGCGCAGCACCGCCAAGCTTGCATCGCGCATGATCTGGTATTCCTTGTCGGTCAGTGTCTGCGCCGGGGCGACGGTGATGGAGTCGCCGGTATGCACGCCCATCGGGTCCAGATTCTCGATGGAGCAGATGATGATGCAATTGTCGTTGCGGTCGCGCACGACTTCCATCTCGTACTCTTTCCAGCCGAGCAGCGATTCCTCGATCAGCAACTCCTTGGTCGGCGACGCTTCCAGACCGCGCTCGCAGATCTCAACAAACTCTTCGCGGTTGTAGGCGATGCCGCCGCCGGAACCGCCCATGGTGAACGAGGGGCGGATGATGGTCGGAAAACCCATCACCTGCTGCACCTGCAGCGCCTCTTCCATGCTATGCGCGATGGCGGAACGTGCCGAAGCCAGCCCGATGCGTGTCATCGCCTGCTTGAACTTCTCGCGGTCTTCCGCCATGTCGATGGCGTCGCGCGAGGCGCCTATCATCTCGACCTTGTACTTCTCCAGCACACCGTGCCTGGCCAGGTCCAGCGCGCAGTTCAGCGCGGTCTGTCCGCCCATGGTCGGCAGGATCGCGTCCGGTTTTTCCCTGGCGATGATCTTTTCCACCATCTGCCAGGTGATCGGCTCGATGTAGGTCGCATCCGCCATATTCGGATCGGTCATGATGGTGGCCGGATTCGAATTTACCAGAATGACGCGATAGCCTTCCTCGCGAAGCGCCTTGCAGGCTTGCGCGCCGGAATAGTCGAATTCGCACGCCTGCCCGATGACGATGGGACCGGCACCGATGATGAGAATCGATTTAATGTCAGTGCGTTTTGCCATAACTTCTTCACCACAGAGGCACAGAGACACAGAGATAGCACAGAGATTTTCTCTGTGCCTCTGTGTCCCTGTGGTTAGGTTTTGATTTTCTCCATCAATCCCACAAATTTATCGAACAAACCATCCACGTCATGCGGGCCGGGACTCGCTTCGGGGTGACCCTGGAAACAGAACGCGGGCTTGTCGGTCAGCTCGAAACCCTGCAGCGTGCCGTCGAACAGCGAGAGGTGCGTGACGCGCGCATTCTTCGGCAACGTCGCCACATCCACCGCAAAACCGTGGTTCTGGCTGGTAATCATCACGCGCCTGGTTTGCGTGTCTTGCACCGGATGGTTGGCGCCGCGGTGGCCGAACTTCATCTTCACGGTCTTGGCGCCCGAGGCGAGGCCCAGTATCTGATGGCCGAGACAGATGCCGAACAGCGGCATGCCCACCGCAAGGAATTTTTGCGTCGCCGCGATCGCGTAATCGCAAGGCTCCGGATCGCCGGGGCCGTTGGACAGGAATACGCCGTTCGGCTTCAACGCCAGCACATCGGCGGCTGAAGTGTTGGCCGGAACCACGGTGATCTTGCAGCCGCGCTCAGCCAGCATGCGCAGAATGTTGCGCTTCACGCCGAAGTCGTATGCCACCACATGGAATTTTGATTCGCTGCTGTAGCGATAACCCGCGCCCAATTCCCACTCGCGTTGCACCCATTCGTAGGGTTTGTCGCAGGTAACGACTTGCGCCAGGTCCATTCCCGCCAGGCCGTCAAAGCCGCGTGCCGCTTTCAGTGCCGCCTCGACATCATCGCCCGTGGCGATGCAACCGTTCTGCGCCCCCTTGCTGCGCAGGATGCGCGTCAGCTTGCGCGTATCGATACCGGCGATGGCGACCACCTTGTTGGCCTTGAGGTATTCGGGCAGGGATTGTGTGCTACGGAAATTGCTCACCGTCATCGACAGGTCGCGGATGACCAGACCGCTGGCGAACACCTGGCGCGATTCAATATCTTCCGGATTGCAGCCGGTGTTGCCAATGTGCGGATAAGTCAGGGTGACGATCTGTTTGCAGTAGGACGGGTCGGTCAGGATCTCCTGGTAGCCGGTCATCGCGGTGTTAAACACCACCTCGCCAATGCTACTGCCCTCCGCCCCGATGGCAATGCCGCGAAATACCGTTCCATCGGCTAAAACTAGGATGGCTGGCTTCGTCTGCGACACTGGAGGCTCCCTTGAACTGGACATAAAGAAGCGGGAGGAACTTTTTGTTCATCCCGCCTTTGGACTGGCGACCATTATAGCCGAAGCTCAGATGCGCATCAACGCGCCGCACGGCTATAGATCGGGCCCAAAATAGATTGCATTCAACACGGCGACCCGTCAGGTTGTGCGCAGTTGCTCGAGATTGCCACCCTTTGTCGCCACTTTTAACTGGTGTTATAGCCAGAACGGGGCATCCTCGTTACAATCCATCGCGCTAACCATCGGCCTGAATACGATTACAGGCAAGTACCATGGGCTTGCTACATCAGCCAATTTGTTTTTTCACGCCAAATTCTGGAGTCTGAATTGATGACGACCGATCTCGCCGCACCCGCATATATCCGCCATGAAAAACTCAAAGCCTGGGTGGCCGGGGTCGCCGCACTAACCGAACCGGAACGCATCATCTGGTGCGACGGATCACAGCAGGAATATGACCGGCTGTGCGCGGAAATGGTGGCCGCCGGGACTTTAGTCAAACTCAATCCGGCCAAGCGCCGCAATTCCTTTCTCGCCTGCTCCGACCCTTCCGATGTGGCGCGCGTCGAGGACCGCACTTTCATCTGCTCCGAAAAGCCAGAAGATGCCGGGCCAACCAATAACTGGGAATATCCGAAAGTCATGCGCGAGACGCTCACCGGCCTGTTCAAAGGCGCGATGCGCGGGCGCACCCTGTACGTGATTCCGTTCAGTATGGGGCCGCTCGGCTCGCCCATCGCCCATATCGGCGTCGAGATATCCGACTCGCCCTACGTGGCGGTCAACATGCGCATCATGGCGCGCATGGGCAAGCCGGTGCTCGACATGCTCGGTACGGACGGCGAATTTGTGCCCTGCCTGCACAGCGTCGGCGCACCGCTGCAAGCCGGGCAGCAGGACGTCAAATGGCCGTGCAATCCGGCCACCAAATACATCGTGCATTTCCCCGAGACGCGGGAGATCTGGTCCTACGGTTCCGGCTATGGCGGCAACGCACTGCTCGGCAAGAAGTGCTTCGCCCTGCGCATCGCCTCGACCATGGCGCGCGACGAGGGCTGGCTGGCGGAACACATGCTGATTCTCGGCATCGAGTCACCGGACGGAGAAAAAAACTATGTCGCCGCCGCTTTCCCTTCCGCCTGCGGCAAGACCAATCTCGCCATGCTGATCCCGCCGAAGACTTTCGACGGCTGGAAGATCACCACGGTGGGCGACGACATCGCGTGGATCAAGCCCGGCAAGGATGGCCGGTTTTATGCCATCAATCCGGAAGCGGGCTTCTTCGGCGTGGCACCCGGCACCTCCGAAAAGACCAACCGCAACGCGCTGGAGACGCTCAGGGAAAACATTATTTTCACCAATGTCGCCCTGACCGACGACGGCGATGTGTGGTGGGAAGGCATGACCAAAGAACCGCCCGCCCACCTGATCGACTGGCAGGGCTGTGACTGGACTCCGGCCGACGGCAAGACCGGACGCAAGGCGGCCCATCCCAATTCCCGTTTCACCGCACCGGCCAGCCAGTGCCCGTCGATTGATCCAGCGTGGGAAGACCCGCAAGGCGTGCCGATCTCCGCCTTCATCTTCGGCGGACGCCGCGCCACCACAGTGCCGCTGGTATACGAAGCGTTCAACTGGAATTTTGGCGTCTATATGGCCTCCACCCTGGGGTCGGAAACCACCGCTGCCGCCACCGGGGAACAGGGCGTGGTGCGGCGCGACCCCTTTGCCATGCTGCCGTTCTGCGGCTACCACATGGGCGACTATTTCAACCACTGGTTGAAGATGGGGCATGTGGTGGAGCACGCCCCGAAAATCTTTTGCGTGAACTGGTTTCGCCTGAACGAAAACGGCGAATTCATCTGGCCCGGGTTCGGCGACAACATGCGCGTGCTGAAATGGATCGTGGACCGTGTCCGCAACCGGGTCGGCGCACATAAAACCGCGCTGGGCTGGATGCCGCGCTTCGAGGACATCGACTGGTCCGGCATTGAGATCAGCAAGGCCGAATTCGGCCAACTGAACCGCATCGATGCGCAGGCGTGGAAACAGGAGCTGGCCCTACACAAGGAATGGTTCGCCAAGATGGGGGAAAAACTGCCTGACCAACTGGCGCACAACCACAGCCTGTTCGAGCTGGCGCTGATCGATTGAGCGAAAACACGCCGTCATTCCGGCCCCCCGCATGCTCGAAGTGATCGTGTTGGCCGTGGCGTTAAGCAAGGACGCATTCGCCGTCTCCATCGGCCCGGGCTCCAAAGGAAACATTCCCAGGCCGGACTTGAAGGCCGGGATTTACTTTGGCCTCTTCCATGCGCTGATGCCTCTCATCGGCTATCTCGGCGGCAAGGGCATGCTCGTCCGGGTGGAGTCTTATGCCCGCCGGATCGCCTTTGGCCCGCCCGCCATGATCGGCGCAACCACCTTTGCCTTCAGTTGAGCCGGGGTGCGCATCGGCCAGCGCGGCGGCACTTGTCTGGAAAACAGGGCAGGGCTGTTCGGCGGCGCGATGCTGATCCTGATCGGATTCAGGATTCTGCTTTTATAAGCCGTTCCGGCACGGCAGTTCCGTTTAGACGTTGAACAGAAAATTCAACAGGTCACCATCCTGCACAACATAATCTTTTCCCTCGACGCGCATCTTGCCCTTCTCTTTCGCGCCCGCCTCGCCGCCGCAGGCGATGAAGTCGGTATATGAGATGGTCTGCGCGCGGATGAAGCCTTTTTCGAAATCGGTGTGGATGACGCCGGCGGCTTGCGGTGCGGTGTCGCCCTTGTGGATGGTCCAGGCGCGCACTTCCTTCACCCCGGCGGTGAAGTAGGTTTGCAGGCCGAGCAGTTCGTAGCCGGTGCGAATCAAGCGATTGAGGCCGGGCTCGCCCAGGCCGAGATCGGCGAGGAATTCCTTTTTGTCGGCGTCGTCGAGGTCGGCCAGTTCCTGTTCGATCTTGGCGCACAAGGCCACGACGGGCGCGCCCTCTTTCGCCGCGTGTTCGCGCAAGCGGTCGAGGTGGGGGTTGTTTTCGAAACCGTCTTCCATCACGTTGCCGACATACATCGCGGGCTTGACGGTGAGCAGGCACAGCGGCTTGATGAGCTGTATCTCGTCATCGCTCAAACCGAAAGTGCGCGCCGGTTTGCCTTCGTTCAAGTGCGGCAACAGTTTCTCCAGCAGGGCGACCAGTTTCTGCGCGTCCTTGTCACCGGACTTGGCTTTTTTGCCGTCGCGCTGGATGGTGCGTTCCACCACGGCCAGATCGGCCAGCGCCAGTTCGGTCAGGATGACTTCAATATCGGAGATCGGATCGACCTTGCCCGCGACGTGCACGACGTTTTCATCGTCGAAGCAGCGCACGACGTTGACGATGGCGTCGGTCTCGCGGATGTTGGCGAGAAACTGGTTGCCCAATCCCTCGCCCTTGGAGGCGCCCGCCACCAGTCCGGCGATATCCACGAACTCGACGATGGCGTATTGCATGCGCTGCGGCTTGACGATCTTGGCCAGTTCATCCATGCGCGGATCGGGCACTTCAACGATGCCAACGTTCGGCTCGATGGTGCAGAAAGGATAGTTCTCCGCCGCAATGCCAGACTTGGTCAGCGCATTGAACAGCGTGGATTTGCCCACATTGGGGAGACCGACGATACCGCACTTGAGACTCATGATTTTTCCTTATATTCCGAAAAGACTTGCCCGCAGATTACATAGATTCACACAGATTAAATCTGCGTCAATCTGCGCAATCTGCGGGAAAAGGTTTTGCACTTTACGCACTATGTAGCTTCAGCATCGCCGCTTCCAGCTTGCCCTCGATGATCAGCGGCGCAATCTCCTGGGCGCGTTGCAGCGCTTCCCCGATCAACACTTGTTCTTCCTTGCGCGGCGCGTTCAAAACATAGTTGACCACCTCCGCCCGCTCGCCCGGATGACCGATGCCAACGCGCAGGCGCCAGAAATCCTTTGTGCCGAGATGCGCGATGATGTCCTTCAGTCCGTTGTGCCCGCCGTGACCGCCGCCCAGCTTAAGCTTGGCGCTGCCCGGCGGCAAGTCGAGCTCGTCGTGCACCACCAGTATCTGCGCCGGCTGCAACTTGTAAAAGTTTGCCACCGCACCGACCGCACGCCCGCTGAGATTCATAAAGGTTTGCGGTTTGAGTAGTTGCACCTCATGCCCGTGCAGAGCCGTTTTTGCGATCAGCCCGTGGAACTTGCCGTCGGCCCTGAAATTCGCGTTGTGCAAACGTGCCAGTTCATCCACCCACCAGAAACCGGCGTTGTGGCGTGTCGCCGCGTATTCCGCGCCGGGATTACCCAGGCCAACGATGAGTTTGATCGGTTCGCTCACGTGCACCTCTGCAAATGAAAAACCCGCCATGCAATGTATGATCGCATGGCGGGTTGTTACGGCAGCAGATTACTTCTTGGCAACGGGTGCGGCAGTCGCCGGTGCGGCAGCGGCGGAAGCGGCCGCCGCAGCTTCCGCCACAGCGGCATCGGCGGCGGCATCGGCGGCCGCTTCAACCGCACCGCGCGGCACCTGCACCGTCGCCACCGCATCAACGGCGTGGTGATGGTGCGCCAGTTCGACGCCCTTCGGCAGCTTGACATCGGCGATGTGGATCGAGTGTCCCAGTTCCAATCCGCCCAGATCAACTTCGATCGAGGTCGGCAGATCGGCGGGCAAACAGATGACATCCAGATCGGCCAGCACATGGGTGATGATGCCGCCGCCGGTTTTGACGCCCGGCGCAATCTCGCCATTGGCGAAATGCAACGGCACTTGCATGTGCACTTTTTTCTTCGCATCGACGCGCTGGAAATCGATATGTTGTACCTGTTGGCGGAACGGGTGCATCTGGAAGTCGCGCAGCAGCACGGATTCTTTCTTGCCATCCAAATCCAAAGACAGGATGGAAGCGTGGAACGCTTCTTTGCGCAGGGCAAAATACAAAGCGTTGTGATCGAGTTCAATCATGGTTGCCTCGCCGGAGCCATACACCACACCGGGGACGAGATTCGCCTTGCGCAGACGGCGGCTCGCACCCGTTCCTTGCACTTGGCGCTTGCTTGCGCTGATTTCAACAGTCATTTTACTTCTCCACTTCAAATGAAATCTTCCGCGACCAGAAGATTCCGGGTTGCGCGATGACCGACATGGTCACCGCAAAAACTAATCCACAAACAGTGAACTCACCGACTCGTCGGCGTTGATGCGGCGCAGCGTTTCAGCCATCAGTTCCGCGATGCTGAGCTGGCGGATGCGTTTGCAGTTCCTGGCCGCTTCGCTCAACGGGATCGTGTCGGTGATCACCAACTCGTCAATCGCCGAATTCTCGATGCGCCCTATCGCCGGACCGGACAGCACGCCGTGGGTACAGTAAGCCAGCACCCGCACGGCGCCTTTTTCCTTCAGGGCTTTGGCTGCTTCGCACAGGGTATTGGCGGTATCCACCATGTCATCCATGATCAGGCAGGTGCGGCCGGCCACCTCGCCGATGATGTTCATCACCTTGGCCACATTCGGGCGCGGACGGCGCTTGTCGATGATCGCCAGATCGGCATCCAGCTGTTTCGCCAGCGCGCGCGCGCGCACCACGCCCCCCACATCCGGCGACACCACGATCAGGTCGGGGTAGTCGCAACGCCACACGTCCGACAGCAGGATCGGGCTGGCATACACGTTGTCCACCGGAATATCGAAGAAACCCTGAATCTGGTCGGAGTGCAGATCCATGGTCAGCACCCGATCCACACCCACCCCGGTTAGCATGTTCGCCACCACCTTGGCGGTAATCGCCACCCGCGCCGAACGCGGACGCCGGTCCTGGCGGGCATAACCCAAATACGGAATGGCGGCGGTGATGCGGGCGGCCGATGCGCGTCGCAGGGCATCCACCATCACCATTATTTCCATCAGGTTGTCATTGGTAGGGGCGCAGGTGGATTGCAGGATGAACACATCCTTGCCGCGCACATGCTCGAGGATTTCAACCATCACCTCGCCGTCGGAGAAGCGGCTCACCGTGGCGCGCCCGAGATGGATGCCAAGATGCCGCGCCACACTTTCGGCAAGCTTTGGATTGGCATTGCCGGTAAAGACCATCATGTCGCCGGACATCGAGAGCACCCCTTGAAGTGAAATGGACGCTAACGCCCGTCAATGCTTGAGAATCTGGCTGGGGAGGTAGGGATCGAACCTACGAATGTCGGAATCAAAATCCGATGCCTTACCACTTGGCGACTCCCCAAAAACTTGTCGAATACAGCGCCCGCAGGCGCGATTCAGTGACTGCAAAAATCTTTCAGCGGATGCTGTTGCAAGCCGCGCGCGACATAGCCGCGCATGGTGTCCGGTAACTGCCGCCATACCGCCCGGGCTTCCGCTTCCGTGTCGAACTCGGCAAACACGCAGGCGCCTGATCCGCTCATCAACGCCGGCGCGAATTGCGCCAGCCAGGCCAGGTATTCCGCCACTGCCGGATACAGTTTGCATGCCACCGCCTGCAAATCGTTGTGCAAACCGGGTATTTTGCCGGCCCGAAAGTTCCGCCCTTTCGGAAGGGCGCGCATTGTCATCGAAATCGTATTTCGTGTCAATTCCCGATGGCTGAAAATCTGCGCAGTCGGCACTTGCACGGGCGGGTACAACACCACATACCAGGCTTCCGGCAGCGCATATTGCTGCAACTGCTCGCCCACCCCTTGGGCAAAAGCGTTGTCGCCAAACACAAACACCGGCACATCCGCCCCCAGAGTCAGGCCGAGATGCATCAGACGCGCGCGCGGCAGATCGAGCTGCCACAGGCGGTTCAGCGCCAGCAACGTGGTGGCCGCGTCCGAACTGCCGCCACCGAGACCGCCACCCATCGGAATGCATTTCTCCAGGGCGATATCCACCCCCAGCGTGCAGCCTGTCTCGTGCTGCAACAGGCGTGCGGCGCGCACGCACAAGTCGTCCTCATCCGCCACCCCGGCCAGCGCATTCAGGCGAATCACCCGCCCGTCGTCGCGCCGGGTGAAGTGCAGCGTGTCGTGCAGATCGATAAATCGAAACAGGGTTTGCAACAGGTGGTAGCCGTCGGCGCGCCGCCCGACGACATGCAGAAACAGATTCAGTTTCGCCGGAGCGGGACAGGTCAGCGACCTCATTGTGCTTCCCATTTTGGCACCTCTAGAAATTTACTTTTGCGGGATGAAGCGCAAGGCGCACGGAGCGGAGGAACCGGAATGCACACTGACGTGCATGAGGATTCCGAAAACGAAGTTTCGGTGTAGGCTCATAAACGAAGTGCGTGATGCCGGAACCAACACCGCGCAACGCAGCGATTCGCCTGAAAAATGAATTTATAGAGGTGTCCATTCGTCTATGACCAGACGCACTTCCAGTCCTTCGCGTTGCAGGTTTAAGCGCAGGGGCAGCGCATCCGTGGCGGCGCTGGCATAGCGGCTGTAACGAATGGTCCAGCCCTGTTGCCGCAGCTCGCCGATCCGGCCGTTTTTACCGGTGGTTTTCTCGTGTCGCATCTGCGGCGCGGGCAGCCCTGTCACCCAGTAGCGCAAGCCGGACAGCGGCAAACGCCAGCCCAGCACCTGCTGCATCAGCGCCTCCGCGTCCGCTGCCGCGTAATGCTTGCCATCGGTTTCCAGTGTTGCCCGCGATGCATCCACCGTGATGCGCGCCACCGTTCGTCCCAACGGGGCAAGCAATAAAATCTCGTCGCCGCCGCCGCGATGGGTCCAGCGTAAATTGGTGCTTTCGCGCCGCGCCTCCTGGCGCATGGCGACACGCCCGTTGAAGGCGAACGCCGCATCCGCCTGCGGCGCGCGCTCCAGCATGACAGGTGTCGTGCTGCACGCCCCCAGCAGAAACAGGGACAAAAGTGCGACCCGCATCACGGCTGGAATCTGCGCAGCATGTCCTGCAACACAGGATTCCCCGGGTGTGCCTTGGCGCTGTCGCGCCAGATGGCCTGCGCTTCGTCCCGCTCGCCCTTGCCCCACAACACCTCGCCCAGGTGGGCGGCAATTTCAGGATCGGGATTGGCGGCGAAGGCACGGCGCAGGAATGCGACACTCTGCTCCAGATCATTCAGGCGGAAATAGCCCCAGCCCACACTGTCCAGAATCGCCGCGTCATCGGGCATCAGCCCGTAGGCTTTCTGCACCAGTTCCATCGCTTCTTTGATGCGCACGTTGCGCTCCAGCAAGCCATAGCCAAGGGCGTTGTAGGCATGCGCATTGTTTGGCTCAATTTTGATCAGCCTGCGAATCAGTTGCTCGAAGGCGTCGTATTGTTTCAGCTTGTCGGCGGCCAGTGCGGTCTGATACAGCAAATCGGGTTGATTCGGAAAAGCGGCCAGTCCCCGGTTCAGCACCTTGTAACTTTCCGCGTACTGCGCGGCTTCGCGCAGGAACTGCGCCTCGATTAACAGCAGCTGCACGCGCTGCGCATCATTACCCGGCCCGGCGTGTTGCAGCACTTCGCGCGCCTGCGCCACTTGTCCCCGCTTGTTCAGCAGATAAGCCACCCGCAGCCGGGCATCGTAGAACCGCTCCCCCGCCTTGATCTGCCGGTAATGCGCCAGTGCGGCACTGTCATCCGGTTTAGCTTCGGCCAATTGGCCCAGATAAAAATGCAGCGTGTTCTCGTCTTTTTTGCCGCTGGTGCCGGCCAGCGCGGCGCGCAGCTCCTGTTCGGCGCGCTCCAGTTCGCCCAGTTGCAGCGAGATCATGGCGATGGCAAAAGCGATCTCGGCATTGTCTGGACGCTGCTGCTGCAGGCGCGAAAATTCCTCGCGCGCGGGAATGAACTGTTGCTGCTCCAGCAACATGCGCGCATGAAACAGGCGCGCGTTCTGCTGCGCGGGATAGACGGCAAGATATTTCTGCAGCAGCGCCGATGCCTGTTGCGGTTGCGATTGCTGGAGCAGTTGTGCCCGCAGCATCACCGCCAAATCCCATTCGGGACGCAGGCCGCTTGCCTGTTGCGCCTCGTTCAAAGCCAACTCGGGCTGATTCGCCGCCGCCGCCGCCTGCGCCAGCGCCCAATGCGCCTCCCCCACTTGCGGATAGGGTCGCGCCACTTCGGTCAGCCAGGCCAGCGCCGCCGCCTTATCCTGCACCCGTGCCAGCAAACCGTACAGATTGACAAAAGTGTGCCCGGTATTTTGCGCGTCCGAAGCCAGCAGTTCGGTCACGTGCGGAAGCGCCTCCTCCAGCTTGCCGCCGGACACCAGCAGCGAGACCAGCATTTGTTTGGCCAGCGGCGAGGCTGGCTCCAGTTGTTGCCACAAACGAAACGCTTCCAGCGACTGGTTATATTGATGCGCCTCGAAGGTTAGCTGCGCGGCGCGGCGCGCCACGCGCGGATCGAGGGTGGCGCGGGCCAGATCGAGATAAACCTGGGCGGCGATCTCCGGTCTGCCGCGCTGGGCGGCAAAATCGCCGAGCAAAAATTCATACAGCAGCCGATCCGTGAGCTCGATCTCCGGCAGCACAGGTTGCGGCGCTTCGGCCTGCAGCGGCTCATTCGCCGCATCGGCCGCGGCCGGCAAGGTTTGCGGCGGATGGGCGCAAGCGGCCAGCAGCGAGAACAACAACACGGAGAAAATAGAAGTTTTCATGTTTGGGCGGCATTTTGATGCGGGTTTGCATATTAGGTTATATTCATCACAACTCAAAACCAGCGCTTTCGCCCCGCCATGACGTCCCCACTCACCCTGTCGGCACAACATCTCACCCGTTTCCACGGCAGCCAGTGCGTGGTGAACGATGTGTCGTTCATGTTGCGGCGCGGCGAGGTGCTGGGGCTACTGGGGCACAACGGCGCCGGCAAGAGCACCACCCTGCAAATGCTCGCCGGTGTCCTGCCCGCCAGCGGGGGCACGGCGGAAATCTGCGGCATCGATCTGGCACAGCGCCCCGAGCTGGCCAAGTCCAGCCTCGGCTACCTGCCGGAACAGCCGCCGCTGTATCGCGACATGCGTGTGGACGATTACCTGTGTTTCGCCGCCCGCCTGCACCGCATCGCCCCCGCCCGGCTGGCCGAACAATTGCATCTGGCGAAGCAGCGTTGCGGTCTGCTCGAATGCGGACACAAACTGATCGGCACCCTATCCAAGGGTTACCAGCAGCGCGTGGGCATCGCGCAGGCGATTATCCACCAGCCCGCGGTGATCATCCTGGACGAGCCGACAGTCGGCCTCGACCCCGCGCAGATTCGCGAGATCCGCGAGCTGATCCGCGCGCTCGGCGATGCGGGCAGCGTGATCCTGTCCACCCACCTGCTGCATGAAGTGGAACAGGTGTGCGACCGCGCCGTGATCCTGAGCCGGGGCAGACTGATCTTTGACGGCAGCATCGACGATCTGCGCCGGCACAGCGATATCGAGTCGAGCTTTCTGCGGCTCACCCGGGAAGAAGCATGATCACCATCCTCGCCCGCCGCGAATTGCGCAGCCTGTTCGCCGCACCCGCCACCTGGTGGATGCTGGCGCTGCTGCAATTCATTCTCGGCTGGTTTTTCCTGGCGCGCGTGGACGATTATCTGCAAGTGCAGGCGCAACTGGCGCAGATGAACAGCGCCCCCGGCGCCACCATCAGTGTCGCCGCGCCGCTGGCCGGCGCGCTGGGGTTGCTGCTGCTGATGCTGATCCCGCTGTTCAGCATGCGCCTGATCGCCGAGGAGCGGCGCAACCAGACCTGGCCGCTGCTGGCCAGCGCGCCAATCTTCGCGCGCCAGATCGTGCTGGGGAAATTCGCCGGCCTACTCGCCTTTCTCTCCCTGATCATCGCGGCTGCCGGTCTGATGATGCTGACGCTATGGCAGGGCACGCCGGCCGACCCCGGCCTGATCGCCGCCAACCTGCTCGGCCTGTGGCTGCTGGCGGCCAGCTATGCGGCACTCGGCTTGTATTGCTCGGCGCTGACGCGGCAGCCCGTGGTTGCCGCTTTCAGCGCCCTCGCCATGTCGTTCGGCTTGTGGTTGCTGGAAATGGGCAACGGCACCGTGCGCGCGCTGTCGCCCAATGCGCATTTCCAGAACCTGAATGTCGGCCTCGTCGGCAGCAGCGACCTGGTTTACTTCGCGCTCTTCATTGCCCTCTTTCTGCTGCTGGCGATCCGCCATCTGCAAGCCGAACAGCAAGGCCGGACGCGCCGCCGCGCGGTGAAATCATCGCTGTTTTTGCTGCTATTGTTGGCGACGATGGGCGGCCTGTATTCGCTCGCCGCCCGCTTTCCGGCGCACTGGGACCTGACCCGCAACGCGCTGAACAGCCTGTCGCCCGCCAGCGCGCAGGTGCTGGCGCAACTCGAGGGACCGCTGACGATCACCGTGTATGCCGCCGACCTTCTTGACGCGGAAAAGGGAGAAGTGCGCAAGCTGGTGGGCGAATTCATCGGGCTGTACCAGCGCTACAAGCCAGACCTCAGCCTGGTTTTCGTGGACCCGGTCAAACAACCGGAAGTCACCCGCCACTCCGGCATTCGCGGCAACGGCGAAATGGTGGTCGAATTCGGCGGGCGGCGCGAGCACCTCGCCATGCTCAATGAGCAGACCCTGACCAGCGCTCTGTTACGCCTGGCGCGCGGCAGGGAAGAACTGCTGATGGTCGTCAGCGGCCACGGCGAGCGCAAACTGGATGGCACCGCCAATCACGATCTGGGCGAATTCGGCAAGCGTCTGCAACAGAACGGCTACCGCATCGCGCCGCTGAATCTGGCCATCGCGCCGGACGTCCCGGACAACGCCGGCGTGCTGGTGATCACCCATCCGCAAACCCGCCTGTTTCCCGGCGAAGTCGCCAAGTTGCTGCACTTTGTCGAACGCGGCGGCAACCTGCTGTGGCTGCTGGATGCCGAACCGCTGCGCGGGCTGGAGGCGCTGGCCGAAGCATTGGGACTGGTGCTGCCCCCCGGCATCGTGATCGACCCGGCCGCGCAGGAAATGAATGCCCCGCGCGACTGGGCGCTGGGCGTCGGATATCCACCGCATCCCGTCACCCGCGATTTCGATCTGATCACGGTATTTCCGCGGGCACGCGCACTGGAAACGGTAACTGAAAGCGAATGGCAACGGCGGATCCTGGTCGAAGGCGCGCTCAAGGGCTGGATCAGCCCGCAGCCGGGCGCGCGCTTCGATCCGCACCGCGATGTCGCCGGCCCGGTCGCCCTGGCGCTCGCCCTGCAACGGCAGACCGGCGAACATGAACAGCGCATCGTGGTGGTCGGCAGCGGTGCCTTCCTCGCCAACGCCTACTCCGGCAACGGCGGCAATCTCGATCTTGGCGTCAACCTGCTCAACTGGCTGGCCGGCGAAGAACGCCTCATCAGCATCATCCCGCCCACCGCGCGGGACGCCAAACTCGTCTTCAGTCGTCATCAACTCACGATCGCCGGCCTGGTTCTGCTTGTTCTGTTTCCCCTGTTGCTGATCGCGGCAGGCGGCGGATTGTGGTGGCGGCGGCGCACCTGAGCGCTGGCCGATTTTTCCGCCAAGCCCGGGTTAAACGAGACCGGGAGACAGACACCAAACAGAAAATTACGGCGCGGACGCAAGCGCAAAAAATCGCGCCGGCGGCAACCCGCAGTCGCGCGCTACGGTTTGCGCTGCTCCGGTCGCACCCTGGAGGCCAATATTTCATCGCCCGCATCCGCATCGACGGTCTTGCCGCCGGCGTCCTGCAGCGGCAGTTCCGCATCGTTCCAGCCACGAATGCCGAGCTTGAGCGACACCACCTGGGCAAACCCCATCCGTTGCATGCTGTCAGCCGCCAGCACCGAACGCTTGCCGGAGCGGCAGATCACCACGATCTCGCGTTCGCGTCCGCCCGCCAGTGGCGGCACAGTCTCGTCGTAATCCCATTCGCAGGATTGTTCCAGGATGCCGCGCGGCACGTTGATCGAACCGGGAATGTGCAGCGCGGCGAACTCCGCCGGTTCGCGCACATCGAGCAGCAGCGGCACATCGCCCGCCTGATAGCGCCGCCCGAAATCCCACGGCGTCACCTCGCGAACGCGCGCCTGCGCCTCAACCACCAAATCGTCATAGCTTTGCATCGCTCATCCCCTTGTAAACACCGCGATCGATTCCACATGCGAGGTCTGCGGAAACATGTTCATCACCCCGGCTTTTTTCAACTGATAGCCCTTCACGTGCACCAGCACTTCCGCATCGCGCGCCAGCGTGGCGGGACTGCATGAGACATACACGATACGGCGCGGCGCGGTTTCGTCGCTGATCGATTTCATCAGTTCGATCGCGCCGTCGCGCGGCGGATCGACCAGCCACTTGTCCATTTTTCCCAGACCGGCCAGCACCAACTCGTCCATCTTAAACAGGTTCATCATCCGGAATGTCGTATTGCCCGAGAGTCCGTTGTATTCGGCATTCTGTCCGGCACGCCGCACCAGCGCAGCGCTGCCCTCGATGCCTGTCACTTGCGCCCCGCTGCGCGCGAGGGGCAGGGTGAAATTGCCAAGACCGCAAAAGAAATCGGCGATGCGCTCACCGGGTTGCGGGTCGAGCAGGCGCACGGCGCGGCCAACCATCAGGCGGTTCATGTCGCTGTTGACCTGGGTGAATTCGGTCGGCGCGAACGGCATGGTGATGCCGAATTCCGGCAGGCTATAGGAAAGCTGCGGCGCGTCCGGCGGATAGAACGGCTTGACTGTTTCCGGCCCCTTGGTCTGGGTCCAGAACTGAACCTGATGGGTATCCGCAAACTCACGGATCAGCGCCTCATCCTCGGGCGTGAGCGCGTCCAGGATGCGCAGCACCAGCACATCGACATGCTCGCCCACCGCCACCTCGATCTGCGGGATGATGTCGCGCCGCGAGAACTTTTCATTCAACTCGCCCAGCAACGGCAACAGCGCGGCGATCTTCGGCGTGAGGATTTCGCAGTGCTGTATGTCGGCCACATATTTGCCGTTCTTTTCGCGGAAGCCGACCAGGGTTTTTTCTTTTTTCAGCACATGCCGCACCGACAAACGCGCACGCTGGCGATAGCCCCAGGGCTGGCCGTAAATCGCCGGCAACAGGGTTTCCGGCTTGACTTTGCCGATGCGTTGCAGATTGTCTTCCAGCACGCGCTGCTTGACCGCGACTTGCGCCCGCGCATCCAGATGCTGCATCGAGCAGCCGCCGCACACGCCGAAGACCGGACACTTGGGTTGCACGCGCATGAACGACTGCTTCAATATTTTTTCGACCTGCGCCTGCTCGAAGTTGTTCTTCTTGCGGTACGAGGAATAGGTCACACGCTCGCCGGTCAGCGCGCCTTCGATGAAGATCACCTTGCCGTCGGCATGCGCGATGCCGCGACCTTCGTGGTCGAGTGATTCAATAATGACAGAGTTCATTTTTGGAAAATTATTTGGCCACATGGCACACAAAAATCACAGGGAAAACCGGTGCCTTGCCAACCGTACGGCAATCAATACCGCTCGGCAAATACCTGTTCACTCTCTGTTTCCTCTGTGCGCCCGGTGGCTCAAATCGAAATTTATGGATTTTGTTGTTTGTCGGGCCACTGGGCAAGAAACTCCTGCCAGTGTTTTTCGTCGGATTTTTTCAGCGTGCCGCGCACCAGCTCGATCTCTTTTTTATAACGTGCTTTGGTAAACTGCCCGCGCATCAACTGAAAGCGCGCGAACACCAGGTAGGTGTTCACCACATCGGTCTCGCAATAGTTGCGTATCTCAATCAATTTGCCCTGCTGATACGCCTCCCACACCTTGCTGCCGTCCATCCCCAGTTTGCCGGGAAAGCCGATCAGCTTGGCCAGTTCGTCCAGCGGCGCATTGGCGCGCCCGGTGTACATGGCGAGCAGGTCCATCAGATCAAGGTGGCGCGAATGGTAACGGCTGATGTAGTTGTTCCACTTAAAATCCCTGTCGTCCTCGCCCTGATCCCAGTAGCGCGGCGACTGCACGCCGTGAATCAGCCCGCGATAGTGCAGCACCGGCAGGTCAAAGCCGCCACCATTCCACGATACGATCTGCGGCGTGTATTTTTCGATGCCGTCGAAGAATCGCTGGATAAGGCCGCCTTCGTCCTCGTCCGGCTCGCCCAGCGTCCACACTTTGAAGTTGTCGCCCTCGCGCAGCACACAGGAGATCGCCGCCACGCGTTGCAGATGGTGCGGCAGGAAATCGCTGCCGGTCTTCTGGCGGCGCATCTGGAACGCCATTTCCGCCACTTCGGCGTCGCTGACCGCGCTATCCAGTTCATGCAGCGCGCGCAGCCCGGTGATGTCGGGGATGGTTTCGATGTCGAAAACAAGGGTGGGGTTCATGGTTCAATTATGCGCTCTGATCGGGGCGTGCATGATACCGCAGGGCGGATATTGTTCCCAACCGCAGCCCGCCAATTCAAGCCGCGCCTTCTTCCTTTTTCCGCAACACCCGCCAGATCGACAGCACGAATAACAGCACCGCAATCGCCCCCAGCCATAGCGGCCAATGCACCGGCCGATTCCATGCGCGACGGAGTTGGTCGCGCTGCGCGCTATCCACGCGCCAGTATTTGAGCTTGTTGTTGGCCATGATGTTGGGCTTGATGTTGCGCAGCCAGCCGTGTTGCAGCACGTAGTTCTTGGGGTGGTAGCCCCACAGCCAGGGCGAGTCGCGGCGCAGAGTCTCCAACATGCGATCGATGATGGCCTGCCGCGCCGGACCGTTCTCCATGTTCTTCATCTGCTCGAACAGGCGGTCGTAGGCCGGGTTGCTGTAGTTGCTCGCGTTCTCGCCGCCAAACTTTACCTTACCCTGCGGCCCGTGCAGCAGGAAGAAGAAATTCTCCGGATCGGGGTAATCGGCGTTCCAGCCGAAGTAGAACATCTGCGTGTCGCCGCGCCGGATCTTGTCCTGAAAGCGGTTGTAGTCGGTGCTGCGCACGTCGAGTTGCACATTGATCTTGTCGAACTGTTTGCGCAGCCAGTCGAGGCGCGCTTTGTTGCCGACGCCGCTGGCGGTGGTGTCGAG
>Ga0210039_1000159_pt1 | contig 74775 bp, 67 predicted proteins | sample CryGeyCG2114_250_3_FD_185460 | JGI IMG/M metagenome (GOLD analysis project Ga0210039, IMG submission 185460) | Groundwater microbial communities from aquifer - Crystal Geyser CG17_big_fil_post_rev_8/21/14_2.50 (SPAdes) (version 2) | ecosystem: Environmental > Aquatic > Deep subsurface >...
GTAGTAACAGCTGGCATTAACGAATAATTAAAAAAATACAGATACAGACAGATGGCAACAGCAGCAGCACACATTGATGCACACGCACATGATGATCACGATCACGAGCATCATGAAACGTTCATCACAAAGTATATTTTCTCAATTGATCACAAGACTATCGCTAAACAATTCTTGATTACAGGGATTTTATGGGCGGTTATTGGAGCGGCAATGTCGGCCATTTTCAGGCTGCAACTAGGTTTTCCAACTTCATCAATGGAATGGTTAAGACCTTTGCTAGGAAGATGGATTGGAGCAGACGGAGCGCTTGATCCAAATTTCTATTTGGCTTTGGTTACAATGCACGGTACCATCATGGTATTCTTTGTATTGACGGCTGGGCTAAGCGGAACTTTCAGTAATTTCTTGATTCCATTACAGATTGGAGCGAGAGATATGGCATCGGGTTTTATGAACATGTTGTCTTATTGGTTCTTCTTCCTTTCAAGTGTAATCATGTTTACGTCTCTGTTTATTGAGACAGGTCCAGCATCTGGCGGTTGGGTAGTTTATCCACCACTAAGTGCATTGCCTCAAGCAATGCCAGGTTCTGGATTAGGAATGACGCTCTGGTTGGTGGCAATGGTATTCTTTATTGTATCCTCTTTATTGGGAGGTATCAACTACATTACAACGATCATCAACCTCAGGACTAAGGGGATGACATTCTCAAGATTGCCACTTACAATTTGGGCTTTCTTTTTAACCGCGGTGATCGGGGTGTTGTCGTTCCCAGTATTGTTCGCAGCTGCCTTATTACTTGTATTCGATAGAAGTTTTGGTACTTCATTTTATTTATCTGAGATATACATCGGTGGTGAGGCCCTTCCTAATGTAGGAGGTAGCCCAATCCTATATCAGCATTTGTTCTGGTTCCTAGGTCACCCTGAAGTTTATATTGTTCTTTTACCTGCACTGGGTATTACTTCTGAGATTATAGCCACCAATTCCAGAAAACCAATCTTTGGTTATAAGGCAATGATCATCTCGATGTTAGGTATCACGGTACTTTCGTTCGTGGTTTGGGCGCATCATATGTTCGTATCTGGTTTGAGTCCTTTCTTAGGATCAATCTTCATGTTCTTGACCCTTATCATCGCTATTCCATCGGCTGTAAAAGTGTTTAACTACTTGACCACACTTTGGAAGGGCAATATCATTTTCACACCAGCGATGTTGTTTTCAATTGGTTTGGTGTCAGTATTTATTTCGGGAGGTATCACAGGTATTTTCTTGGGTAATTCGGCTATTGATATTCAATTACACGATACATATTTCGTAGTAGCTCACTTCCACTTAGTAATGGGAGCAGCGTCTTCTTTTGGATTACTAGCAGGTGTTTACCATTGGTTCCCTAAAATGTTCGGTAGAATGTTAGATAGAAAATTAGGGTATATCCACTTCTGGTTGACATTTGTAGGACTCTATGCAGTATTCTTCCCAATGCATTACATCGGTATTGCTGGTTTCCCAAGAAGATATTATTCATTCACAGGATTTGATGCCTTTAGCGGTTTCACTGATTTGAATATGTTCATAAGTATTGCTGCCATCTTAACTTTCTTTGGCCAGTTTATTTTCTTATTCAATTTCTTCTACAGCATATTCAGAGGAAGAAAAGCTACTGCTAACCCTTGGAACTCGAATACATTAGAGTGGACTACTCCAATCAATCCGGGGCATGGTAACTGGCCAGGTGAAATTCCTACGGTGTATAGATGGCCATATGATTACTCTAAGCCTGGTGCGGAAGAGGATTTCATTCCTCAAACTGTTCCTTTCTCTGAGACTTTAGATTCAAATCTTCCACATGAGAATGATTTGGTGAAAATAGAAAAGCAGGAGAGAGCAAGGGAGGTTGTGGTTGATGAAACAACAAGCCATTAAGGGGAAATTATTCAGGCAGTTTTCAGCTGTCACAGTAATTGCAGTATACCTTCTGATTTTGATCGGAGGTATAGTAAGAAGTACAGGGTCGGGAATGGGTTGTCCGGACTGGCCTAAATGCTTTGGAAGTTGGGTACCACCTACGGATGTTAGCCAACTTCCTGCAGATTACAAAGCAGATTATACTCAGCAGAGGGTTGAGAAGAATAAAAAGGTAGTGAGTTATTTAACCGCATTTGGTTTTGACGATTTAGCATATCAGATCGAAAACGATCCGAATATTCTAAAAGAGGAAGACTTTAACGCGGTAAAAACTTGGATCGAATATGTTAACCGCTTGATTGGTGCGGTAATTGGTTTGCTCATTTTCGGGACATTTGTTTTGTCTTTGAAATACTGGAAAACTGATAAAGCCATCACCGTTCTTTCATTTCTTGCATTTGTATTGGTTGGCTTTCAGGGCTGGATAGGTTCTATTGTGGTGAGCACCAACTTGTTGCATTGGATGATTACCATTCATATGCTGTTGGCCTTGTTCATTGTTGGTTTATTGATTTACGTGTATTATAGATCGAAGCGCAGTGATTTAAGAATTTCTCTTGAGCATCCAAAAAGAATCTATGCCTTGCTCATTGTTTGTACTGTTTTAACTACAATACAGATTGTATTGGGCACTCAAGTAAGAGAGGCCATCGATGTTGCTTCTGAGAGTTTGGCACGCGTGGATTGGATAAAAAATTTAGGTTTTGAATTCAAGATTCACAGGTCCTATTCTATTTTGCTTCTTGTGCTACATGTCATTGTAGTTCAAAAACTGGTTGTGAGAAGTAAGGTGGAAACGATTCTTAAGTTTCCAGTAAGATTCTTATTCGCTATTGTGGTAATAGAAATCTTGACGGGAGTGATCATGGCTTATTTTGGTGTTCCTGCAGCTATTCAACCAATTCATTTGTTGTTAGGAACCTTAATTGTAGGTGTGCAATATTATGTTGTGCTCCTTATTGGGAATAAAAATTTAAAGTCAAATACCGCTGAATGATATCAGGTAATTCTACAAATCTCACTTTCGGTAGCTTGTTAGCACTAAAGGCCAAGGCCTACTTGGAGCTAATGAAAATGAGATTGTCGCTTCTTGTGGCTTTCTCCTCTGCCTTCGGCTATTCTCTGGCCATGGGAGGGAATGTAGACTGGGCTCAGTTAATTATGCTATTCATTGGAGGTTGGTTGATTTCGGGAGCATCGTGCACAATCAATCAAGTTTTGGAAAAGGATTATGATCTTTTGATGAAAAGGACGCAATCTCGCCCTTTACCTACAGAAAGATTAACCAAGCAAGAGGCAATCACTTTCGCTGGTTTTGTAGCCATGGCCGGTATTCTGATCCTTTTCCAATGGACGAATCTTTTGACGACAGCACTGGCCGTGCTTTCAATGATCCTTTACAGTTTTGTGTATACTCCTTTGAAAAGAGTAGGGCCGATCGCGGTTTTTGTAGGCGCTTTCCCTGGGGCTTTGCCTCCATTATTGGGTTGGGTTGCGGCTACTGGCGTAATCAGTCATGAGGCGATGATCATTTTTGGCATTCAGTTCATTTGGCAGTTTCCTCATTTTTGGGCAATTGCTTGGGTGGCAGACGAAGATTATAAAAAGGCGGGTTTCAAATTACTTCCTGTGGCAGGAGAAAAGGATATGAAAACAGCTTTTCAAATAATGACTTATACACTTTTCCTTATTCCTCTAGGTTTATTGCCAATGTATTTTGGGATTACAGGGATCAATTCGGGAGTGGTAGCCACCATTTGTGGGGTTTTGTTTTTGGCGCAGACGATTAAGTTAATGCGGGATCAATCAAGAAAATCAGCATTGAGAATTATGTTTGGTTCATTCTTGTATTTGCCGATCGTGCAGATTGCTTATTTATTGGACATGGTGAAATAATGACAGAGAACTATCAATTTGTTGATCAAGGAGTGGAGCAGCCACTTTCAATGCATCCAAAGAAATTTGCGATGTGGTTGTTCATTGTCACCGTAATCATGATTTTCGCTGCTTTTACAAGTGCGCATATTGTGAGACAAGCCAGCGGTAACTGGTTGGAATACGATTTACCATCTTTGCTATGGTCTACTTCGGCCATAATCCTTTTGAGCAGTGCTTCGATGCATTGGGCTTATTTATCTGCCAAAAGGGATGAATTTCAGAAAGTTAAGATTGCTTTGGCGATTACGTTTGTTTTGGGCATCATGTTTTTAGTAGGGCAATTTTTGGCCTGGGGGCAAATGGTAGACGCAGGAGTTTTCTTTGTAGGCAACCCTGCGGGAAGTTTTTTATATGTTTTTACAGGTTTGCATGGATTCCACTTGATTGCGGGTGTGATTTATCTATTATATCTATTAATTTCGTCCTTAAGACTTAAGGTACATTCAAAGAATATGTTGAACATGGAAATGTGCGCAACTTTCTGGCATTTTTTGGGAGGCCTTTGGATTTACTTATTTATATTTTTATTACTTAACCATTAATTAGAACCTATTAAAATGGCTAATACGGCTACAATCAGCAACAAAAGCTTATGGTCAGGTGGGGTTGAGCCTTTAAAGGCGAGCTATGGAAAACTCATGATGTGGTTTTTCCTACTCTCAGATGCTTTCACTTTCTCAGGCCTTTTGATCACTTACGCATTTCTTAGATGGAGTGCGCCAGCTTATAAGGGAGATCCAAGCGATTTCGTTTTTTCAACTGAGTATTGGCCAATCCCTGAAAAGGTCTATGATGCCTTCCCTGGATTTCATGGGGTTGAGCTTCCTTTGATCTTCGTAGGTCTAATGACTTTTATCTTGATTTTGAGTTCTGTGACTATGGTTTTGGCCGTAGAGGCTGGACATAGAATGGATAAAAATGGGGTGGTGAAATGGATGCTATGGACGATTATTGGTGGTATAGCCTTCTTAAGCTGCCAAGCTTGGGAGTGGTCTCACTTTATCACGGGTGGAGATGTAGCAACAATCGGTGATATTTTCAAGAATGGTCGTTGGGTAGAAAACGCAGAAATTTTTGGAGCGAACTTGGGCTACAACCAGTATGGCCCGCCAGCTTTTGCAGCACTTTTCTTCTTCATTACGGGTTTCCACGGATTCCATGTATTCTCTGGAGTTGTGATTAATATTATTACTTTCTTCAATGCCGCTAACGGTATGTACGAGAAGAGAGGGCATTATGAAATGATTGAGAAGGTTGGTTTATACTGGCACTTTGTAGACTTAGTCTGGGTATTTGTTTTCACCTTCTTCTACTTGATCTAAAGAAAAAATACTATGGAACAAACAGTAAACGTGGTTGTACAACCAGTAGATAAAGAAAAAATTAAAGGTATATGGAAGGTAGCTGGCATTCTAGCTATAATTACAGCAATAGAATATATTTTTGCTTTCTATATGGATGCCGGAACACTAAGAAATGTAATCTTCGTAGGATTGACCATTGTAAAGGCATTTTATATTGTTAGCGAGTTCATGCACCTTGGGCACGAAGTAAAAGGGCTCATTTATTCCGTCATCCTTCCAATGATATTTATTGTATGGCTGATTGTCGCCTTGGTAAACTTAGAGGGTGGCGCGGTGAAGAGCAGCAGAGGTATTGTTGATTACGCACCAGCAGGATCGGAACAAGTAGATGATGCACATTAGCATTAGTCGTATTGGAAAAATGAATTTTAAAAATCAGACAGAGCAATCAGTCTGATTTTTTGTTGCTACAAACTCGAATTAATGAAAGCCAAAGGCATCTACCTATTTCTTCTTATTCTTCTGCCCGTTTTGATTTTCCTTTTCTTAAAAGGATTTGGCAAAAATCAATTCGATATTCCCGTACTTTATCCCAATGGGGTGATCGATACTTTGGAGCAAGTGTCGTGTATAGACAGAAGTCCAGGGCAGTATATTGCTAAGGCTCCCGAATTGGAATTGGGTGTGGTTAAAATAATTCAGTTTGAAGAAACCGATGGTCCCGTATTAAAAACTAGGCTAGAAGAGTTAGAAAAGGTGCAGGATATCTTTTATAAGAATCCTAAAATGCAATTGACCACATTCCTAAACAGTGCATCGATTCAGGCCAGTTCGATTTCCAACTATAACCGAAGGATTATCTTTCTCGATGATTTCTGGAAGTTTCAAGAATTAGATTCAGCAACTTGGTCATCACTCAAAAGCTGTGCTTTGATAATGACTGAGCTTGATAATAGAGTGGTGCTTGTTGATGCTGAGAACAAAATTAGGGGCTATTATAATATTATGGAAAGAGAAGAAACAGATAGGTTGATTCTCGAGTTAAGAATACTTCAGAGTAAAGAGAATGACTGAGATTTCGAATAAGGAAAAAACATCAATGCTGTGGATTAAGATTTTATCCGTAGCTATCCCATTGGCGGTGGTGGTTTTGTTATCACTTCCTCAAAAATTAGATTTGGGCGACTGGGTATACAACCTTCCTCATGTTATAGGAGGAATTAATACGCTTACTTCTTTATGCTTGATTTTTGCCCTTGTAGCCATTAAAACAAAGCGGGTAGATTGGCATAAAAAATTTAACACGGCTGCGCTGGTGCTTGGTGCGCTGTTTTTGGTGTGTTATGTAATCTATCATGCTTCGGCTCCATCTACTGCCTTTGGTGGCGAGGGAGCTCAAAAGTACTTATACTACTTCTTTCTATTGAGCCATATCCTATTGTCAATAGGCGTAGTGCCCTTAGTACTTTTGGCGTTTTATTACGCTTGGTCAGGGCTTTTTGATAAACATAAAAAAATCGTTAAGCTGACCTATCCAATTTGGTTGTATGTTTCGGTTACTGGCGTAATTGTTTATTTAATGATCAGTCCTTATTATTCCTTTTAGTGTTGAAACTCGAAAGCCATTGCTAAATTTGTAGTGTTATGAAGAAATTCAGAGGAGTATTTTTCACTGGTTGTTTTCTATTCGTTTTTAACCTCGTGTCCAACGCTCAATGTGCGATGTGCCGGGGAGCAGTAGAATCTACCGTTGCGGCAGGAGATACCTCAATGGCCTCGAATCTTAACTTAGGCATTATGTACCTCTTTGTAGCACCGTACCTGCTTTTTGGAGTCATAGGATACTTTTGGTACAGAACAAGCAAGAAGAATGGGAAAAAAATCAAAGCTTTCGGCCATACTATTGGGTAAGTGCCCACAATGCCATCAGGGTAATTTGTTTGATGCAAATCCCTATCATCTTAAAAAGATGATGAACATGAATAAAAGATGTCCCCACTGTGATGTGAATTTTGAAAAGGAACCACGTTTCTTTGATGGCGCCATGTACATCAGCTATGCCATGTCTGTTGGGCTATTTTTGGTAAGTGCCTTTATTATTTACCATACGGTTGAAGGTGCCACAGAAAACACCTATTTAATCGCCATTATTGCCGAGGTAGTATTGCTCTTTCCGGTAATGTTCAGGTATTCACGCATCTTCTATTTGTATGCTTTTGGAGGCTTGAAATACAAAGGGGAAGAATAGAGTTTAATGAAATTTTGGAGATAAATCAAAACGTATAGTTGATGATCGCTGAAAAGTCTATTCTGCCGAAGTCACCAAAGTTACTAATGGTTTTAATTCTGAAGCCTGTTTGAACAGATTTAGTTAAGGTTATAAAATAATCCATTCCTAAGTGAGGAAATATATAGCCCACTCTGGATCCTTCTGACAATTCAAATTCAATATTTCCTGGAGATACTTGAATCATAGAGCCAATAAAGGATATTCTTTTCACAGAGGACAGACCAGCGAATAAATTGAATGAGTCGTTTCCATATTGCATTGATTTACCAATAGAAAAGTGAAGCGATCTCAACCAAATTTTAGTTTCCAAATCATTTTCTATAGTGTACTCCCTGTCATAAGAAGCTTGACCGAACCATCCACTCTTTAAGGTGTAATTCAAATTTACCCAATAAATGAAGGCAGTATTTGGGCTTGTGAGCTCAGTAGGAGGTGATCCAAATTTGACACGATCGTTTTTCCATTCATGCATATAACCAATACCTGAACTTATTTTAAATCCTTTCTGATAAGTATTGAGGTTATTCTGAGGAGTTTGGGCTACACTTAGAAAGCTGAATTGTAAAAGTATTAAACTAGAAATGAGAATTTTAATCATATTTGAAGTCTTGAATATTTTCGTTCTTAGCGCACTATAAATAGAAAATGTAGCTAGCAATCTTTTTATGACAACATTGCTAGCTACATTTTAGCTACTAATCATTAATATTTGAAATATCTGGTTGTAAATAAAATTCTAATTTATCAAATCGATAAATGGCCTCACCATTTCGTGTACCAAACCCTAGGTCTCTAGTATGCCGCGCAAGATACAAGCATCGATCAAGGTTTTGTTTGGTTATAATTTTCTCCTTATCCTGCTCTCCTACATTTACATCTACACTAACATTTAAACCATCTTTGTTGTAACCAACTTTTCCAGTAATAGAAATCTTGCTACTTTCTTTTCTTGTGAAAACATAAAATAATTCCACCTCAGAGTTATCCCATTTTGATTCAAAATGTGGTATGTCAGAGTTTAACCACTCTCTCTTACGACCATTTTCTCTACTAATCTGTTTTCTACCCATATGTTGATTAACGTTAGCACCTAAAACTGGGACGCCATCAGAGAAGGTTAACTGACCAGTAGCAACCCATAAAGATATGAAATTTCTGTCCCATGGAGCCCAAGAAAAGTTATCAAGAAGCCTGAACTCTGGCATTTTCAGTAGTACAATATCGTCAGTAGTTAGAGTTCGACAATCGATATCTCGGTTGTTGCCAGGAGGTGGATTATTTGAACTAGATGATCCTCCACCACTTGACCCAGCATCATCAATGATTACAAAAAGAGTTGGGTTATTATAAGCATAGTCGTCATCAACCCCACTTATTTCTACTACATCGTAATTGGGGATAGCGTTGGGCGCGTCTAGCCCACCGCTATTTGCAGTGCTGCCAGAGCTAGTCTTCGGCACCAAAATATAGCCAATGTTAGATGTTTTACTACCGTCTAATGGGTCGAATGAGACTGTAAGAGGTTTATCAGAATTGGCATGATTCTCTGCCAAGTATGGGCCATAAAGTGCCATGTTCTTATCTTTCAGAAATGCTTCTAAATCGGTGATAGTATTATCCGCAGACTGTGATTTGTTGTTGAGTTGATTACTCTCAAACTCAAGGGCCTTATTTTCAAAAAGCCTTGAGAATGTACCTTTTGAATTGTTGCTAGAAACAGCTTCTGGATTACCTTCATGCAGAAGTTTACTAAAGTGGGCGGTTACCTCTCCATCGAATTCTTGGAGGCCATAACTCAGTAGTTCTTTTTTAACGTTAGGGTTCACTGAAATTTCACTGACAGCTTGTGCCGTAAATTTCATCACATCAAGCATTTCTTGACGTGCATCAATGATTTCTGGCTGTGCTTCATCTTGCTGACTGCAAGAGAATACTATGATTGACATAGTTAGGATAGTAAGATATTTCTTCATGATTCAATAATTTGTGTTAATTAGTGCGATAAATTATAACTAAAGCTATTTAATAATTATTAAATAATAAAGTGTTTAATTATAATAAATTTGTTATGTATTTGAATTAAGCATTAGTATGTTTGAAATGCAAATTTCTTGATTTGAAAATGAGGTGGGTAACGAGTCGGTTGATGATGTGAGAGGGATTTTATGCTTTATAAGATTGATAAAATCATTCTGTTTTTTGGCAAAACTGGTCATTAAGAATTTTAAAGCTAAACGGACTACCATCGACAATTATGATCAACCAATTTCACGGCTTGTTTTTTGCAGTGAGAGCATGGGTTGTAATTATTAGTTTTGCCCTTATTTAGATCACAAACAAAATAATTAGTACTTTGAACCTGTTCATTAAGTAAGATCAGTCTATTGTCAACGCTGCATTCAAGATTCAATACTCATCGGCATTTGATCATTTGCCTCGTTTTACTTTTAGTGACGGTCGTCATTGATGAGCTGGTATTTTCAGATCAGAAAAGAAGGGTATCGCCACAAACAACAATCGCAGCCAACATTGCCAATGAACTTTCTATTTTGGACCAAAAAACCAAAGAAGTGTCGAGCACCGCTGTGGTTGATCTCAACCGTCTTTTCAATCGACTGACTACTTCGGATGAGTATGCATTTTTTATTTACGAAAATGGTGAAATCCTTTATTGGTCTACCAATCGTTTCGTGCCTAAATACGGTACTTTGGAGGGGACGTATTTATACAAGTTTTTAGAGATCAACAAGGATCAATTCGTAGTAAAGCGAAGCGTTATCAATACCTCTCAAAATCGGCTGGTTGAAATTTATGGATTCCTTACCTTAAAATCTTCAGTACCAGTAACGAAGGACTTTACCACTACAGGCCTCAACGCAAAACTCTTTGGTAAATCGAGCTACGATCTGACGATTGATGCCACTCAGGCGGGTGATCATCAAATAAAATCTCCACAAGGAATTTACCTTTTTTCATTTTCGGGCAGCGATTTAATGAAGGTCGATTATCCCGTCTATTCATCTGTGATTGTGTTACTTTTTGTGCTGTCGATTTTTTTCTACTTCAGGGCAATGTTCTTTTATAGTGGCTTACTCAATCAATTAGGCAAGCCGTTTTTGTCTATAGGTCTTATGGCATTGATGCTTTTGGTATTGAGGGCGTTAATGATCCGCTTCTCGTTTCCCTACAGTGTGCGGCCATATGGCTTGTTTGATCCAATTCACTTTGCAGCCAGTATCGTTGAGCCTTCTTTGGGTGATTTGCTATTGAACCAGATTTGTCTCTTGATCTTGGTTGCTTATGCCTTTAGATTATTCTATAGTCCAATTGCTCAGTTAAAATGGAATGATTGGGGATTGGCTGCAATTCTGGTTTTGTCATTCTTATCGTTTTTCTACCTCACCACCGAACTACAGTCAACCCTTCGGAACTCGCAATGGGAGCTGGATATATCGAAAGACAATTCGCTCAATATTTTCAAACTGATCAATTACCTAGTCTTGTTCATCGAAGGTATTGTGTTCTTTCTGACCACTCAATTAGCGGCTTCTCGCTGCATGGTATCTGATAAGAAAGGACGCTTAAGGATTTTATTGATTGTTGTGTTCTTGGTATCTGGGTTAATGGCTTATTTTTCCGGAATTGGCCTATTTATTTATCTGTGTCTTTACCTTGTTTATCTCGCTTTGATCATCCGCCTCAAATTTCCGGATGAGATCAATAAACTGAGCTATAGTACTTTTCTTTATTTCTTTACTGCTTCGTTTGTTGTCGCCTTGGTGAGCACGCTGGTTTTGAATGAAGACATCAAAAAAGAAGACAGGCAGGATAAAATTAGCTTGGCCACAGAACTGCTAACCGATAATGACCTCACTGCTGAGTTTTTACTTTCCGAAGCTAAATCTAGTATTGAAAAGGATATTCTTATCCAGACTAATATTTCGAATCTCTTTTCTTCAAAACAGTTGATACGGCAGCGAATTAGAAGATCGTATTTAGGAGGGTATTTTGATAAGTATGATATCGAAATCCTATTGTTCAATGGATCTGGCAAATCCATTTCGAACGCAGCAGCCACAGAGTATGCCGCTTATAAAAGGCTCTATGCCCAAGATCAATTGGCCACAGAGCACAAAGGCCTTTACTTTGTCAGTTTCCAGTTTCCTTCGGTGAGCAATCAATATTACTTGTTCATTGATATCAAGCGCTACGATACGATTATAGGGCATATCATTGTGAAACTTGACAAAAAAGAGCAATTGAACAATAGCATCTTGCCGCGTTTACTTTTTGACGAAGCCAGTAAATTCACCGAACTCAATCATTTTGATTATGCCATATTTCAGAATGGACAAATCAGCTCCAGTATTGGCGATTTCAACTATGAAAGGGATTTTCCACCCAACTGGCAGAACCTGCCCGAAATCTTCACGACAGGTATTGAGGTAAACAATTACCACCATTTGGCAGTGCAAGGACGCGAGGCCAACGAGTATTTTGTGGTCAGTAATCCTGTCTATCCAATGAGGTTCATGATCACCAACTTTTCGTTGTTTTTTCTTTTTTCTGTGGTCATGATCATTTTGATTTTCTTCGCGAGTGCCATTTTTTATAACCTAAAAAAGAGCACCGTCACGATTGCGGCTAAGGTGCAAATCCTATTGAATTTTGCGTTTTTCTTGCCATTAATCATCGTGAGTATTGTCGTTTTACGATTGGTGAACAACACAGTAAAACGGAATATAGAGGACAATTATTTAGAAGTAGCAGCAAGTGCAGGCAGAAACTTGACATCGACCATGGAAGAGTTTCTTTCGGCTCAAAATGAAAATAACGAGAGCTTAGAAAATCGTGTAGCAGAAATAAGTCAATACTCACGTGCAGACATTAACCTCTTCAACAAAGACGGTGTATTGATTGCCACCAACCAACGGATGATTTTTGAGAACCAAGTGCTTTCTACATATGCGAGCCCAAGGGCAATGGCAGAAATCATAGAAAACAGATCCAGCGAAAGACTTTATGAAGAAAGGGTAGGAGAGTTGGTGTATCAATCCACTTATGTGGGCGTACGATCTGAGCAAGACAATGAGTTATTGGGGATTTTGAGTATGCCATTTTTCGAATCGGAAGCGCAGCTTAAAAGACAACAGACGGATATTGTGTCTAATATTCTGAATGCTTTTACATTTATATTTATCGTCTTTGTATTGCTTTCTTTCCTTGCCTCAAGGATCATTACTTATCCATTCAAGTACCTCACCCAACGCATTAAGGCCACCACTTTTTCAAATATTAATCAGCCGTTGGAGTGGAATGCTGAAGATGAAATAGGCCTTATGGTGCGCGAGTATAACAGAATGTTGGTCAATTTGGAGCGAAGTAAAAAGGAATTGGCCATGAGTGAAAAAGAGAGCGCTTGGCGCGAAATGGCCCAACAAGTGGCGCATGAAATCAAGAATCCGCTTACGCCCATGAAGTTGAAACTTCAACATTTAAAAAGGATTTTAACAGAAGGAAAAGACCTAAATCAGGATTTCAATAAGCCGCTCGATAGCCTGCTCAATCAAATAGAGTCGCTCAGCGATATTGCAACTTCGTTTTCCTCTTTCGCAAAAATGCCGATCCCAAGGAACGAGCGCTTGGATATAGCCGATGCCTTACGAAAGGCAGTTCGCTTGTTTAAAGCCGACAATGTTGAAATCAGCCCGAATATCCCAAGAAACCCAGTTTGGGTGGAAGGGGACGCTAACTTATTGGGTAGGATTTTCAACAACCTTATTTTGAATGCGATTCAAGCCATGCCCGAAGGACGGAAGCCCCAACTCGAAATTCAGTTGGAGGAAACACATTCCAAGGCACGAATCAGCGTTAAGGACAATGGCGCAGGAATTCCAGACGACATCCGAGACAAAATTTTTATCCCTAAATTTAGCACCAAGGTAGAAGGTTCAGGGATTGGCTTGGCCATTGCCAAACGTGGGGTAGAACATGCCGGAGGGAGTATATGGTTCGAGACGGAAGCAGGCGTTGGTACCACGTTCTTTATAGAGTTTCCATTAACAGATTAATTGTGCAGCGTGGCTTTTACGTTTTTATCTTATTGCTCAGCTTAACCTCGCTTCTCAAAGCGCAGGGCAATGAACGATGCAAATGGATAAAAACTGACGGCAAGCCTGTTGTGCTTGATTCGCTTACGGCCATTCCAGAGTCGATTCGCATAGAAAATCAATCTGCCCTACCTTTTGAGTTTATGCTCAATACGAATCAGATCAAAATCACCTCTTCAAGCATAGATTCAGTTTTGGTTTGTTTTCGCACCCTGCCTTATGATTTGCATTCTAAACGCGCCAACAAAACATTGGATATTTATGACTCAACGGCATTGTTCAAAGACGCCATTCGCTATCAACAAACCCTAGCCCTGCCAAAACGAGAAGAAGCTTTTTCGACCCAAAATATTCAGAAAACAGGAAGTATTACCCGCGGTATTTCTTTTGGAAATCGGCAAGATGTGTTTGTGAATTCTTCCCTGAACCTGCAAATGGAAGGGCAATTGACCGAAAACGTGAATTTGCGTGCCGTTATTTCTGATCGGAATGTACCTTTTCAGCCCGAAGGAAATACGCAACAGCTACAGGATTTCGATAATATCTACATTCAATTGTACAACGATAATTGGGCGCTTACGGCTGGGGATGTAGTGCTGAAAAACGGGGTTTCTAACTTTCTAAAATATTACAAAAACGTGCAGGGCGCACAGTTTAAAACCAATTATACCTTATCGAACGGATTTAAGGCCGAAACTACCGTGGCTGCCTCTGTGGCCAAAGGTCGCTTTGCTTCGATAAATGTAGATCCAATTGAAGGAGTGCTTGGCCCATACCGAGTCCGTGGGCCGAATAATGAACGTTTTATCATTGTTATCGCTGGCTCAGAGAGGGTTTTTGTGGATGGGGTAGAACTGACAAGGGGTTATGATAATGATTACGTGATCGACTATAATTTGGGTGAAGTCACTTTTACCAATAAGGTGTTGATCACTCAGTTTTCCAGGATTCGGATCGATTTTGAATTTTCTGATCAGAATTATGCGCGATCTATTTTTCAGGCCAGCCATTACCAAACGAATGATAAGCTCAACTTCTCTTTCAACTATTATGGAGAAAAGGACAACCGAAATCAGCCTTTGGCCTTTGATTTAAGTTTAGAAGAGAAACGGATTTTAGCCGATGCCGGAGATGACCTGAATTCCGCAGTAACCAGCCGAGTGGATAGCGTTGAGTTTTCCCCTGACTTTATTTTATATCGGAAAACAACGGGAATAGATGATCTGGGAGGCGAGTATGAGATTTTTCAATACTCTACCAATCCCGATAGCGCCTTTTTCAATGTGCAGTTTAGTGAAGTAGGGCAAGGCAATGGGAATTACAGGATCACTAATTCAACCACCAATGGCAGAATCTACAGGTGGACTGCACCTGTAAATGGCCAACTACAAGGCAATTATGAGCCCGTTTCTTTGCTCAATGCCCCAAATCAAAAGCAAATGGTGACGCTTGGCGCAGGGGCTAAACTGAATAAATATGATCAAATCAGTGCCGAAGTAGCTTTCTCCAAAAATGACTTAAACCTCTTTTCAGAACTGGATGCTGATGACGATCGAGGAAAGGCGTACAAACTGATTTACGAAGTGAAAGATCGCCCTGTCAAGGGTTTAGAAGCTTATAAATTCAATGCAGGCGCAGCTTATGAATACAATGACGATGCTTTTTCATTCATTGATCGGGTACGTTATATCGAGTTCGACCGTGATTGGAGTTTCAATCCGAGCGATTTTACCGAAAACTTCAGCGAAAATATTTTCAATAGTAATGTCTCTTTACAAAAAGATGGCCTTAATAATCTTGAATATAAATTGGTCAGAAGAAAGCGAGGCGAGGCCGTGGATGGCTTTCAGCAATATTTTAAAGGGATAAAAGAGCTGGGCTTTTTTCGAGTAAAAGTTGATGCTTTTTTAATGAATAATGATCAGAATCTTGTCAGTTCTTCGTGGAAGCGATTGGCAACAGATCTTTCCATTCGTTCAAAATGGTTGATTCCAGGCTATAAATATCAGGTGGATCGCAATGAAGTTACCAATAACCTGAATAGCCAAGTGGTGCGCTCTGCCATGAATTTCGAGGCGCATAGTTTTTACCTTAAAAATCAAGAAAGCCTTACCACTACATATGGCATTGAATATCAATTGAGGAAAGATAGAACACCATTTAATGGGGAATTGATCGATAACAACGAATCGGAAACTTGGAGTGCCTTTTTCAATACCTCAATCGATGAAACTCAAAATCTAAATGTACTTTTCACTTACCGAAATCTAGAGAACTTAAATAAGACAGGAGCGGATCGAAATGATAAAACCGTGATGGGTAGGTTGGATTGGCGAGGAGATTTCTTCGAACGTTCCATTCAGTCGGAATTGTCTTATAACCTGGCCAATAGCCGCGAATTGAGACGAGAGTTTATTTTTATTCAAGTCGCCACAGGAGAGGGTACGCATACTTGGCGTGACGACAATGGTGATGGAGTTCAAGACTTAAATGAGTTTTACATTGCCGTAAACCCCGATGAAAAGAACTACGCAAAGATTTTTGTTCCTACGGACACTTACGAAGAAGCATTCAATACCAATATTAGCTACAGACTTAGGTTAAAAACGCCCAGTGATTGGTTTGCTGAAGGGGGCATCAAAAAGCTGTTGGCGCGATTTACCAACACAAGTTCTTATTCAGTAAACTCCAAAATTACTGATGACGACTTGGGCAATCGGCTTTGGCCCATAGGCGTAGACAATGATTTAATCCTTTCTTCGAAAGAAGCTTTGCGTTCCACCCTGTTTTTCAATCAATCGAGGGCTGCACTTGCAGCGGATTTGGGAATTGCTCAATTGGAGAATAAGCAATTGCTGCTCAATGGTTTTGAAAGCATTAATAGCGATGAAATCAGAGCCCATATTCGTTGGAACCTCAATAACCGCCTCAATTGGGATTTGACCCATACTTCAGGTCAAAAGGCGAGCAGTTCCGATGTGCTCACCCAGCGCAATTATTTGATTGATATCAAAACTTACCAGCCCTCGATTTCATGGCAGCCCAATAACTACTTCCGCATTACGACCAGTTGTGCCCTTAAAAACAAGCAAAATATTTTTACAGAAACGAGCACAGAGAAATCGTCAATCAATGAATTTTCGATTGATAGCCGTTTTTCAAAAGCGACCAAAACCACTTTAAGCGCAAGCTTTAAATACATCAATATCGATTTTGAAGGGGAAGAGAACTCACCGACAGGCTACGAATTGCTCGAAGCTTTAAGACCAGGCCGCAACCTTACTTGGAATATCAACTGGCAACAGAAACTGGGCAATGGCTTGCAATTACTTCTCCGCTATGATGCCCGCAAATCTGAAGGCAACCCGATTGTGCATTTAGGCAGAGTACAAGTTTCGGCTTTGTTTTGATTTAGACCTATAAAGTTTCAAAAACCTTATAGGTCTAAAAGCTGCAATCAATCAACTTTAAAACCCCACTTTTGAACAGTTTTTAAATTTACTAGAGCCAAAAATTTATTCTTCATGGTTAATTCTTTTTTACCTTCCGCTAAGTCCGCCATGAATCGGTATTTATATATTTCAAGGCGTTTATTTTTCTTATCCCATTTGACAATTTCTTTAATAATATCAAGAGTTATATCTATTTCTTCTCTTGTCGAAATTTGATCGTCTTTAAAGAAGTCGTCCATATCGAAGAATAACTCAGGATTATTTACAACTATAAAATTTAAAATGGTATCCCCTTGGTTAATTTCTATGTTTGTAAGTTCTCTATTACTTTTTATTTTTGACCCAATAGTAGACGCCATGTCATATTGGTATTTACTCATACTCTTTGTTTCATAACCCCAGTTTTCTATTTTTTTCCAAGTTTTAGGGTGTATTGAGTTTATCCTTTGAATAGTTGCATTCATTTCGATCGCATCAGTTTCATCATCAGATACTTTTCTTCTTTTTTCCGAATTAACATTTACTAATTCGTACTTAATTGAATCTAGATTAATGTTGAAGTCATGCTTTTTAATCGCATCCCAACAATCTTCTTTTTTCGCCCATTCGCCATAAAGAGAGCCTGGCGCTTCTGATTTAATGAAATCTTCTATTTGCATCATTATTTCGTGAAGCTTTGTCTTAAACACATCACTGACGGTTTGTTGCTTCCATATTCTTAAAAGATCCAGTTTGTATTCTACTTTATACCCTAACCAAGCCAAGGAATATGGAACTGTAATGTAGCGCATGTCACCTATTGAGTTTGGTTTCACTCCGTATATTTTCTCAGATGTAGAGAATAATATTGCCTTGGCAATTGCATCCTCAAACCAAATACTGTCAGGTTTTTTATTGAAGTTGTAATTCAAAAATTGCGCATAATTTTTCTGACTACCACGTACTACGATGTGCGGGCCAATGACTAATTTTTTACCATGATAAACTTCTTCATATGTGTTTACATATTTAGCTAAGCTTTCTTTGGTGAACATTTGACTTCTTGGATTTTGTTTGTCAAAATGTTTTCTCTTAGAAGGAGTTATTCCAAAGCGGATTCGCTCATTTTTATATTGTCCTCTTGATCGTTCAAAGAACCAACGTGTTTGAGTAGATTCACCTGAAATAGGCGGTGCCCAAATTGTTCTTGACAGTTTTTCTATTAGGACGTGGTTCTCTCGGTTTGAGCTTAAATCAGAGGCAGAAACTCTGTTTTGCGTATTCGCATACTCAGCAATTCTGCCTACTATTTCAGAGAAATTACCTCTATTTTTTACAATAGTTAACTTAACTGGAACAAACACTTTACTAATATCAACTTTATCTTTTTTCCAAGTGTGATAAACTGATGCGGTTGTTTGGCCTCCATTTACGATTTGAAAATCTTTTACATGGGCAATTGCTTTCCCTTGATTATTGGGTAAATCTGTAATGGTCACTTCTTCGGCAGTAGCAGCAATGCCATTATTAAAAGCCATAAACATATGTTGCTCTTTCAAAATGGTGTTGCGAATGCCTTTATTTATTTTCCCTGTGAATTGAAGAAAAGAACGAACATTTTGCTCTAAAAGCCTCGCTCCGTATTGCTCATAAATATCCGCTAAAGCAAGACCTGGGATAATTGCAAGCCAAGATTGATAATCTGAATTTTCAGTCTCATTCACAATGCAAGGAACTTTATACCCCGCTTGTTCAAAGTTGATTTCAATAGGTACCCTTGATTTATCTGAAAGATTGAAAAGATAGTTTATATCAATTGTTCTATAAAAAACTGTGTAGCCCGCGACTGTATCAGAAATTTTTTGTTCTGCCTTTATCTCCCCGTTTGTGATTAAAAAGATATTCACTCGGGTTAGGTATTCTTTAACTTCAGGTACATTCGCTAAGGTTTGAGCAAGATCAAATATTTCCGAACTCTCCTCAATTTCATTGACATAATCCTTGTAAATGGCGTTTCTGAAAAATTTTACGGCTCTATCAATGGTTTTGTCTGCGTCACCTTTTGTTACATTTTGAATCGTAGCATCGCCATTATAAATGGTCACAAACAAATCAAGAGTTTCATAATTTTCATAAAGAGAATAGCCGTTGATTTTGTGTTCAACACCTCTTTTGCTAATCTTTTCATCAAAACAAACTCGATAGTTTTCAGTCTCACCGGCATCTGATAAGAAAGATAATGCTAATTCAGTAAAAACTTGTTCAGGGTTTGTTCCTTCTTCTTCTGTAATTAAGGTTGAGTTAATCTCTTCTTGAATGTCTATATAGAACTTTTGTAATTCTTTGTTTTCCATAAAAATGCTATTGTATTTCGCCAAAAAGAGTTTCTTGGTCTATTCTCCATTCCTCTGATTCGGATAAAACAATTGAATATCTCACATCCCCAACACCAATTGGAATTTGATTTTCGGTTATTCTCGGAAAATTCCCAGAAACTTGGTACAAGTTTTCTTGGCGAATGGTATAACCTCTTTCTTCATATAAAGGCCTATGTGTTTCATAAAATCCAGATTCCAATAACTTTAGCTTAAATAAATTAGAGGCCATTGTATTATCAATTAACAGTTCTGAAACCTCATCAATAAGTGAATTCAATGATTCTCCATTTCCAACTCTTATGTCAAGCGAAAGATGATACAGAAATATTTTTTCAATGATAGAATCATCCAACTGTCGTTCACTAGTGATATGAATTTTTTGATGATTATTACCGTGCGTAGTTTTTACTTCAACAGCCCAATTTGAATATTGAAAGTCTTGTATTGATTTTTCAGGACCAAGCCAGGATTTCATACAATAGTTTTTATCAGCGGTATTGTTCAAGAAAAAACGTAAAAAATAAATTTCCCCGTAAAGACCTCTTTGTGCTTCGTCTGACAACCCTTGTTTGCCAACTTTTTCAAATAAGGATTGCCATTTGGCTAATCGCTCTAACAACTTTTCTACCAATGTTTGTTCAATTGTTACTTCCGATACTCCAAAAATCAAATCTTCACATAGCGTAGAAAAAATGTCTTTGTGTTGTTTGTTGAGTAACAGAATAAGTAAAAATTTCTTTGTTTTATCTCGTTCATCAGGAAGCGTTTCAATCTTGATGTCTTTGAGTTTATTCCATTGGTTCTCATCAATAGAAAAGTCATTATTTATTCTAAAAGCAATACATCTTAATTTTTCTGGTGCTTTTAATGCAATAAAAATATCAGGTAAGACATCTGCTGAATACCGTTTGTATAGCAAACCTGAATGAGTGGAAGTATCAGATTCTAAGCCTAGCCAGATATTTTCAATTTTCGTCTCCATAATCTTCAAAATCTTCTTCAACAACATCAAATCTGTCGAGTAACTCCTCATTAACAGCATAGGAGACAGGTGCATTAAAATTACTTTTGGGGAAACTTATGGCATAGCCCACGAATGGGTTACTTCCTTCAGGTAATGAGTTTTTTGAGTCAATACTCTCTTCAGGGTCAAGCAAGTAGATTATTAATAATGGCTTTCTTGGGTCTCTTAATTCATTTCTAACTATTTGCCCATTTGGATACATTGCTTCACCTTCTTTTTTTCTGTGAAGATTTGTTAAGTTCATTGCACTCTCGTATTCTTCAGGAGTAAAATCGATAAATTCATCTGATGGACTTATGATATGGGATTTTCTTAAATAATATATCTGTTCATTTGAATTTTTATCATCTTCAGTTCTTTTCCATTGACCAATTTGAACTTCATTAGAAGTTACTTCAATGGTTGAATAATTTTTTGGGTTCGGCTTAGACATAAGTGCAATTCGCCAATTTGTTAATTCCTCATTCTTTAGTTGAGCAGTAATAAATTGAATTAATTTCCTAGGTTCTGCTTTTTTGAGATTTTCAACCGATTGAATTCCTTCAAAAAAGTTGATGACTTGTTCTCCGGGAATATCATACCACAAAAAAGCATTCGGTTTGGATGTGAAACTTGAAGGAAGGGCAGCAATGAATTTTCGAGTGTTGCGGAAATTATTGTCGATGACCTGAATATCCTTTTTAAACTCATAGGACTCAACTAGCCTACCTGCCCATGAAATCTGAACAGTAATCGCTGAGCGCATTTTATTTGTTGCCGAAATTTGAAGAACGCCAGGGTGCGTTCTAACTTTTAAAGCATATTGTTCTGGGGTGGAGCCTGCCACATCTGACATATATTCAAATTCTTCTCTAAGTTCCTCTGAAGCCTGCGTAATATGGCAGAACCATTCATTCAGCTCTCTACTTGTAAATAGTCGGCACAGGTCTACATAGCCACCTCTATAACCGAACCAACGCCCCATTTGCATAAGAGTATCATACATTCTGGATGCTCTTAAATAGTAGCTTATAGAAAGCCCTTCTAAAGTCAAGCCTCTTGAGAGTTTGTTGCCACCAACTGCGATTACGGAGAGTCCATTTTTGTGATCGAAGTAGTCAAGGGCTTCACCAGAACCACCGTGTATTGATTTGACTTCAATGCGTGAAGCGGCATCATTTAAATTTTGTAAAACTTCGCTCCATTTATGAACTTGAATTTGTGAATCTAAACTTTTGAGATTTGAATCTAATATTTGTTTAGAAACAGAAATAAATGATTTGTATCCGTTTTCATCCTGTTCAAAAGTTGATTTGAGTTCATTTAATATTCCTGCATCATTTTGGTCGATTCCTCTTCGGTAATAAATGAATTGATTTGAAACTAATTCTGCAATATGGTCTTGCCAACGCATAAAACGTGAAACGTGAATCAGCATTGAATTATGTACATTAGTTTGTCCTCTTAATCTTCTAATGGCACAAGTGATTATAAAACAGCGAATTGCCCTTTTCAAAGATTCGGGAAGTGCAGATGGTAATTGGGCATCTTTTTTATGTCTATCAGGAACAAATCCACTGTAGTCATTTATTCTGTTTACAATTGGCAAAACTGTATCTGAGGCCTCATCTTCTTCTAAGGGGCTAAACCCAAATACTTTCTCTGGACCAATATAGTTTGAGGGGGCTGGGATATTTTTAATAAAGTTTCTGGGGAATAAATTTTGGTCATCTAAAGGGATAAAAATATTGGCAAAAGGAGTTGCTGTATAACCCACATATGCATTCTTCCCAAATAAATTAAGAATTTGAGTAATCCAGCCATTTATAGAACTCTGCCTTTCAGGGTCGTTAGAGATGTTAATAGAAGCATTATCTGCTTCATCATCAATCAAAAGCAATGATTTATTGCGAATTACTCGACTGAGCTCTGTGTCTTCATCTGCCTGGGCGGCTAACCATTGATAAATTCTTCTAAGTACGTGTGGATTCTTTTTAATAACGGCAATAATTGGGTCTGGTGTTTCAAAATTTAAACCTAATGCATTTGCAGCACCTTGTGTAAAATCACCTTTTTCAAGACTTGAAGTTAATGAGTGTGCAACATTTGGCTTGCCAAAACCAGGCCTTCCAACACCAATCTTTATGCTCTTTTGATCAAAGGCTCTTGTATGTTGAGTGTCAAAACCAAGAAAACTCTCGTCAATTCGGATTTGTGTCTGACTTCTCAAATTATTGTGAATTCCAGCCATTACGATAATTAATCCGAATCCAGAATCAGCCGCTTTGCAAATAAGTCCTGTGTAATTGGCTGTCTTACCTGATTGGACTTGACCAACGACAAGCCCTTTTTTGTTGACTTTAATTTTTTCAGTTGGATCAAATAAGTTGTCTAGAATACTATCAGTTAACCTATCCAGCTTATTGACAACATCTGGGGCAAAGTTTTTTTCCTCCTCAAGGTAATGTCTATAACTACCCCAGAAACCATTTTCAAAATCAATTTTAGCTCGTCTTTCGCTCAGCCAAGGTAAATTTTCATCTGCTTTTTCAATAGATCTAAATTCGTCTTGCCGGATTGTAAAAAGTTCTTCTACCTTTCTGATTAACATTTCTCTTGAATCAGGGATAGGTAGATTCATTTTCATAAAAGTATCAACAGCGGTTTCTACCTCTTGAACAGTGACCGAGTTCTTTCCGAAAAGCAATTGCCGAATTATTTTTATGGGGTCTATATTACTCATTGGCTATGAATTCAATGTATTCTGGATAAAAATTAAATGGTTCTGTGTTGAGAATTCTGGCTTTTGCCTTTTCAACTGATAATCCAGTGGAAACAAAACCATTGAAAAGTTTTTGCATGGTTTCCTTTATTGCACTGTGATCAATTCCTTCAAACGGTTGCCCGTGCGGTTTTTCATTTTCGCTTTCTTGAAGAGTGATTAATGGGACAGGTATTGTCTCTTCAATAAACTGAATTACCTTTTCAATTTCCCTTTTTAATTCGCCTGATTTCGAATATAAATCAGTTAATAATGGGTGGTTGCGATTAATTTTATAAAAGCGCTTGCTGTGTCTAGCTCTTTCCTCCCAAAACGGAAAATATTCATCTGATGCTAATTTACGTTTGAGGACCTTCCCCTTGTGTCTGTAAACTTCTACTGCCTGATTTCGAGCTTCTTTCGCTATTGCCAAAATCTGTTCACGGTAAATTGAAGGAGGTCTGGCAATAGATTTTTTGATATCAATTTGCCAATCACTATCAAAGTTATTTGGTAAGTCAATTTGAATTCGGCAAAGGTCGTAATGAACTTCACGCTTAAATAACCCCAACCAATCACCAGCTACTAAAAGTCTTCGGTTTCGATAAACATAAAAACCTTGATGGGCAGTCCAACTATCTTTAGGACCTTTCCCATAATTATACTGTTCGGCTGAAAGTTTAGAACGGTGTGGCAACACAAAACCTTTGATTCTAATTGAACCACTTTCCAATCGAGTTTCAGGCTTTGGTTGAAGGCCATCAACTCCAATCATAAATGGATCCCAAGATTTAATAAGACGGTCTCGAAAATAAATTTTCAATCCATCATCCATGAACTTGTGAAACACCATTGACAAATGAGATTTAACGGAATCCATAATTCCCAAAAACTTACTTTTTGCTTCTTCACTGTCTTCTACTGTATCTTTTGTAAGTCTGTCCAAATTCCACCAAATAACGCAAGTCCCTGTTTCTAAGGCTTCAATCTTTTGAGTCCAATTTTCTTCGTCTGGAATATGTCTGATTAATTTCCAAGCTTGTACTTGATTGACATAGTCTAAATCCCACGTCCAGAAAATAGGCTTGTAGTCTTTTGCTCTTGAAAAAACTGTGAATTTTCTTGATTGAGAAAATGAGGCCGTTTTTAACCCTAATCCAAAACGACCCAAATCGTCACTGCTTCTTTCTTCTAAGGGATTTCTACTTCCAGGTCGCATAGCTTGAATAAGTTGCTCATTATTCATCCCTGTGCCGTCATCCAGAATTGACAATGTTGTGTTTGAACCCTTCCAATTGTAATCAATCCATATATTTTTTGCTCCAGCAGTAATTGAATTATCAACAATGTCCGCAATAGCAGTTTCAATAGAATATCCAATGGCACGAAAGGTTTCAATCATTGAGCTTGCTTCTGGCTCTGCTGAAGCGGATTGAAAATCGGAGTAGTTTATCATTTAACTTTCAATGACTTTGAAATCTCCTTGGCTATGAATTCCGCCATCAAAGGAGGAACTGCATTCCCGATTTGCTTAAAGGCAGCAGTTCTATTGGCATTTTCCTTTTCACCTTCGAAGTAATAATCATCAGGAAAGGATTGTAGACGTGCAGCTTCTCTAATACTAATTGATCTGTTTTGAGTAATATCAGGATGAATATAATAATGGCCGTCTTTTGAAATATGAGCCACAACGGTTTGAGAGTAAGGTAAATTTGAACCTACTACTTTAAACCTATCTATAAATGAGGTCCTGTTTTGATGGGTTTGTAATCTTTCAGGCAGGTTGTTGTAATCAAGCCTTTCTTGGTTGCAGTTCCATTTTTCAACAGCGATTCTATATATCTCTTTATCTTGATCTCTGTGTGGTCTGGCTATGTGCTGAGTTAAAACGTCAATACCATTTCGCAGGGCATGAGTTTCTAAATACTCAGTGGTTGGAGATTTATAGTTAAGAAATTTATCTTTCCCTTCGCCTGCATTTATTTCTGGCAAATCCCTTAGTAGGTCATTGACTAAAAAGTGGTTTTCGATTCTGATTTCTTCGAGATTTGGAATATTCAATCTTTCAGTTTTCTTCCAACCCAAAATAATTATCCTTTTACGGTTCTGTAGAACAGCAAAGTTTCTCGCCTCAAGTACGTATAATTTAATTTCGTATCCCTTCTTGTTAAAAAGCATTTCCATTTCCGCCAAGTATTGACCCTTTTTGGCAGACTTTAAACCCAAAACATTCTCAAAAACAAACATTCTGGGTTCATATTTCTCTAGGTATTCAGCGTACTGCTGAAATAGATAATTTCTGGGATCACCTTCCATTTTGTTTTTTGAACGTGCTCTTCCAACAAGAGAGTAAGCTTGGCAGGGGGGACCGCCAATAATCAAATCAACAGATTTGTTATTAAGGTTCTTTTCTATTCTCTTGTGGATGTCTTCATTGGTTTCTTTTGAAATGGGAAGATTAATAACTGAGTTCAGTAACTTTTCTGGAACGTGAGCATAAAGCTGTGCTCTTGAGATTTCACCTCTGAGATATTTTACATAAGTGCTATAATCACCAATAGATTTTAGGTGATGGTAAGCGATCCTTGTTTTCAAGGTAAAGCAAGCTGCGGCATCAATTTCAACGTGGGCTATAGGTTCGAAACCAACTCTTGTAAAGCCCTCTGAAAGGCCACCAGCACCAGCAAATAAATCTATATAATTAAATTTTTTAGGCATTTGAACCTATGGTTTCATAAGTAAGATAGAATGTCAACTTCATAAGCCGTATCTTATGTATTTCCTGTTTTAATAGTCAGTCTGCCTCCTTTAGGTGGTTACTTACGGTTTGAGTTTACTATTAAAATACAAACAGTCAATTTAGTAGATTAGGTTTAAGTAATTGTTGTTTAAGACAAGAAATATTCTGTAAAAATTATAGATAGTTTCAGGAAAGTCCACTTAGGCAGGATGCAGGTTTCGGCTTTGTTTTAATTTAGGCCTATAAGGTTTCCAAAACCTTATAGGTCTAGGTCGGCCAGTTTCCTTTCAAAAGCTTCTGCATTAAACCAACGCTGAATTTCCACTTCATCCAAAATGGTATTTAATCTTTGCCAAAGGATGGGTTTTAAGCCATTGGTAACAATAAAATCAACTGCTTCATCAAATGAATTGAAAACACTCTTGAAAAAGGATTCTTGCTTAATTTCTTTCAATGCATTGAATCGGAGGGTGGTTTCAATATTGAAAAGCATTAAGTCCGCAAGCAACGAAGGATCGAGTTCTAAATCTTTGAAATGCTTGATGGCTTTTTGAGCCACCGATCGCCTTGCTTTGGGTTTGCGCTTAGTGGAAGGAAAATACTCTTTGCTGATTTTGAACTTCGCATCCTCAATAAGTTTGTCCTCTTTAGGGTTGAAAACGAAATTATAATAGTCGCGAACCGGCTTGAACTTATCGTATAATTCTAAAACCTGAGTTTCTAAATCGGCTTTTTTAAGACTTTGCAAATACTTGGTCAGTGCTCGTTTGCTCATGCATTTCGGATTGGCCTTTCAAGTTAAAAAAGGCACGGCTTATTCTTCTAATTATCGAAATAAAGTGATGCTACAATTCAACTCCCATTTTTTACAATTCAAATAGATGAATCAACGGTGTAGCCAAAAGTGGGATCGAAATATAGATAGGTGGGGTTTAGTTTACTGTAAACACTACAACTATGAAAAAAGCCATACTATTCACGTTCATGTTGGCCCTAGTAGGACTCAACTCAATCCAGGCCCAAGATTTAACGCCACCAAAATCAGGCAATGAAATTCGTTTAAAGGATTTCACGGTAACAATTGCACAGGGAGAAACCTTAGATGCGAATTTATGGGTGGTAAAATCAAAGAAATACAAACTGGTTTTAGGAACACCCGAAGCTTCAGGAAAAACAGGTGTTGAATTTGATTTCAACGAGAAGTCAGGCGAAGAACTGACCTACGATATGAAAATCAAAGTTGACGCGAGCACTCCAGTTGGGGACTATATCTACATTTTGAAAGTGCCTGGCGTTGGTAGAAATGCTGTAAAGGGCTCTACATTAAAGGTAAAAGTGGTTCAGGCGGGTTAAGGCTGGGCTTTCATGAGAATACAGCCCTGAGGTTTAACTTTCAGGGCTTTTTGTATATTTAGGCATGACCAAAAAGAAGATTTATGGATTGAGAGTCGCCATTGGCCTAATGGTCTTTCTTTTCTTTAAAATCACTTCGGAAGCTGCCAACGATTGGTCAATCGCAACGCTCTATTCGGTGCTCTTTACCACCTTTATTGTCTTGATCATTTTCGAAGTCATAGATTTCAGCGGTCGAAAACTGATCCGTAAATATAAAGGCAGCCTCACATCTTATTCCGTCCTGTTCAAATTTTATTTGATCAATTGCATTGCTACCGCACCCTTTGTGCTTTTGGCTTCGATAGTGCATACAGAGGTTTTTATTCCCTACCTGCTTTGTCCTGGCTGCCCCGCTTCGCCAAATGAGTTGACCAAAACCATTGCCCAAGGTTTGGTGCTTTCTTGGCTCATAATTTCTGCGAAGACTTTTATTACCTATATGGAATATACGCGCAAGTCGGAGCGCGAAAAATCTGAAATCCAGCAAGAGTTGGCTTTAAGCAAATTCGAAAGCCTTAAAGATCAAATTCAACCTCATTTTTTATTCAATAGCTTTAGCGTGCTCACGGCAATTATTGAAGAAGACCCGAAGCTGGCGGTTGAGTTTGTCGCTAAACTTTCAAAAATCTACCGTTATGTATTGGACAACAAGTCACAACTCGTTGATTTAAAAACCGAACTTGAATTCTTAGAACATTATATTTTTCTGCTTAAGACAAGACACAGAGAGAGTATTCAGATCAATATCAAATTAGAAGGCGTTTCATCGCTATTGCCGATCTTGTCTTTACAGATGCTTGTAGAAAATGCTTTAAAGCATAATTACTTCTCGAAAGAGATACCTTTGATCATTGATCTTTATGCCGAAAATGGCTGGCTTATAGTGACGAACAACTTGAATAAGCGAAGCGATATGAAAGAAAGCACCAAATTTGGCTTGCAGAATATTCAAAACAGGTATGAACTTTTGCTTGAGCAATCCATTGAAGTATTGGAGAATAAAACATCTTTTACAGTGAAACTCCCACTGATTACTAATCTAGATGAACTCAAATGATGAAAGTAGTAATTGTAGAAGATGAAATTCTTTCAGCAAAACGATTAGCGAAAATCGTCATGGAACTTGAGGCCGATGTCGAAGTACTCGCCATTTTGGAGTCAGTTTTCGAAGCTAAAAAATGGTTTGAAGCCAACCCAAAACCCGACCTCATCTTTTTGGATATCCAGTTGAATGATGGAACGGGCTTCGATATTATTCAAGGGCTCAAGGACTATCCGCGCATTATTTTCACAACGGCTTATGAAGAATATTCCCTAGAGGCCTTCAAATACAATAGCATTGATTATTTGCTCAAACCTATAGATCCGATGGAGTTAAAAAATACTTTTGAAAAGCTCCAACGAATCAACAGTAAAGATGAAAATGTCTATAGAGACCAAATTGAGGCCTTTAAGGCCAATTTTAATGCGGCATATCGCGAACGCTTTTTAATCAAAGTGGGCAACCAATTCAAAAGCATTTCCATCAAAGAGGTGGCCTATTTTTATTATGCCGAAGGGCTTACTTATGTCCAAACCAATGTGCAGTCGCTGCCAATGGATTTTACCTTGGACCAGTTGATGGAACAATTGGATCCAAAGCAATTTTTTAGAATCAATCGTCAATGTATCATTAAGATCAGCTGCATTAAGGAGATTCATGCATACTTTAATAGCAGACTCTTACTCAATTTAAGTCCTTCGTTTCCACAAGAAGTAATAGTAAGCCGAGAGAGGGTACAAGCTTTTAAGATTTGGGCGGGCATGTGATTATATCTAGATTTACAGGTCGCCCCTACAGGGCTTACTTCAAAAATAAATGGATTGTGGGCTAGTAAAAGAACACCCCTCTGGGGTTTGTAGATATAGAGTTGATCTTATGGAATTGCCATATTTGAGAGTCCCATCGGGACGAACTGTTAATAGAATTCCGAGTTCGAATATTCAGAGCTCCAGCGGAGCGGCCTATAAAATTTCACCACAGCAATCGCTTATTTCAAATGGATTGGGTTTAGGCCATTAATACCTCCATTTTACTTATTTTCGGCCATGCTAAACGAACTCTCTGTTGTAGATTGGGTGGCCATTATAGGCTCTGGCTTTGTGCTGGGGGTTTCCAAGTCTGGCTTGAAAGGCATCAGTATTATCATTGTCGCTTTGATGGTTTTTGTGTTTGGGGCTAGGGCATCCACGGGTATTTTACTTCCTATGCTCATTGTGGGCGATATTTTTGCGGTGATTTACTACAACAAACACGCTGAATGGAAATACCTAATCCGTCTTTTACCTTTTATGATGCTCGGTGTCATCATCGGCACTTGGGTAGGCGAGTCCATGTCCGAAACCGTGTTTCGAAAAAGCATGGCGGGTGTAATATTCATTTCTGTGATCGTGATGTTTTGGTGGGATCAACGAAAATCTAAGAATGTACCTCAACACTTGGCCTTTGCAGGTGTGATGGGTTTAACCGCGGGATTCACCACTATGGTGGGCAATCTGGCAGGCTCTTTTGCGAATATCTTCTTTCTGGCCATGAGGCTACCAAAAAATGCATTTATCGGCACAACAGCTTGGCTCTTCCTGATCATCAACCTTTTCAAAGTGCCATTTCATGTATTCAGCTGGGGTACAATTACGATTGAGACCCTAAAAGTGGACGCTGTGCTTGTGCCAGCGATTTTTTTAGGGCTTTATGTAGGTATTAAAATTCTGAAGAAAGTAAACGATGCGGTCTTTAGAAAATTCATCTTGGTGATGACCGGAGTAGGAGCCATCCTGATTTTCTTTAGCTCATAATTGGGGCATTATTTTTTTATTCTAGAAAAGACATAAAGCATCTCTGTAGCAATTTCCTTGCTGCGCTCTAAATATTTAGCCTCCATCAAGTCAGTACCGTCAAAAGCCTTTGGATCATCATAGCGCAGAGGAATTCTGATTTCGGCACCAGGTATAAACGGGCAATTCTCATCGGCATGCGAACAGGTCATAATTGCCGCAAAGCCTGAGTTGGGGTTAGGCGCATCATCAAATTTCTTTGAGAAGGCTTTTATGTTTGGCGAAGAATCTGAATAGCTGACCTCATAGATAGGGTTGGTATTGCCAGTTGATTCAATTTTGAAACCAGCGGCTTTAATTGCATTCACAGCATTTTCATTAAAGGCTGTTACTTCCACTCCGCCCGAGAAACAAGAAGTCTCAATCCCAAAATAAGCTGAAATCGTTTGAGCCCAAATTTGAGCCAATTGGCTTCTTCTCGAGTTATGGGTACAGATAAAATTAAGCTGAATGGGCAATTCGTTGTCCAGCTTGTTTTGTACGAAATCCACCATTGCTTGAAGCTGTGGAAATCGTTCTTCTTTAATTTGTTCAACCTTTAAATCTTTAATAAAGGCATCAAGATTTGGGTAGAAATTCTTTGGCATAAGGTGGTAAGTTTAGCAACAACCAGAACCAGGAGCACAAGCATTAGCACCCACTGCTGATAGTCTGATTTTCTGTTTCTCTTGAGGTATTCCGCACTGATCTTGCGCTAGACAAGTAGTTTGTTTTGTGGTAAGCAGAAAGTTCTCTCCGTTAAAATCCAGTCCGTATTTCCCAATGGTCGAACTTTGATACTCAACTTCAATAGGAAGATCTTCTAGTCCCAAGATTTTCTCGGAAAGCTCGATAATATGCACCAATTTCTCTGGATGCAATCTGTGATCATAATCATTGGCCTCCCATAGCTGAAAACTTATCACATCCTCTTTCCGAACTGTTCCACCGCAATCTATAAAGTGTTTTGATATTTTACCTACTTCTGTAACGTGAAAGTGGTTAGGCACTAGATCGCCATTCGGTAATTCAAAGGCGATGGTTTCAAGGCCTTTTAATTGGGTTTTAATTTCTGATAATTTCATGATTATAGAATTTGAGTTGTTAGCAGCAGCTGCCGTTATTTTTTTTATTGAAGAATTGGGTGAAGGTGGTGAACATGTCTTCCCATGCTTGCTGATCTATACAATAGCAAACGGATGTGCCTTCTACATTGCCCTTGATGATACCCAAAGCTTTTAATTCTTTTAAATGCTGAGAGATAGTAGGCTGAGCCAAGCCAATCTCATCTACCAAGTCGCCACAAACGCAAGCATTGATTTTAAATAAATGCTGCAAAATGGCGACCCTTGCTGGGTGCCCAATGGCTTTGGCCAAAAGTGCGATCTTGTTTTGTTCCTCTGAAAATATTTCGGTTTTGGTGACACCCATATGCTTAATTTATTCATTGCAATATTACGATGAATGATTTTAGAAATCAAAATGGTTGCTAAAGAATTTTAAGAATTTTGAATAAAGCTATTTAGACCCTTCGTTCCTCAGGTAAGAAAAACGGTCGTTGTCGCTTTTGAGCGAGGATAGCTATATAAGAGGCATAAAACTAATTTCATGCACACTGCTTTTCATCCTGAGCTCCGATGCTTCGGAGCGAAGGAATTAAGGCGATTAGTAAGACCCTTCCTGCGTCAGGGAAGGAAAATGGTCTTTGCCGCTTTTGAGCGAGGATAGCTATATAAGAGGCATAAAACTAATTCTACGCACACGGCTTTTCATCCTGAGCTCCGATGCTTCGGAGCGAAGGAATTAAGGCGATTAGTAAGACCCTTCCTGCGTCAGGGAAGGAAAACGGTCCTTGTCGCTTTTGAGCAGAGATAGCTGAATAAAAGGCATAAAACTAATTTCATGCACACTGCTTTTCATCCTGAGTGCAGCGAAGGAACTAAATATAATTCCGTTCTGAAATTATTAAGCTTCTGAGAATTGAGCCAACCTGGCCTTAACAGCAATTTCATCTTGCTGAAGCTGAGCCTTAAGCGCTTCAACCGAATTGAATTTCTCTTCTTTTCTGATCAAATCAATGAATTCAATGCTGATTTCAGAATCGTAAATGTCATCACTGAAATCGAAAATGTGCACTTCGATGGTTTTATCGTCTCCACCCACTGTTGGGCGATGACCAATATTGAGCATCCCATCGCGCTTTTGGTATTTATTACAAACCTTTACGGCATAAATGCCATCCGCAGGAATCAGTTTATAGGATTCTTTGATGTGAATATTCGCTGTTGGGTAGCCAATGGTCCTGCCAAGTTGCTTTCCATGAACGACCATACCAGAGACAGAATAGGGGCGACCCAGGTACTCATTGGCCGTTTTTACATCTCCGGTTTCTAAGGCGCGTCTGATCTTAGTGGACGAAACCCCAATCGCGTCAATATCAAGCCTTGGAATTTCCTCTACCTCAAAATCATATTTAGGTGCAAAATCCAAGAGCGTTTCAAAATTTCCTTCTCTGTTTTTGCCAAAATGATGATCGTAGCCAATGATTAATTTCTTGGTATGCACGCGTTCATGCAATATCACCCTGATGTACTCTTCGCTTGACATTTGAGCAAACTCTTGGGTAAAGGGGATTTTTACCAAATGATCTACGCCATATTTTTCGAGTAGCGTGGCTTTTTCCGGGAAAGTAGAAAGCAATTTAAGCGAAGGATCCCAAGGTTTAAGCACCATTCGTGGGTGCGGCCAATAGGTAATAACAACAGTTTCTCCATTGATTTGGTCCGCTGCCTCGCGCAAGCGGTTCAATATTTTTTGATGACCAAAATGTACCCCATCAAAAGTACCGCTGGTCACCACACTATTGTTTAGCTCTTCTATGTCTTTTATTCCCAGATGAATTTTCATTCCATTGAGTTCAAGTAGTTGATCAAGTCTTCTAACTGCCAGGCTTCTTCAACCGAATATGCACCAATTTTAGTTCGTCTTAATGCGCTTAAATATGCACCAACGCCAAGTTTTTCCCCAAAATCATTGGCCAAGCTTCTTATGTAAGTGCCTTTGGAGCAAACCACTCTAAAATCTACTCTGGGTAAATCTACTGCTACTATTTCAAATTCTGAAATGGTAATGAGCCTAGATTTTAATTCCACTTCATCTCCATTTCGTGCCAAGTCATAAGCCCTTTTTCCGTCCACTTTAATGGCAGAAAAGATCGGAGGGGTTTGGGCTATTTCACCGATAAAGTGCTTTGTGTTGTCTTTGATCTGCTCGATTGAGAGGTGATTTACATCTTGTTGAGCGGTTGGCTGCGATTCCAAGTCGTAGCTTGGGGTAGTGCTGCCAAGCATAAAACTGCCCGTGTATTCCTTTACATCGGCCATATAACCTTCAATCGACTTGGTTTTCTTGCCCGTGCAAAGGATCAAAAGGCCGGTGGCCAAAGGGTCTAAAGTACCCGCATGACCTATTTTCTTGATCTTGATATGGTGCCTGATTTTTTTCACCACACCAAAAGATGTCCATTCGAAAGGCTTATCCACCAGAATAACCTGTCCGTTTAGAAAATTCTCTTGCTTAGATAGGGAAGGGTCGATCTCTAGTGCTTTCGGCATTATAGGAGGGTGTAGATTACAGCACCTAATCCTACAACAAAGCAATAGTAGGAAAAGTATTTCAGTTGACTTTTCTTGACCAAGGCTATCATCCATTTACAGGCTACAAGGCCTGCCAAAAATGCGGCTACAAAACCAGCAATCAACAAAGTACTATCCGTTTGCGATGCCGCTAAATCGCCACTTAAAATATCTTTGGCCATTTTCCCCAAAATCAATGGCACCACCATTAAGAAAGAGAATCTAGCTGCTTTTTCTCTGTCTATACCCAAAAGGACTGCAGTAGAAATCGTGGCACCTGAGCGCGAAATTCCCGGAAGGATGGCAATGGCTTGAGAAATACCGATGACAATTGCATTAGGCATTGAAACAGCCTTACCAGTTTTCGAAGCTTTATCCGCTAAAAAAAGCAGGCCTGCTGTAAGTATGAGCATCGCACCCACCAGTAAAACTTGTCCGCCAAAAAGCGTTTCGATTTGCTCGTCAAACAATAGACCGATGATGGCTGCTGGAACCATTGAGGCAACTATTTTTAATGAATATTGAAACGAATCGTTGTTTTTGAATTGGAAAAGACCCTTAACAAGTTCAGTAATGTCTTTTCTGAAAATAACTACTGTACTCAAAGCGGTGGCGGCATGTAAAACCACTGTCAACAAGAGGCTTTCTTGCGGTACGCTGGTGTCTCCTAAAATGGTTTTTGCCAGTTCTAAATGGCCACTGCTACTTACGGGTAAAAATTCTGTCAATCCTTGGATAATCCCTAGGATGATAGCTTCGATTAAAGTCATTTTGCTGGTTTCTCCTTCTTGAAAATGGCGAAAAATTCAATTACAAAGCCTGAAAGGATAACGATTGGGCCTAAAGTAAGCCCTAAAAATCCTTGTCCGTGTTCTGTACTATCAAGCGACATGATGACAAAACCCAGGAGCAAAACCCCCAGTCCAATCAACATCCATTTGTAATTTTCTTTCCCGAAGGCAAAATTATTTTTGTTATCTGACATATCAATAAAGTTCGTCTAGCGACATTTTTAAATATTTGTTCATGGCCCTGTATGTACTAATGAAGGCGATGAAACTACCTAAAACTATGAGTAGCCCATACAAGGCGAGGAGGTAAGTTTCTTCTTGCAACTCTACCAAACGATCAATTTTGCTATTGGCAAACTGCAACAATCCGTATAAAAGAAGTGAGGCAACAATGCCAGCAATGGCTCCATGAAACATAGATCTTTGCAAAAAAGGCCTTTTAATAAATCCGCTGGTTGCCCCAACCAACTGCATACTTCTGATCAAAAAACGTTGAGAGAATAAGGCCAATTTAATAGTGCTATTGATGAGCATGGTGACTATAATCAATAAAATGGCTGCAAAACCCAACAATAACAGACTGAGATTTTTAAGGTTTTTATTGATAGAATCCACCAAACTTTCTACATAGGTGACTTCGAAAACACCGCTAATTTGCTCAATGCTTTTGCTCAGACTGTCTAGTTTAAGGTTGGTTTGAAACTCTGGCGCAATGTTTACAACTAAAGCATCACGAAGAGGATTATCGCCAAGGAATTCAGAGAAATCTTCTCCAGTATCTTCAATGAATTTTTTGGCGGCTTCTTCCTTTGAAATAAATTTGATTTGAGGCTTTTCTTCTTTTTTAAGTACATACGCACTTGTAGAAATGTCGAGCTGAATTCTACTGCGTTGATTCTCGGATATGTTTTTTTTGAGGTATACCTGCAGTTCAATATTCTCTTGAATATTGGAAGTAAGCTTGTTGGTGTGGAGCAACAATATGCCAAATAAACCCACTACAAAAAGGGCCAAGGCCACACTAAAAATCACGGTGCCATATTGGTAAGCACCCACTTTTTTCTTCTTTCTAACTTTCTTTTCTGGCTTGTTCACGCTCATTAAACTTGGTCAAAAATAGCAATTTATTCCTACTCAAAACTGCCAAAAGGGGTTAATATTATTTAATCTCAATCCATAAGCCTCGAGTTACGGGCTTGGTAAGTCTAAATTTTGATTACTGTATCATCGGCAATCACAAAGACTTGATCTTCCTTTTTCAGTGAAATCTTGGCGGAGCCTGTAAAATGTCCGAATGCTGGAAGCAAGCCTCGTTTTTCACCAAACCAAAAGCAGGGCAATGTCAAGCGCTGTTTTCCTTTTCCACTTAGCCCGATCGCTGGGTGAATATGCCCAGCTAGATTGTAGAGATTGCTCTCCTCTGGGATATGGCTGAAGTAAAAAGGGGCTGCCTCCAAATTATCACAGATGTTTAAATTTGAAATCGTATAGCACGATGCATCAAGTACATCGTGATTGCCAAGGATCAATCGAAATTGAAGCGGAGCCTTGGATTTTACCCATCTTTTGAAAATTTCCCAACCTTGATTGTGATCGCTATGGAACAGATCGCCAAGAAAGACGACTTCCTTAGGTTGGAAAAGATTGATCAGTTTTTCGATGGTGTAAATGTCTTTGGAATGGATGAGGTCAGAAACAGGAATCCCTGATTTTCTGAAATGGCCTGCTTTACCAAGGTGTATATCTGCGATGATGAGCAAGCCTTTTTCTTTCCAGTAAATGGCTTTTTCAGGTAGAAGTAACAATCTTTGCCCCAGAATTTCGTGTTCCATTCAAATTTACCTAAACCTTTTAGCAGGGTTGAAGGTAATAAAATCAAGATTGAATTTATGAAGCTGATTATTTCTTTACTTTTTATATCTGTTTTGAGTTTAACTCCCAATACCAATGACGGAGATGCTATTTTAGGCACTTGGCTGACAGATGAAAATAAGGCCAAAATCGAAATTTATAAGGAAAAGGGCTTGTATCATGGAAGAATCATTTGGTTGAAGGAACCGCTGAATGAAAAAGGCCAACCAAAGGTCGATAAGCATAATCATGACAAAACTAAACGTGCTAGGCCAATATTGGGAATGAACCTTATTCAAGGATTCAAATTCAGCGATGGGAAATGGGAAGATGGAGAAATTTACGATCCTGAAAATGGCAAGACCTATTCTTGCGTCATTAAATTGAAAGGCAATAAATTAGAAGTACGCGGTTACGTGGGGATGACGATGTTCGGAAGGACTGTGACTTGGGTCCGTGCGGAGGTCACGGATTAATTTTTCGTCCATTGGATTTTTACTGCTGAGATTTTTTCTGTTTCTAACCTAATATCATCGAGTACGTTGAACCCATTTTTTAAATAGAAAGCCAGCGGGGAAAGGTAAAATTCCCCATTCAGTTTTCTTTCTGAATTATGGTCTAAAACCCAGCCGTTTAAAGTCTGAGACTGCTTTTTGGCTTCGTTGATCAAACGGCTGCCCAATCCCATTTTTTGATGTTTCGAATCCAAAATAATCGAAAACCACCTTTCATTTTCTCGCTCAAAAGTGGCCATCCAACCGATTAACTGATGCTGCGCTTCAATTAAGTAATGAAGAGGATTTCCCGTTTTTGATAAGTACTCTTCAAAGCCAGCTATGTTTTCATAGGCTAAGCCTGCAGGGTATTCTGCATTCCAAAGTTGTACAATTTGTGCTTTCTGGTTCTCATTCAGAAAATCCACCAGTTTGATTTCCATAATTTGTAGGATACTTAAAAAGAGCGAATTGAAGATAGCGTTTTCGAAATTAAAATGAACGGGATCATGTGGCCTTAATGATTAACTTCGGGTTTGAATAAAGACAATATCATGATCAAGTTATCCAAAATTGCCCTCATTAGTTTTTTGACCATTTTCACTTTAAGTATTTCGGCCCAAGAGTTGCCTTATGCCCAAATCCCAAATGCGCCTCAAATTTATACCTCTGGCACTATCATGGGGCGCTTGGTGGATGGTCTTGGCTTTAGATTTTATTGGGCTACCCAAGGCTTGACCGAAGAAAACTTGACCTTTAGGGCTGGCGAAGAAACCCGAACAATTTCCGAAACGATCGATCATATTTATGATTTGGTATTTATCTTTTCGAACGCTACAAAAGAACAACCCACCGTTTACCCCATCAACAAAGCCGAATTATCCTTTGAAGAAAAGCGTACCATGATTTTGAAGAATATAGAAATGGCCAGCGCTATCCTTAAGTTCAGTGAAGACAAGGACTTTGAACGCTACCAAATGATTTTCCAATATCCACAAGGCAATGGGCAGAAATTACCTTTTTGGAATGCATTGAATGGCCCCTTAGAAGATGCACTTTGGCATGTCGGGCAAGTGGTAAGCCTGAGGAGAATGGCTGGCAATCCCTTGGATAGTAAAGTGGATGTGCTGAATGGAGTGAGGAATTAAGTGGTATTTAGCGAATCCCCCTGCCCCCTTTAATAAAGGGGGAGTAGTTCGAATTACTTCATCGATAAATAATGAATCACAGCTGCTTAAAGAACTAATAATACAAGGGTTTATGTAAAAAGAGTAGGTAACTGCCTCTCCCTCATCAAGGGGTAAGGGGATTAAAAAAGCCCCAAATCGGGGCTTTTTTAATTAGTATTTTGCTGGTGTTCCTGCTGGAGGCAAAGAGTTTTTAATGAACTCGCGAATATCGTCATTAGCTTTTTCAAGGTCTTCAGCACGGAGGTACATCATATGTCCGCTGCGGTAACCTTTAAAGCTCATTCTTTCCTTCAACTTACCACTTGGGTCTAAATGCCACATGTTGTATTTGGCGTTAAAGTAAGTAGTTGCACCATCGTAATAGCCACTTTGGGTCATTACATGCAGGTATGGGTTCATCGCCATAGCTTCACGGAGGTTTTCACCGGTATTATCACCAGATCGATCCCATGGATTAACTGGGCCGAACATATTGTATTTTATGTCGGTTTTGTAGCCTAGGTCATTGGTGAAATAATGGTTGATGGCAGGAGTAAAAGAGTGCAGCCAAGAAGTCAGCTCGGAGTTGTAGTCTGGCCCCATTCCAGCGTCCATCCTGTCGATTCCTTTATAACGCGAATCTAATCGTCCAACGGTCCTGCCTTCATGTCTTAAAAGGTCTTTCCAGAAAAAATTCGTAGGCACATCTAGGTTATGGTCACGGATTACGCTTTCGTCTAAACCAGAGTAGCGAGCAAACATCTTGATCGCTTCATTTTTTTCTGCCTCAGTTGCCCAAGCACCTTTCGCCATAACAGGCAGTAGCTTGTTCATGGTATAGGTTTCTGCTTCTTCTAGCACAGCAGGCAGGTCTTTGGCTTGTAAATCGGTAGGGAGCTGCTTATGGTACCAAGCCGCTGCCGCATAGTAGGGTAATCTATTGGCTGCTTCCACTGGCCCACTTCTGTCAATCCCCAAGTCAGTAGGAGACACTAGGATAACACCATTGAGGTACATCCAATGGTTGTTTTGCAGGGCATAGGCCAAACCAGAAACGCGAGTAGTGCCATAGCTTTCGCCAATCAGGTATTTTGGAGAATTCCATCTATTGGCTCGGGTCACAAAAGTGTTTACCCATTCAGATAAATAGGCGATGTCTTGATTAACCCCAAAAAAGGTGGAACGTTTTGCTTCCGGATCAACGATTCTTGAATAGCCCGTATTCACAGGGTTGACGAAGACAATATCCGCATCATCTAAAATGGAATGCGGATTGTCTTTGATTCCGTAGGGTTGTATGGGGTAACCTTCATCATCAATTTTCAAAATTCGAGGGCCGGTATAGGCTATGTGCATCCAAACCGAAGCAGAACCTGGTCCACCGTTGAAGGAAATAATCAAAGGTCTGCGGTCTTTGTCCTTGATATCGGTCCTTTCATAATAGGTGTAAAAAAGTGTGGCAATAGGGTGGCCATCTTCGGCCCAAACGGGTTGAGTACCAGCCGTAGCAGCATAAGGTATTTTCTTACCCTTGATCATTACCTCGTGTTGGGTGGTAACTGCCGATTCTGTTTCGATTTTTCTACCCTGAGCGATCACCGTGACCGCCATAGCGAGTATAAAAAATAAGGTGATTATTGATTTCATGGCTTTGGTTTATTTGCTTTTAAATTGATTTTCTTTGTTCAAACCCTTGTTAAGTTTTTTGACCGTTTCGTTAAGCATTTTTGTCTGCTTAGGCTTGAGTTTTACCAGCATATCTTTATAATATGCTAGTTGGGAAGATTGATCCTGGGTAAGTAAGCCAATCCAACCTTGAGCTTCGGAGTAAAGTCCTCTAGTACGGCTCAATAATTCAGAGTAAAGGCCGATTACATCCTCGATCTCCTCGCCCGCTGCTTTATCGTAACTTACCTTCTTTCGTTTTAAAGTGGCCATGTGAGCTTGCAGTGGCTGCATATTGGACATTTCGGCAATCACATTATTATACAGATTTCCGATTTCCATCAATTTGGCTGTCCAAGCTTTTCTATCAGCAATGTCAATGTTCAATCTTGGATCGTCTTTCACTTCAAAAGTTTGGGTAAAAATCTCACCCTTGACAGAAAGCTTTGCAACGTAATTTCCTGGTACAACTGGCGCTCCGCCCATGCCAAAACCACGACCTCTTGACGATGGCATGGCGGCCAAATCTTCATGATTCAGGTTCCAATATACTCTTTGGATTCCTGCGGTGGTGTCAGGGGTCAAAGTCCTGATTAAACTGCCTTCGGTATCATGGATTGTCAAGGCAATGTCGGCTTTGCTGACGTGATTTTTCAAGTAATAGTCTACCATTGCTCCAGAAGTGGGGTTTTCTCCTCTAAAGAACATATCGCCAACATGTGCTCCTTCACGAGTATAATTGATCCGCTCGGCAGTTGGAATACTGAATAATGCGGCATTTTGAGAAGCAACGCTTGGCGTCAGTTCTTGAATAGCATTCAGATTGTCCAAAATCCAAACCCCACGTCCATGGGAGGCCAACACCAAATCATTGTCCCTTGGATGAATTACCATATCATTGAAAGGAAGGGTTGGCATATTGTTTTTGAGTTCAACCCAGTTTTCGCCACTATTATTCGAGATGTAGAAGCCAAATTCTGTTGCCAAGTAAAGTAAGTTTGGATTTTTTGGGTCTTCTCGCAAGGTACGCACTACTCGATTTGCGGGTAGGTTACCTACAATGGATGTCCAGCTTTTTCCTCCGTCAGAAGTTTTATAGAGGTAGTTTTTGAAGTCATCATTTCTATAATTATTGATGGCGGCAAATGCTGTTCCGGGCTTGTGGTTTGAAACTTCGAGTGTGTTGATCCAAGTCTCTTTTGGTAGTCCGTTCAGTCTTGCCGTTACATCCGTCCATGTTTTGCCATCATCTTCAGAAACTTGAAGCAATCCATCGTCAGTGCCAGCATACAAATGGCCTTGAATAAATTTATCTTCGGCAATGGCGGTGAGGGTAGGGTAATAGGGAATTCCGTCATCAAGCGAAGCCGTGTTTTCATCCGCCATTTTTCCCATGATTTTCAGTTCCCTTCGGTTGACTTTGGTGGTTAAATCGCCTAGAGATTTCCACGAATTACCACCGTCAGAACTCTTCCAAAGTACATTTGTACCAGCATAAATGGTGTTTGTGTTGTGATAGGAAAGGAAGAAAGGGCCGTCCCAGTTGGCAGGTGCCATGGCATTTTCTAAATCTGGCTCAGGAAGCCCAGGTCCCCAGAAATCCCAATTTCTTCTTGCTCCAATGGCGCCTTTTGGGTCGCCTGGGCGGATGGATTTGCGCTGGCCAGTGCTTAAATCGAGTTTGAAAAGCCCCAAGTATTGCGATTCTCCATACATCACACCAGCTTCTGCACGATGTGGTAAGCTGAGGAAACCATCACCACCACCAGTTCTTCTCCAATCGGAATTCAAAATCCCATCACCATTGTAAGTCGCATTTGGTCCAACCCAGCTTCCATTATCTTGCAAACCTCCATATATATTGTAAGGGATTGCCATATCAACCGAGATTCTATAAAATTGGCTTACAGGTAAGTTCGTAACGAACAGCCATGTTTTGGCCTGATCGTATGAAATACCAATTCCTCCATCGTCTCCTTTGATGACATGACGAGAGTCTTTAGGATTCACCCACAGAATTCTGTCATCACCATGAAGACTTTGGCGCGGAGCGCGAAAGGTCTTTCCACTGTCTTCAGAAACGCTAAATTGATTTTGCATATATACCCTTTTGTCATTATTCGGGTCGACTAGCGGCTGGCTGGCGTACATGGGTCTTGGGTTCCAATCGCTCATGAAAGTCCAAGATTCACCTTTGTCGTCTGAACGATAGAGCCCAGCTCTTCGCTCATTGTAGGCTGTGGAGGCATTGTACTGAAAACCTTGCTCAACAGAAGCATACATTATTTTTGGGTTTTTTGGAAAAATGGTAATACCAATTCGTCCATAGTCGCCTTCTGGCAAACCAGTTTTAAGCTCTTTCCAAGTTTTACCTCCATCGGTTGATTTGTGCAAACCAGAACCTGGCCCACCACCATCAAATCCATAAGGGGTTCTTCTGCGCTGATAAGTAGCGGCAAAAATGGTATTGGGGTCAGAGGGGTCCAAGGCCACATCCACCACTCCAGTGTCATCATTAACAAAGAGGATTCTTTCCCAATTTTTACCCCCATTTGTTGTCTTGTACAATCCTCTTTCGTTATTCGCCCCCCAGAGATGTCCCATGGCGGCTATGTACACGGTGTTACTGTCGTTAGGGTGAAGCGCGATTCTGCCAATGTGATGAGAATCTTTCAGCCCCATATTTTTCCAAGATTTTCCTCCATCAGACGATTTGTATACGCCATCGCCCCAGCTCGAACTTTGGCGATTGGCCCGCTCACCAGTACCTACCCAAAGGATATTCGGATATTTTTGATGGAGTGCGATAGCGCCAACAGAATGAGTGGCTTCATTTTCGAAAATGGGTTTCCAGGTCACGCCATTGTTGCTGGTTTCCCATACACCTCCAGTGGCCGTTGCTACATAAAAGGTAAAAGGGTCCGATTCCTTAACCGCCAAATCGACCACCCGCCCACTCATGTTGGCTGGGCCAATATGGCGCAAACTTAGATCTGAATAGGTAGAAGATGATACTTGGGCAATTGCAGCATTGGCAAAATAGGCCAATAAGACTACTGCAAAGAGGATGGTTTTTTTCATTTGTTTTGGTTGATTTGTCTAAAGCTTGAATATAAGAATAGAAAAATTGGGTTTGTGTGTGTTTTTGAAGAGTGGTCAAACGATCTGAACGGTAATGAAATTACGTTTCTTTTACTTTACTTTGAGGTCGCAAAAGGCAGAAACTGGTCATTTCTGCAAGAAATAGACCGGTTCATCAATGAGAATATTCTTTATCTTTCTTTTCTTGGCATTCGTAGGTGAATGCATTGCACAAGATACCCTGGAGTATCGGCCTAAGCTTGTAGAGTTAAGCCTGGAATCTCATTCTGGCTACAATGCCACGCCAAAACCTTCTCAAAACATGAATAATCTCACCCGTGTCAAGCAAGACATGGCCTTGAAGATGAGATTTGGTGTACCAGTAATTTTAAATGATAAAACCACATTTGCAGTTCAATTAAAATTCGATCAACAATATTATACTACCGAAAACAGCCAGAACGACCTGTTCAACTACCTCAACTCACATGAATTAAGAAACACAGGCTTGACCTTATTTTATCAAGACAAAAGTGTCCAGGACAGAGTTTTAACCTTTGCGCTTCAGACTGAATTGGCCAGCGACAGATGGGAGCTTAATGGTAACTCAGGGCGCTATTTGGTGAATGGAAATTATATGAAAGCGCTTAATGCTAAAACTAATATTGGTTTTGGAGGAGTGATTAATTATGCGCTTGGTGTTTGGAATATTTACCCAACTTTTAGCTACAAGAAACAGCTCAGTAATAAATCTTTGTTCGAGGTTTTTCTACCCAGCAAAGTAGGCTATCGCTATCATTTAAACCCCAAGACCTATTTTATTGCTGAAACCGAATTTGTGAATTGGCGATTTAATGTCACCGACCCCTTGGAGAATAATTTGGGCGACATGGCCCTGATTCGAGCAGACGTTTACTTTAAATTCAGAGTAGAAAAGGAAATTCACGATTGGCTATGGTTTGGCGTGGACACTGGTTTTATCCATAATGTCAATTACGGTCTTGTCGAACACGGCTCAAGAATAGCTAATGCTATTCAAGAATTCAATGTAAAAGATGCTGCCTTTTTGAGGTTTTGGATTTTTGTGCTTCCACCCAATAAACTTTGGAAATCCCTTTAGACCTTATACACCATCTGAAAGTTGTTTCTGCTGCGCTGCTCAATAATGATTTGCTTATCCTTCATTAATGCCTCTATGGTGGCTTGATTATAATTTTTAATGGTGATCATTTCGAGACCTTCATTATAATAAATCAAGAAATCTTCTTTTAGTGCCATCCTCAACTGCTCTCTTTTCACAGGGTTATCATCCATACAAATCGTGAACGAAATCGCTGAATTTTGCATGAGATTGATCGTCAAATGATTGCGATTGATGTGTTCAAAAATCAAGTGAATATGCTGCTCATTGATGAAAGAAAAGTCACTTATTTTGAAAGAAATAACGGTTTGCTTGTCTTTGTGAATGATGGCAGGCGCTAAGTTTGGAATCACACATTCGTTGATCAAAGTACCGTTGGCATCGGGATTTTCGAAAGACTTCACATAAAGTGGAATTCCTTTTTGCGCTAAGGGTTTAATGGTTTTTGGGTGAATTACCGTAGCCCCATAATAGGTCATTTCAGCGGCTTCTTTGTAAGGCAGCTGATCGAAGAGAACGGTGTCCGAGAATTTTTTTGGATCTGCATTCAGTACACCCGGTACATCTTTCCAAATGGTCACAGATTCTGCCCCTAAAGAGGTGGCAAAAATGGCTGCACTAAAATCTGAGCCCTCTCTGCCCAGTGTTGTGGTATTGAATTTGGCATTGGAACCAATAAAGCCTTGCGTCAATAAAATTTTAGTTTCCTTGTGCTGGGCCACCTGCGATCGGATGATATTTTGAGTCGCGCCCCAATCTACTTTGGCTTGCCTGTGGATGTTATCGGTTTTCACCAACTTTCTGGCGTCTAACCAAGTAGTTTTAATTTGGCGGGTGTTCAAATAGGCACTCACAATCCTTGTGGACAGGATTTCACCAAAAGAGACGGTTTGATCATACAAATAATCATAGCCTAACGAAGAGCTGAATCGTTCAAGTTCATGGCTTAGATTTTCAAAATCTTGCTGAATTTCTTGGTTCAACTGCTGATTTCCCTTTAGGCCTAAATCAGCGATAATCTTTGCGTGAAAATCCTTAATGGTTTGCAACGAAGAAATGTAATCCTCTTCATCTATCAGTCGCTGAAGGACTGCCTCAAATGCATTTGTCATTTTGCCCATGGCCGAAACAATCACCATGAGTTGGTCAGCATTATGGGCTTCAATTATGGAAGCCATGTTTTTAACCGAGTCGGCATCTTTCACAGAGGCGCCACCAAACTTAAATACTTTCAAAGGTCGTTAGTTATTTTTCTTAATTTCGCTGCAAGTTATCAACGTTTTCGGAGATTAAAATTATTGTATTGCATGGCAAAAGCTGAAAATTCTAGAATCGCGCTTCCTGTTGGGTCAAATTTGGACAGGTTTATCATGAGGAACCAAGAGGCATTTGCCTATGCATCGGGCGAACTTTCCCAACTGATCCGCGATTTGGCTTATGCTGGAAAAGTGGTGAATCGTGAAATTAACCGCGCTGGTTTGGCAGGCATCACGGGAGCTTATGGTGCTGATAATGTGCAAGGTGAGGCCCAACAAAACCTCGATGTGGCTGCCAATATTCGATTCTCAAGAGCATTGCAAAAAGGGGGAGAAGTGGCCGCTATAATATCCGAAGAAGAAGAAGACATCATGGATTTGAATAATCCAAGGGCCAAATACATTATCGCAATCGACCCATTGGATGGTTCTTCAAATATTGACGTCAACGTTTCTATCGGTACAATTTTCTCCATTTACCGAAGGCTTTCGCCTCAAGGTGGCCCAGTGCAAATGGAAGATGTACTCCAGAAAGGGAGTGATCAAGTGGCGGCTGGTTATATTCTTTATGGTTCTTCAACCATGTTTGTGTACACCACAGGTGCAGGAGTAAATGGTTTTACTTATGAACCTTCCTTGGGTGAGTATATTCTTTCTCACCAGAATATGAAAATGCCAAATGATGGTACAATTTACTCTGTAAACGAAGGGGCTTCTAAAACCTTCCCGCAGGAAGTAAAGGACTATATAGACAAGTGTAAGGATAGAGGTTATTCGGCCCGTTACATTGGTTCTTTAGTGGCTGATTTCCACAGAAATATGCTTAAGGGCGGCATCTATATTTATCCCCCTACGGAAAAAGCTCCAAATGGTAAACTCAGGTTAATGTACGAATGCAACTGTTTGGCGATGATTGCTGAACAAGCTGGAGGTATGGCTACGGATGGTAAGCAACGAATTTTGGACATTGAACCTACGTCTCTGCATCAGCGTGTTCCATTTTTCGTGGGCAGCAAGAAAATGGTAAAAGAAGCTTCGAAGGCTTAAGACTGAGCGTAACGTTTTCTGAATTCCACTTTCTGAAGTTCGCGTTCCCAAATCATTTCAGATATGGTTTGGGCGGGATTAGACGAAATGGCCAAAGCAGCTTTTAATTTCTCTTCAGATACATCGATCCGATAAAGCGAATTGATCAATCTATTGAAATCATGGCTGAGCAAATGCTCAACAAGTTTATAGAGTAAAGAAAAGGCCTTTTCAGCATTGATTTCTTCTTCGGCAATCTTCCAGTGGTTTGAATTGAGCTGAAAATCCTTTTGGATCAGGCTTAGGCTTGTTAAAATATCTTTCTGTTCCATAAAAAAGCCGGCTTTCACCGGCATTGATTATTTCTCTTTTTCTTCGGAAGTAGCTTCCTCTTCGGCAAATACCTCTGGATAATCCTTGGCTAAAACGTTGTACCAAGTGACTAGTTTCTTGATGTCCGAAGTATAAACACGGCTTTGATCAAAATCAGGAAGGATGTGTTCCATAAATGATTGAAGTTCATCAGAGGCAGAATTCTTGTTCAAACCTGTGTCCCCATCGAATTCAGCATGAATTTTACGCATCACATCGGCAAGGGGAGTAGCGCCTTCTTCGGTGTTGGTGTAGATGGAGATTTCGCTAAGAACAGATACTTGAGAGTCGGCTCCCACGACCACTTTCTTTTTTTGCGAATCCAATGATTCTAAAATAATGCCTGATCTTCCTGGTTTAGCAATTCTAAACAAACCACCTTTTCCAGATACAGCGGCAATTTCTTCAAACTTCATAGTGTCTTTTTGTATATAATGCCTCAAAGTAAACTTACCCTGAGGTAATGGCGAAAGAAAATTGAATTAATTATTTAGAATCACTTCGATGTACTCGCTTAACTCATCTCTTCCAGCTCCAGTTTCTGCCGAGCTACTGAATATTGTCGGCAAATCCTCCCAAGTTTCCTTAAGTGCTTTTTTAAATCGGGCAATGTTTTGCTGCGTTTTGTTGGTGGATTGTTTGTCGGCTTTTGTAAAAATGAGCGCAAAAGGAATTCCCGAAGCACCAAGCCAGTTGATGAACTCTAAATCTATTTTCTGAGGTTCCAAACGACTGTCAATCAGTACGAACACTAGCTGTAGATTTTCACGACCAACCAGGTAATCTTCAATCATTTGTCCCCAAGCTGCTCGATTTTTCTTACTCGTTTGAGCATAGCCATAACCTGGTAAATCGACCAAGTACCAAGACTCATCGATCAAAAAATGATTGATCAGCTGGGTTTTACCTGGTCGGCCAGAAGTCTTTGCCAAGTTTTTTTTCTTGGTAAGCATATTGATCAATGATGATTTTCCAACATTTGATCTACCAATAAATGCAAACTCCGACTTATCGGCAGGAGGGCATAAGAGGTAATCTGTGTTGCTTACAACAAAACTTGCGTTTTCAAACATGGCGCAAAGTTAATCAAGCTGAGCAAAATGTTCGAATCTTATTTTTTTGAAGATCACAGTCAATTTCATTTTGGGTTAACGAAAGCATAACAGAAAGCGCGATCATCTAAAATATAACACAGCTACCTTTAGAGAGAATTCCAAGGTCTTCAACCTTCAATTCGCCTAATCGAAAACATACATTTCATACATCGCAACAAGGGTCACCAAAATGGTGGCCCTTGTTGTAGGCTCTATTTTGATTCGGATTGCTTGCCGATCTGGCTTGATTGATTTTTCAGAATTATCTCAATTTCTGCTTTCCTGATAAAGAAGAATTGACCAATTTGCGTCCAAAATTTATAGACTATGTTAATGCTCGGTTTTATTCTATTCCTTTTTGTTTTGGCGATCGTTTCTCCGAAGATTTTCCCTAACAACAAAGTTAGCTCTCATAAAAGGGATTGGGACGTTTGATCTTCCCAAAATCCCTAATCTTTAGCCTCTTTTCTGCCATCTGCATGTAGCGCAAATCTTCCTTTGTCTTTGCCATGCGTGTGGTCATATGCTCCCCAAGGCCAACCTCCAAATTGTGTTTGTTGGAATTCTCTCATGGCTTGTTGAATCTCCATATTGGTATTCATTACAAATGGCCCGTACTGAGCTACAGGCTCGTTAATGGGTCTTCCCTGTAAAAAAAGAAGTTTAGCTTTGGTGTCTCCATTTTTAAGGGTGGTGATTTCGTGATCCTTTAATTCAATCACTGAATTGACCATAATTGGTTGATTGTCAATCATTAATTTGCTTCCTTCATAGAGGTATAAACTACGGTTTACTCCTTTCGAGGCAGCAGGCATTTGCCAGGTAGCTTCAGGTTCAATTTCTATTGTCCAAATGGCCACTTCATTATGGGGGTCTGCTGCCCAAGAATCTGGCGCTGGTGCAGGCGCTTGTACTCCATTTAATTTGCCAGTAATTACCTTTACGCGAGTCATATAGCCTTCAGAATCTCGATGCTCTACAGTTTGAATTTCATCTGACCACAGCATGGCAAAATGGGGCTCCACCATTTTACTTTTACTCGGTAGGTTAAGCCAAATCTGAAAAAGCACTAATGGATTAGGGCCATTCTCGTTCAATAAAGGGAACATTTCTGAGTGTTGAACTCCTTTGCCAGCCGTCATCCACTGTACATCGCCATTGCCAAAACGCCCAGCGGCACCAAGTGAGTCAGAATGATCCACCAAACCTTTTTCGGCAATTGTAACAGTTTCGAAACCGCGATGCGGATGAGCGGGAAATCCGGGTACAGTTTGACCGTGATACATGCTCCAACCGTCCTTTCCTGCAAAATCAGCCCCTAAGTTTCTGCCTTTGAGTTTGGCATTAGGCCCTAATTCGCCATTTCCTTCAGGATAATTGTCCTTATGAAAAGCACAGAATAGAAAAGGATCACTTGTTTGCCAGGGAAAATTAAGCGGATGTACGGAAATGATGGAGTTGTTCATGGCCATGGGTTTTGTTTAGCCTTTGAACATATCGATTATTCGTGAGGTTTCAATACAACAAAATTTTAATGGTCGATTTGATAAACTACCTGGAAATAAGATTTGGCTGCTTCAAATTGATCACAATGCTTATCTTCGCCCCAAATTAAAAAAGGAATGGACAAACTGGTTGGATTTATACGCACTGCAAGCTATCTCATTTTTTTAGGAGCTCTCATTTGGGCTTATGCGTCCATGGCGGCCGATGTCACTTATCGTTTTGATGGCGATGGAAGTGCTCTGGAAATCATTGACAAGAACACCTTCTTTTTTGCCAGTGTTGGTATTTTTTTGATCACCAACATTATTTGTGTATTCTTCATCAGCACGCTAAAGAAAATCAAGACTACAGAAGATGGGCAAGGCATAAGAAATCGATCTTTGAAATTGGATGTGATTACTTGGGTAAAGGGCTTTGCAAGTATCTTGAATATCATGTTCACTACCTTCGTATTCTTCCTAGGTTTTATGAATATGAATGAGCTCAAAATGAATATCCTGAGTTTCTACATTTATGTGGGACCCATCTTGTTGATTTTCTGGTTTTTCTACTTGGTGAAGATCGTTTCCGCTAAGCGGAATTAAAAACCGGTAGACACACGGCACAAATTTCAATTGGTTAAAATCTAAAATCGGCCATCGTAATTTGGTTGGTTTGCTTAGGGCTTGACTGTCAGTGGTTATGAAGCCTTGAGCCTGCAATAGATGATTTAAATGGGCTGATTTTAGCCTTTTATAGGGCAAAGTCAATAGTGCATTTTTAGATTTAATATTTTAACTTCCGACTTAATTGGTACTTACTGTACCAAATTTCTACATCATCTTTTTTGGAGTTTTTTGAATGGCGAATGAAGTATCGAACTACACCGAAGACAGTATTCGGTCACTAGATTGGAAGGAACATATCAGATTAAGACCCGGAATGTACATTGGGAAATTGGGCGATGGGTCGGCCCAAGATGACGGTATCTATGTTTTAGTAAAAGAAGTTATAGACAACAGTATCGATGAACACATGATGGGTTTTGGTAAGACCATCGATGTGAAAGTGTCGGAACTGAAAGTCGAAGTAAGAGACTATGGTCGCGGCATCCCTTTGGGGAAAGTTGTAGACTGCGTTTCGAAGATCAACACAGGAGGTAAATACGATAGCGGTGCTTTCCAAAAGTCTGTAGGACTAAATGGGGTAGGTACAAAGGCAGTAAACGCCTTATCTTCCTTTTTCAGGGTGCAATCTTACAGGGATGGGAAAACGAAGTTGGCGGAATTTGCCCGTGGCGAAATCACCAATGACGAGCAGGAAACCACTACCAGTGGAAGAAACGGTACGCTCATCACCTTCAGACCTGACGATACGATTTTCAAAAATTACCATTTCATACCTGAATACCTTGACGACTTAATTTGGAATTACTGTTTCTTGAATGCTGGATTAACCATCAATTTTAATGGGACTCGCTATCATTCCGAAAAGGGACTTCATGACCTGCTGTCAAGAAAAACTACAGAAGATAGTCTGCGCTATCCTATCATACATCTGAAAGGCGAGGACATTGAAATTGCCATGTCGCACACCAATCAATATGGCGAAGACTACTATTCTTTTGTCAATGGTCAGTATACAACCCAAGGTGGAACACACCAAGCTGCTTTTAGAGAGGCTTTAGTGAAAACGATTCGGGAATTCTATAATAAGAATTTTGAGGCTTCGGATGTTCGAGGGTCAATAGTAGGCGCCATAGCCGTTCGCGTGCAGGAACCAGTCTTCGAATCGCAGACTAAAACGAAATTAGGTTCTCAAAACGTAGGCCCAGATGGCCCGACCATGAGAACCTTTGTCAATGATTTCGTAAAGAAGGCATTGGATGATTTTCTTCACAAGAATCCAGATACTGCGAATTCGCTACTCAAGCGAATTTTACAATCGGAGCGGGAGCGAAAGGAAATTGCTGGCATTAAAAAACTGGCCAATGAGAGGGCCAAAAAGGCGAACCTTCACAATAAGAAACTGAGGGATTGCAGAATTCACCTCGATGATAAAAAGGGAGACGAAGACTTAAGAAATGCCTCTACGCTGTTCATCACAGAAGGGGACTCTGCTAGTGGTTCAATCACCAAATCAAGAAACGTTCAAACTCAGGCTGTTTTTAGTTTGAGAGGAAAACCACTCAACTGTTATGGCTATTCTAAAAAAGTGGTTTACGAGAATGAGGAATTCAATCTGCTTCAACATGCCCTCAATATTGAAGATGGCTTAGAAGGATTGCGATACGATAAAATCGTTATCGCTACCGATGCCGATGTTGATGGCATGCATATTCGACTTTTGCTGCTTACCTACTTTCTTCAGTTTTTTCCAGACTTGGTAAGAAGAGGTCATGTGTATATTTTGGAAACGCCACTTTTTAGGGTAAGAAATAAGAAAGAAACGATCTATTGCTATAGTGAAGAAGAAAAACAGCGTGCAGTGGAGAAATTGGGCAGCAAGCCAGAAATCACACGTTTCAAAGGATTAGGGGAAATTTCGCCTGATGAGTTCAAAGGTTTTATCAATGAAGACATGCGTTTAGAACCCATCATTTTGAAAAAAGACACTAGCATTGAAGAACTATTGAAATTCTATATGGGCAAGAATACTCCCGATCGCCAAATCTTCATCATTGACCGCCTAAAAGTAGAAAAGGACCTTATAACCACTGAAATTTAATTGTCTGGAGCAGAATTAAAGAATGTTTTAATGCCAGAATGGAAAAGGATGAATTAACATATGCAATAATAGGCTGTGCTATGAAAGTGCACAATACAATGGGGCCAGGCTTTCAGGAGGTAATCTATCAACGATGCTTAGCGATAGAATTAGCAAGGGCAAATTTAAATTACCAAAGAGAACAATCTCAAACCGTGTATTATGACAGCATTGAAGTTGGAAAGCGAAGGGCTGATTTTATTGTTGAAGATAAAGTAGTGGTGGAACTGAAAGCAGTGGTTAAATTAGAAGACGCTCATTTAGCCCAAGCCAAAAACTACACGGTTGCCTATGATTTTCCAAAGGGTTTATTAATCAACTTTGGAAGCAAAAGTATGGAATACAAATTAATGTTTAACCCAAAATACCAAGATCAGAAATGAAAGTTGGGCAATTAGTAATCCTGAAAATTCTAGGATTCTAATAATTCTGATACAGACGATTTATGAGTGAAAATTTAAGTAACGGAGAAGATAGAGAACTACAAGAAGTAAGGCCTGTAGCGGGCATGTACGAAGATTGGTTCCTGGATTATGCGTCTTATGTAATTTTAGAAAGGGCGGTGCCAGCCATACAGGACGGATTTAAACCTGTGCAACGCAGGATTCTCCATGCCATGAAAGAAATGGACGATGGCCGCTTTAACAAAGTAGCGAACGTCATAGGCCAAACCATGCAGTATCACCCACATGGAGATGCCTCAATAGGAGATGCCATTGTCAATATCGGCCAAAAGGATTTGCTAATTGAAACCCAAGGGAACTGGGGCGATATTCGTACGGGTGATAGTGCGGCAGCCGCTCGATATATTGAAGCTCGGCTTTCCAAGTTCGCTTTAGAAGTTGTTTTTAATCCTCAGACCACTGATTGGCAATTGTCTTATGATGGACGAAAGAAGGAACCCGTTACCCTGCCTGTAAAATTTCCTTTGCTTTTGGCCCAGGGAGTAGAGGGGATTGCCGTTGGTTTATCTACTAAAATATTGCCTCACAATTTCATTGAGCTTATTCAAGGATCGATAAAAATCCTTCAAGGCAAAAAAGTAAAAGTGTACCCTGACTTCCCGACAGGGGGAATGGCAGATTTTGAAGAATATAACGAAGGTTTGCGTGGAGGAAGAATTAAGGTAAGGGCTAAAATCGAAGAGGAGGACAAAAAGAGCCTTATCATCAAAGACATCCCTTTTGGAACTACGACTACCACTGTCATAGATTCAATCATTAAGGCGAATGACAAGGGCAAAATAAAAATCAAAAAGGTGGTGGATAACACTGCCGAGCATGTCGAAATCTACATCGAATTGGCACCAGGCCAATCGCCCAATATTACCATTGATGCCCTTTATGCTTTCACAGATTGCGAAGTAAGTATTTCGCCAAACGCCTGTGTGATTATAGACGACAAGCCTCACTTCATCACCGTCAACGAAATCCTCAGGATTTGTACGGACCAAACGGTGGTATTGCTGAGAAGAGAGTTAGAGATTAGAAAAGCCGAATTACTCGAAAAACTACTCTTCTCTTCGCTAGAAAAGATTTTCATCGAAAACAGGATTTACCGTGATATCGAAGAATGTGAAACTTGGGAAGCCGTAATTGAAACCATCGATCGTGGTTTGGATCCCTTCAAACCTCAGTTTTACAGAGAAATCACACATGACGATATTCTCCGTTTGACCGAAATTAAAATCAAGCGAATTTCTAAGTTCGACACTTTTAAGGCCGATGAACTTATGCGCAAGCTGGAAGAAGAGCTTGCAGAGGTAGAGCATCATTTGGCCAATTTGGTAGAGTATGCCATAGCATATTACCAAAAGCTTTTGGATAAATATGGCAAAGGCCGTGAGCGCAAAACCGAAATAAAGTCTTTCGAAAACATTACCGCTACGGTGGTAGCAGCCAATAACGCAAAGCTCTATGTCAATCGTGCCGAAGGTTTCATTGGTTATGGCATGAAAAAAGATGAGTTCGTTTGTGACTGTTCTGATATAGATGATGTAATTGTTTTCAGGCGAGATGGCGTTTTTCAGGTCGTTCGGATTTCTGAGAAAATTTTTGTGGGCAAAGACATCATTCATGTAGGCGTTTTCAACAAGAATGATGAACGAATGGTCTATAATATGATTTACCTCGATGGAAAATCAGGCCGAAGTATGGTCAAGCGTTTCCAAGTTTTGGGCGTAACCCGCGACAAAGAGTACGATTTGACCAAAGGAGAACGAGGCTCTAAAGTGCTTTACTTTACCGCCAATCCAAATGGCGAAGCCGAGTTGGTCACCATTTTCCTTACCTCAGGAGCCAAAGCCAGGGTAAAGGTCTTTGATTTTGACTTTTCCGACATTGAAATCAAAGGAAGAAGTGCCGGAGGAAACATTGCTACCCGTTATCCTGTCAGGAAGATTCAGCTCAAAATGGAGGGGAAATCTACTTTGGGGGGTGTTAATATTTGGTATGACGATGCTGTTGGCCGACTTAATCGCGATGATAGAGGAAGGCTTTTAGGCAACTTTCAAAGTGAAGACAAGATACTGGTCATCTTCGATTCTGGCGAATATGAAATCACCAGTTTTGAACTGACCAACCGATATGAAACCGACAAAATTCATTTGATTGAGAAGTTCAATCCTAATGCGGTCATTTCAGTCATACATTTCGATCCAGAGGCACAATTGCATTTGGTGAAGAGATTCCAAATTGAAACAAGTACCCTGGATAAGAAATTTGTTTTCATCAGCGAGCAAAAAGGAGCCAAATTAGTTTTGGCCACTACGGTGCCACAACCTCAGGTAGAGGTCACCTACATGATCAAAGGGGTGAAAGAGCGAAAAACCATGTCGGTAGATTTAGACATGCTCATTGACATAAAGGGCTGGAAGGCAATGGGGAATAAGCTTACACCACATGCCGTGAAAAAGGTTACCCTTTTGAATGGTAGCAGTGATAAGAAAGCAGAGGCTGATGCAATGGAAGACATTCAGGAAGCAACCATAGCCGCTGAAGAAACCAGTAGTGAAGAAGCGATCCAAGCAGTTGAAATAGAAGAGGTTGAGCCTGAAAGGTCAATTCCAGTAGCGCCACCTGAACCTGTAGCCCAGCCAAAGCCAGTTGCACCACCAAAAACTGAACCGCCAACCAATGGGAAGGACAAAGAAGGTGGCTATAATATTGGAGATACCATCGAGCTGTTTTAAACATTTGGTTGTCAAGCATACGATTGAACGATATAAGCTGCTGACTTTCATTCAGCAGCTTTCTTTTTTATACTTTTGCTTTTTAAAAACACCGCTTTGCAGCCTGAATTGATCGATCTATTAGAGGAATTTGTAACTGAAAACAAAGTTCAGTTAATCAAAAAGGTACTTGCAGAGCGTACAAGACATTTTGCCGTTGTGCTTGAAGATGTTTATCATCCCCACAATGCCAGTGCTGTGTTAAGGACCATTGATTGCTTTGGTCTTCAGGATTTGTACATTACCCAAAAGCTCCATGATTATCAACTTAATCCTAACATTGTTCGAGGTGCCTCAAATTGGGTAAGCCTGCATAAGTACGAAAGGGCCGAAGGAAGCACAATCAAATGCTTTCAAGAGCTGAGGCAGAAAAATTATCGCATTGTAGCTACAACCCCAGACCCCAAATCTGCATCTATACACGAGTTGGATATTTCGCAAAAGACGGCAATTGTGTTTGGAGCAGAACATGAGGGGATTTCGGAATTCGCCAAGCAAGAAGCCGATGAATTGGTGCACATTCCAATGTATGGATTTACGGAGTCCTTCAATGTTTCTGTTAGCGTAGCCTTGATCTTAATGGATTTGGTGCGAAGGCTCAAGCAGAGCGATATCGACTGGCAATTGACGCAAGAAGAACAGCAGGAATTGAAATTTGAATGGTACCAAAGAATCGTAAAAAGATCTGATATACATATTAAAACATACTTAAAGGAACGTTCTATAGCCGACATTGGTTGATAGCGAAATAGAAAAGGCGGTATACTTTTTTGTGCTAAGGTCGTTCTAGCTTAATCATCTCACAAATACAAAAACTTGAAATCAAAACATCTCATTACCCTGCTGATACTTGGATGGTCGTCAGTTTTGGCAGTTGGTCAACAAACAATCATTCGAGGAAAAGTTACCGATGCAGAATCGGGCGATCCCGTACCTTTTGCGAATGTGGTTATTCAAGGGAGTAATGTAGGTACTCCAACTGATTTTGATGGCAACTACGAAATCAGAGGTGAGGCTGCCTCTGATACTATCATTTTCTCCTATATAGGTTACGAAACTAAAAAGAGAGTTTACCAAAAAGGGATTACTCAGGTGATGAATGTGCAATTACAGCCAGAGGCAACGAGTCTAGCCGACTTTGTGGTGACCTCAGGCCGTACCGAGAACCCAGCCTTTCCCATCATGAGGGCGATTATTTACAATAAGAATAAGAACGACAAGCGAAGAATTGATGCCTATGAGTACGATTCCTACAATAAAATCGAAATTGATGTAGACAACATTACCGATGAATTCAGGGAGAAAAAGTACATGCAAAAGATTTCTGCTGTACTTGATAGTATAGATCAGATTGCAGGAGAAGATGGGAAACCAATCCTGCCGCTTTTTATCTCAGAATCACTTTCTAAGTTTTATTTCAGAAGCAATCCTAGACTACAAAAGGAGCAAATAATTAAGACGAAAATTACAGGTATTGGCATTGAAGATGGTTCACTCATTTCTCAAATCATAGGCTCCTCTTTTCAAGAATACAACTTCTACCAAAACAGGATGAACATTGTAGACAAGGAATTTGCCTCCCCAATAGGTGATGGATGGAGGGTAGTCTATGATTACGAATTGAAGGACAGTGCCTTTGTGGACGGTGAGTATTGCTACATCCTTGATTTTAAGCCAAAAAACAATCAGGAGTTGGCCTTTATTGGTACCATGTGGGTGGCAAAAGATGATTATGGAATCAAGCGAATGGATGCCACCATGCAGCCCACAGCAAACCTCAATTTTATCGAGAAAATCAAGATTCAGCAAGAATTACAACGCATGGAAAACGGGGCTTGGATACCTGTTAAATCACGGGTGTTGATCGATGCTTCTGAAATCACCAAGAAATCGGCAGGGTTTTTAGCCAAATTTTATACTTCCAACAAAAACATAACGCTGACCGAGCCGAAACCAAATAAGTTTTTTGAAAGAACCATTGAGTTAGAAGAAGACGCCCGTATCTCTGATGATGCTTTTTGGGTAGCTAATCGTCACGATTCATTGTCTAGAACTGAAATCAGTGTAATCGCTATGATCGATTCGCTTAAGCAAATCCCAATCGTTAAAACCTGGACAGAACTATTGAAAACCTTTGCAAGAGGCTATGTTGAAGTTGGAAAGTTTGACTTGGGGCCTTGGCCATTTTTAGTTTCTGCCAATAATATAGAGGGGTTCAGGACCCGAGTGGGAGGAAGGACCAACGAAAATTTTAGCTTAAAATGGCAGTTCAATGGCTATTTGGCCTATGGGTTCAAAGATAAGGAGTTCAAATATGGACTTGGCGTTACCCATATCATTTCACGGAAAAAATGGACGACCTTTTCTATCAATTATCGAAAGGACATTGATCAACTCGGGCTTCAGCCCGATGGGATTACCGATATTGATAATGCCAATGCCTTTGTGGCGCTGACCCAATTAGGCAATCTGATCAGGCCTTTTGCCTATGAAAGAATTCAAGTAGATTTTACTTCTCAAGTTTCTAAACCTTTCTCTTTTAGTTTAAGGCTTAAGAATCAAGATTTTTCTCCACTTTTCGATGGCTTCAGCTATTTCACGCAACCCGAAAATGCCTTGTCGCCAGAGGCCTCGAATTATACTACTTCGGAAGCAACCCTGAAACTGAAATATGCCAAGGACGAAACCTTTATCATCAACGATAATAGCAGAATCAGCTTAGGTACTTTAAGATGGCCGACTTTTGTGGTGGCTTATACAAGAGGTTTTAAAGGGCCTTTGGGTGGTGATTTCAACTTTAACAAGTTGGATGTTGGCATTTCACAAAGATTGAAAGTGGGGGTTTTTGGAGTTTCATTTTATCAAATCACTGCGAGTAGGGTATTCGATCCAGTTCCCTATCCTTTGCTGACCGCTCATATAGGCAATGAACAGCCCATTTATGCCAGCTTTGCTTTTAATACCATGAATTTTTATGAGTTTGTAAGTCAATCTTACGCATCACTTCGTTATCAGCATTTTTTCGAGGGCTTTATCTTGAACCGAATTCCTTTATTAAAAAAGTTGAAATGGAGGCTAGTGGCCAGTGGTAACTTACTTTATGGCCAGGTAAGCGACAAAACGCTGGCGAGTCAGCCTAACGTGGATTTCCTCACTTTAGATCCTAACAAACCTTTTAGCGAAGTTGGTATTGGAGTAGAAAATATATTCAAGGTATTCAGAGTGGATTTCTTCCAGAGACTTACCTATTTGGATAATCCAGATGTAACCCAGCGTCAAATCAAAGTGAGCTTTAATTTGTCTTTATAAGCCGTCTATTCATTTTGAAAAACTCGATTTTTTTAGTGTTTCAAGTGTTTTTGAATTAATTCTCTTAAATATTATTGCATCTTTGCGCATTCAAATAATCATGAATCAAATCCAAATGGTTTGTAGCATTTGGTGAACAAAATTATGAGTAGCGAAAGTATCAAAATCACCCTTCCTGATGGTTCAGTTAAAGAATTTTCAAAAGGAAGTTCGGCCATGGATGTGGCCTTAAGTATTAGCGAAGGATTAGCAAGAAACGTATTGGTTGCCGAAATTAACGGTGAAGTCAGAGATGCCAATAGACCAATTAATGAAGATGCTTCAATCAAACTTTTAACATGGAATGATGACGAAGGCAAGGCCACTTTTTGGCATTCATCGGCCCATTTGATGGCCGAGGCCTTAGAATCTCTATACCCAGGTACAAAATTCGGTATTGGCCCAGCGATCGACAATGGTTTTTACTATGATGTTGATTTTGGTGATGACGTAGTTTTCGACCAAACTCAAATGGCGAAGATCGAGGCGAAAATGCTGGATTTAGCCAGAGAGAAGAACGAATACATCAGAACAGAAGTATCCAAAAGCGATGCAATTGACTATTTCACCAAAAAAGGTGATGAGTATAAGTTAGACCTGATCGAAGGATTGGCCGATGGCTCAATCACGTTTTATCAGCAAGGCAATTTTACGGATTTGTGTAGAGGCCCGCACATCCCTAATACTGGTTTTATAAAAGCCGCCAAGGTTTTGAGTGTTGCTGGTGCCTATTGGAGAGGGGATGAAAAGAACAAGCAGCTTACTCGCTTGTATGGTATTACCTTCCCTAAACAAAAAGAATTAGCAGAGTACCTCCATTTGTTGGAGGAGGCTAAAAAGCGCGACCACAGAAAACTTGGTCAAGAATTAGAGCTGTTCACTTTTTCTCAGAAAGTAGGTTTGGGCCTACCGCTATGGTTACCTAAAGGAGCCAAATTGAGAGAACGCCTGGAGACCTTCATGAGGAAAGCGCAGGTAAAAGCAGGTTACGATCCCGTGGTGACACCTCATATTGGGCATAAGAACTTGTATATTACCTCAGGTCATTATGAAAAATATGGAGCTGACTCGTTTCAGCCGATCAAGACGCCTAATGAAGGAGAGGAGTTTTTGCTAAAACCAATGAACTGTCCTCACCATTGCGAGATTTACAAGTCGAGACCAAGATCGTACAAAGAATTGCCAGTTCGTTTGGCTGAGTTTGGCACGGTTTATCGCTACGAGCAAAGTGGTGAGCTGCATGGGTTGACCCGCGTAAGGGGCTTTACCCAAGATGACGCACATATTTTCTGTACGGAAGATCAGGTAAAAGAAGAATTTATCAAGGTAATTGATTTGGTGCTTTATGTGTTTGAATCTTTGGGATTTGAAAACTTTACTGCACAAATTTCTTTGCGCGATCCAGAAAATAAGCAAAAGTACATTGGTACTGATGAGGCTTGGCATAAAGCAGAATCCGCTATTATTGAAGCTGCCGCAGAAAAGAACTTAATTACTGTAACTGAATTAGGTGAAGCCGCTTTTTATGGTCCTAAGTTAGATTTTATGGTCAAGGATGCGCTGGGTAGAAAGTGGCAACTCGGAACAATTCAGGTAGATTATAACCTGCCAGAAAGATTTGAGCTAGAGTATACTGGCGCTGACAATCAAAAACATAGGCCTGTAATGATCCACAGGGCACCGTTTGGCTCACTGGAAAGGTTTGTGGCAGTTTTAATTGAGCATTGCGCTGGTGACTTTCCACTTTGGTTAACACCAGATCAAGTAGCCATTCTACCAATTTCAGAGAAATATGGTGAATATGCGCAGCAAGTTTTTAAGCATCTAGAATCTGAAGACATTACGGGTTTTGTAGACAATCGAGACGAAAAAATCGGTAGAAAAATCCGTGATGCGGAGGTGAAAAAGATTCCTTTAATGCTTATTGTAGGAGACAAAGAACAAGAGAATAATCAAGTCTCGGTAAGAAGGCATGGAGAGGGAGACCTTGGAAGCATGTCGATCGAGGAGTTTATGGCTTTCTTTGTAAAGGAGAAGGCTAAATCGCTTAATCTTTAATATTTAATTTGCTTCGAAGAGCTTATTGATAATTAGAAAATTATACCGATATTTGCACACATTTTTAACAAAACAAGGAGGTTAACATCGCAAAAATGAGGAGAAAGTACCCCCCGAGAGGTAGGGTAGAAGAGCCATACAAAGTCAACGAGAAAATCATGGCCTCGAAAGTTCGTGTAGTTGGCGAGAATGTTGAAGTGGATGTCTATGAAATAGATAAAGCCCTTCAAATGGCTAGAGATCAAGGACTTGATCTTGTAGAGATTTCTCCAACGGCAGACCCACCTGTTTGTAAGATTGTAGATTACTCTAAGTTTAAGTACGATCAGAAAAAGAAGCAAAAGGAAATTAAAGCCAAAGCTTCTAAAACTGTAATCAAAGAAATCAGGTTTGGTCCAAATACGGATGACCACGATTTCAACTTTAAACTTAACCATGCGGTTGGATTCCTAAAAGAAGGATCAAAAGTGAAAGCTTATGTTCATTTTAGAGGAAGAACAATTGTTTATAAGGAAAGAGGGGAGATTTTATTATTGAAATTTGCCCAAGCTTTAGAGGAATATGCTAAGGTGGAACAAATGCCAAAGCTAGAAGGAAAAAGGATGTTCCTTTTCTTGACTCCTAAAGCAATTAAAAAGTAATACCAGTTTTTATTAAATAAATTTAAAATGCCTAAAGCAAAAACTAAATCAGGAGCTAAAAAGCGTTTCAAATTGACAGGAACAGGCAAGATCAAAAGAAAGCACGCTTTCAAAAGCCATATCCTAACCAAGAAGGAAACGAAGCAAAAACGTAATCTTACAGACATGACATTAGTGCACAAGTCTGATGAGAAGAACGTTAGAGCTATGCTAAACATTTAAAAAAGTACAGGTTAAATTGTTTCACCCGATGTTTGGTTATAAGCACTTGAGTTAAATCAAGACACCAAAGGTCAAAAAAATTAGAACTATGCCAAGATCAGTAAACGCGGTAGCGTCAAGAGCAAAAAGAAAAAGAATATTGAAATTAGCCAAGGGCTATTTCGGTAGAAAAAAGAATGTATGGACAGTAGCGAAGAACCAAATTGAAAAAGGTCTTCAATTCGCATACAGAGACAGAAAAGCAAAGAAAAGAGAGTTTAGAAAACTTTGGATTCAAAGAATCAATGCAGGTGCAAGGCTTCATGGAATGTCATATTCTCAGTTAATGGGAGCTTTAGGCAAGTCAGGCATCGAATTGAACCGTAAGGTACTTGCAGATTTAGCGATGAACCACCCAGAAGCATTTACTGCTGTGGTGAATAAAGTGAAATAAGCTTTTAGCAATATTGAGGATGAACCCTAGCTTTGGCTGGGGTTTTTTCGTTTATGGCCGTGTGTAAAAAATAAAAGGGAAAGGCGGAATAACGAACAAGCGCATCATCTTGAATCTATAGCTTTACAATCGCAGCTTCGTCCATAAACCAATACAGGTGATCCGAAGTCGGCTGAATATAGTAAGCCGGGTAGGTTTTATATCTGCCCACTTGATGCATGATTTCCTCTACCTTCTCAGCTTTACTCGCACCAGTCACTAGAAAGCATACCTCTTTGGCATTGTTGATCACCTTGCCGGTAAGCGTTATGCGCTGCTGACCAGAGTCTGGATGAGTTGCAACTGCACATAGTGCGTTGGAAGTTAGCAGTTCCATTTGATGAGGAAAAATAGAGGCGGTATGTCCATCTTCACCTAATCCTAATATGATCATATCGAATTGTGGCAGTCCATTGGCTTGTTCCAACTCGGTTTGAAGTAGATTTGAATAGCGTTCTGCTTCTGTTTCTGGGTCATTTTCGCCTAGCACTCTGTGAACATTGCTTTCTGGAATCGCTGCTTTGGAAATAAGGTGCTCAAAAGTCATTTTGTAATTGCTCTGGTCATCGGTGGGTGCAACGCAACGCTCATCTCCCCAAAACAAATGAATTTTATTCCAGTCAATTTTCTTTGCGTAGTCTTTTGCCAGAATATCAAAAAGTAGCTTTGGTGTTGATCCACCCGAAAGGGCAATGGTCAATCTTTCGGCATTCTTTTGCTGGTTAAACAAGTATTCGGCAAATGCTTGTGCGGTTTCCTTAGCTGAGCTTTGAATCAGATTCTTCATTCCTTATAATTCACAATAATTGCCATCGTTCGTTAGATTGCTACAAGGGTAGCGCCAAACCATGTTTTTCCCTTCAATCAAATCGTCAGCATGTTCAGGCCCCCATGTTCCGCCTGGGTAACCAAAAATTGGAATACTGTCGTCTTCTTGCCAAGCTTTGATGATTGGGTCAATAAACTCCCAAGCCGCTTCAGCAGAGTCTCCACGTGCGTAAAGCGTAGCATCTCCTTGCATGCAATCCAAGATCAACCTTTCGTAAGCCTCAGGCACATAGACATTGGCAAGGTCATCATAATGAAAATCCATGTTCACTTGTTCGGTGTTGAAACCAGCTCCAGGAATTTTCATTGAAAATTTAAGCAAGATGCCTTCATTGGGCTGAATCCTCAATACCAACACATTTTGGCTGTTTGAGATTTCGCTATCATGGGCAAACAAGTGGTGATGATTAGGTTTGAAATGCACCACCACTTCTGACACTCTTGTAGGTAATTTCTTGCCCGTACGAATGTAAAAAGGGACGTCTGACCATCGCCAATTATCAATGAAGAATTTCATTGCAACATAAGTCTCAGTTTTAGAGGCGGGGTCTACACCTGGTTCCTGTCTATAGCCATCAGATTTTTTTCCTTTGATAGTAGATTCAATGTATTGACCACGAATCACATTCGTTTTGATGTCTTCCGCGCTCATTGGGCGAAGCGATTGAAAAACCTTGAGCTTTTCATTTCTGATCGATTCAGCATCTGCTTTTACTGGCGGCTCCATGGCCACCAATGCAAGGAGCTGGAGCAGGTGATTCTGTACCATATCGCGCATCGCACCAGAACCTTCGTAATAACCACCTCTTTTTTCAACACCCACGCTTTCAGCTGCGGTGATTTCAATCCTATGAATGTAATTTCTATTCCAAAGTGGCTCAAATATGCTATTGGCAAAGCGCGTCACAAACATATTTTGAACCGTTTCTTTGCCTAAATAATGGTCTATTCTGTAAATCTGATCTTCAGTAAAATGACAAAGTAATTTCTTGTTCAGGGCTTTGGCAGAGGCTAAGTCATAACCAAAAGGCTTTTCAATGATCAATCTTCTCCAACCCGATGTGCCATGATTCAAAGCAGCATTCGCTAAACCTTCTGCTATCGTACCATACAGACTTGGTGGAGTGGATAGATAAAAAATGATATTGTCACATGAGTTGACATCAGCTTCCAGTTTTGTCAGTCGATCTTTTAAAATATCGTAGTCGTAATTTTGATTTTCATCGGAATCCAGAGACTGGTAGAACACCTTTTTTGCGAAAGATTGTCGCTGCTCTTCGCTTATTTGTTGGGTATTGTTCAGGTATTTGTTTTCAAGTACAACTTTTTTTCTGTACTCATCGTCAGAAAACTCCGTTCGACTAACGCCTAAAATCGCGTAACAGTCTGGTAAAAAACCTCTTATGTACAGATTAAATACGGCAGGGATTAATTTACGCTGTGTAAGGTCACCAGATGCGCCAAAAATCACCAGTACCTGATTATCAGTTTTCTTCATTTATATTGTTACGGATTAAGAAGGTTCTTTTCTTTGTGAAAACCTTAGAACTTTTGATAAGTTCCAAAACTAATCAAAGCAGACAAAAGATGGCGATGTGCAGGCAAAGCTTTTACTAAAAAAATGATTCAATGAATTCTAATTTATATGATTTCGGGCTTGTTGGCCTAGGCGTAATGGGTCGAAATTTTCTTTTGAACATTGCTGACCATGATTTTGCAGTGGTGGGACTTGATTTGGATCTCGAGAAAGTAACTTCCCTTCAACACGAAGGAAGTAGTAAAAAGGTAAAAGCCACACAAGATAAAACCGAGTTCATTAGGAGTTTAGCCCGTCCAAGAAGGATAATGATGCTCGTGCCTGCCGGTGGGCCTGTAGATGCTGTGATTAATGATTTGCTCCCTCTTTTGGATAAAGGAGACATTATTATAGATGGTGGAAATTCCTTTTTTAAGGATACGGACAGAAGAATTGAATCTTTAAAGAGTTCTGGTATTTCATTTTTTGGTCTTGGGGTTTCTGGTGGCGCTGAAGGGGCTCGAAAGGGGCCAAGCATGATGGCTGGTGGCGATGCAGAGGCCTATAGTCATGTTCAGCCTATTTTCGAAGCAGTGTCGGCTAAAGTGAATGGAGAACCTTGTGTGGCTAGGGTAGGCAATGGCTCTGCTGGTCATTATGTTAAAATGGTACACAATGGCATTGAATATGGTTTAATGCAAATTATAGCCGAAAGCTATGACCTGATGAAATACGCACTGGGCTATTCCAATGCTCAAATAGCTGCTCGATTTGATGAATGGAACGCGGGTAGATTGCAATCCTTCTTGATTGAGATTACGGCTGAAATATTCAAACAGAAAGATGAGCTTACGGGAGGTGATCTCATAGATTTGATCTCTGACAAGGCCAAGCAAAAAGGAACTGGTAAGTGGATTTCTCAAAATGCATTGGATTTAGGAACACCAATTCCAGCAATAGATGCTTCTGTAAGCATGAGGGCGATTTCTAGCTTCAAACAAGAAAGAGAAAAGGCGATGTTGCTTTATCCTAAATCGCAGGACGACCCCACGATGATCACTATTGAGGAATTGGAAGCAACAGTATTTTTTAGTTTTATTCTCACTTTTGCCCAAGGCATGAAGCAATTAGATGAAGCTTCTGAACTTTATGGTTTTGACCTACATCTTGCTGAAATAGCAAAAATTTGGAGAGGTGGCTGTATTATTCGGGCTTCACTGCTCGAAGAAATCCGTTCGGCATTTGCTGATAATTCCGCATTAGAGCACCTGCTTTTCGAAAATGATATAGTTGAAATGGTAAATGAATTGCTGCCGAAAGTCAACAATGTGGTGGGCGTTGCAGCGAATACAGGAATTCCAGTATTGGGTATAGGCGCAAGTTTGAACTACTTCAATGCTTTCCGATCAGCTCGTTTACCGCTTAATCTAATTCAAGCACAACGAGATTATTTTGGTGCCCATACCTACGAACGTACGGACAGGCCAGGCGTATTTCACACGAATTGGTAAATCAAAAATATCAACACAAAGCTGGTTACCGAAATCATGGTTGATTGAATCGTCCATGATTTTAGGGTTTGCTGTACAGATTGATTGAGGTACCTGTTCACTAACCAGAAACCGCTATCATTTACATGGGATAGAATGATTGATCCGGCTGCTATGGCCATCATGATCAAAGTTTTGTCAATCATAGCTAAATCCATATCGATGATGACAGCGGCCACAATTCCAGCGGCTGTCAGCATGGCCACAGTGGCAGAACCTTGCATGATTCTAACTAAAGCGGAGACCAAATAGGCCAAAAGCACAATGGAAAACGAGGAATTTTGCATTGATGCGGCAATCATTTCTCCAATGCCCGTGCTGATCATCATTTGCTTGAGCACGCCACCAGCGCCTGTAATGAGAATAATTGAGCCTGCAGGCGAAAGCGAGCGATTGCTAACATCAAAAAGTTCTTGTCTTGTAAGGCCTCTTTTGGTGCCTAGAAAGTAAAGCGCCAGCAAAGTGGCCAATAGAAGAGAAACAAAGGGGTGCCCGATGAACGCCAATATTTCCACCCATTTGCTTTGCGCAATAATGCCTTCCAATGCCAGTGTATTAAAGAGTGAGCCCACCAATATTAAACCAATTGGCAAGCCAAGAATAAGAAAAATCAGCTTGACAAGGCTTGTGTCATACTCCTCAGTCATTTCCTTTTCATCTTCAAAATTGGTGACCTCAGCAGGAGTAATGTATTTGCTCAACCATAATCCGCAGATTAATGCCACTGGCAAACCTATGATCAAGCCAACTACAATGGCATAGCCTAAATCGACTTTCAAAATATCTGCTACTGCTACTGGCCCCGGAGTAGGGGGAATAAAACTATGGGTAACCGCCAAACCAGTTAAGAGCGGTAGCGCAAATGCTAAAACATTCTTCTTTACTCTATTGGTTAATGCTTTTACCAGTGGGAAGAGTATGATAATCCCCACATCGAAAAAAACCGCAATACAAACGATAAAGCCTGTAATGAGTAATGCCAGGCGAGATTTAGTTTCTCCCCCTTTCTTCAAAAGGAATTTGGCTAGAGCCTGAGCACCTCCAGAATGTTCTAAAATGGCACCGAAAATGGCGCCTAAACCCACGATGGTGGCGACAAAGGCCAAGGTGTCGCCCATACCCTTCGAAATACTTTGAAGGATTATTGCTGGTGAAAGCCCTCCCCATAATCCTACCCAAATACTTGCTGTTAGCAGGCTTAAAAAGGCGTTAAGTTTGAGTTTTATTATGAGGAAAAGCAGAAGCGCAATTCCAGAAATGATGGCAAAAATAAGCTGTAGTTCTTCCATTGTTCAATTTCGATCTAGAAGATATGGCTTTATTCTTTTTACTGAAAATATGGACTGATAAATTCGATGATATCTTCTAATTTCTGATTTGACTCAACAATGATGGCTTCTTTTGGAATCTCTATTGTTGCAATTTGAGATTTGATCAATGACGCTGGCATAAAATGATTTTTGCGTTGATTGAGCCTTTCTAAAGCATCTTTTTCAGTAATATTCAATACCACAAGTTTAAGGTCCAGCCTTTGTCCCAAATAGTCTCGGTAGGTTTGTTTAAGGGCAGAACATGCAAGAATAAAAGTAGCTCTGTGTGAAGTTAAAATATGTTCGACAATCGAGGCCAACCAAGGCCATCGATCGTCATCTGTCAAAGGTACTCCACGGCTCATTTTCATGATGTTTTCTTTGGGGTGAAAGTCGTCTGCATCAAGAAAAGGAATACTCAAGCGCTTGGACAATGCCTGCCCAACGGTACTTTTCCCTGAACCAGAAATGCCCATTAACAAAATCACTTCTTTCATTATTAATCGAATTTTGCCGAATATCAGAAAATTAGGTTGAATGACTGGCCTCGTTCAAACAGTAAGATGTAAAAATCGTTTTAAAGCCATAAATTAAAGGTCTTGAAATCACTCTGCCTTATTATATTGATCTCTTTTTGCTCCTTAGCGCAGGCTCAGCGCTTTGGAGAACCTTCGTTTATAAAGAGTGTTTATTTTGGTGGGGGCAGTTCTTACGTAGACCATCGGCAAGCAGATAAGATTTTGGCATTTCTTGATTCTGTGCCCAATGTGCACAATTACGTCATCACCGTGCACAGTCATACTGACAATATTGGAGGTCAAGAGTACAATGAATTTTTGTCGCAAATGCGCAGTGAATCGGTCATTGAGTTGCTTCTCGAAAACAAGAAAATTAAGAAAGAAGCAATTGAAATCAAGGATTTTGGCCTTTTCAATCCTGTTTATGACAATTCTACGGGGTATGGTAGACGGATGAACCGCAGGGTAGACATCATTCTCTGGCTGGCCATTTAGCGGTGCTCAATCCGCTTTTTCCGCTCAATCGAAAATAATAATCTTTCCTTCTGCCATTTCTTTTTCAGATTAAAGTAATTATGTTTACAAAACTGATGAAAATAAAAAAACGAATGAGAGGCACCAACCTTGGAGAACTTGAAGAATTAGTTTTGCTGGCAGTAGCAGCATTGAATGACAACGCCTATGCGGTAACTGTCAAATCTGAAATTGAAGAAAAGGCCGATAGGACTTTGAACATAAGTGCGGTACACACCTCGCTCTATAGGTTAGAAGACAAGGGCTTTTTAGAGTCAGAAGTAGGAGGGGCTACCAATACGCGAGGCGGAAAAAGCAAAAGACTTTTTAAAGTGACTGCCTATGGGTTTAAAGTACTTAGGGAGGCGCAAGAGCTAAAACAGTCATTTTGGAAAGTTATCCCACAGTTATCAGCTGAAAAATGAAGTCGCCTTCAACTGCCATTACAAAACTGCTCAAGCTAATTATAGCCGATGAAATCTTTGATGAAGTGCATGGTGATTTAACAGAGCTTTATTTCGATAGGGCGGAAAATATTGGTCAAAAGAAGGCACAGTGGCATTACTTTATAGATGTGCTTTCGTCAGTCAGAAATTTAAGGTTAAGAAGAAAACTCAAATATTATAATCCAACGGTCATGTACAAAAACTACTTCAAAATCACTTTTCGTAACCTGCTCAAACATAAAGGTTACTCATTCATTAATATTTTCGGGCTGGCATTGGGTATGTCGGCTTGCATGCTCATTCTTCTGTTCGTGAACAACGAATTGAGTTTTGATGGCTTTCATGAGAAAAAGGCCAATATCTACCGCCTAGATGAAGTGCAAAGCTTCGGAGCGGTTTCAGATCAAAAAGTTGCCTTGTCCATGTACCCTATGGGCCCAAATTTGATGGCCGATTATCCAGAAATCATAGACTTTACTCGGTTCTGGTCAATGGGCAGGACCTTGATTAAGTATAATGATCAAGCACACTATACTGAAAAAATGGTTCGTGTCGATACTTCATTTTTAAAAATGTTTGATTTCAAACTTTTAGAAGGAAATAGATACGCTGTTTTTGATGAACCGAATAATATCATTTTAAGTGAGTCTTTGGCCAAGCGTATTTTTGGAAATGAAAATCCGATTGGTGAATTGATTAAAATGGCCGATAACGAGGATAATCAACTCAAAGTGGTTGGTATTTTTTCCGATGTGCCCGATAATTCTCATCTACAATTTGAGGCGCTTTTAAGCACTAAGCTCTGGGATTCAGAAAACAGGAGAAATGGCTGGGGTTCAAATTACTTGAATACCTATTTGCAATTGGCCAATAACGCTGACCCCGCTGCCCTTGAAGCTAAGTTTGATGATTTTTTGGTCAAATACATGGATGAGGAGGCACTTGACTATTATTCACTTTTTCTTCAACCTCTTAACGATGTGCATTTAGGGTCGATGGATATCACACACGACTACAATAATCATAAGAAGTTCGCGCGCAGCTCGGTGAATATTTTCTCACTCTTGGCCTTTTTTGTTTTACTGATTGCAAGCATCAATTTCATGAATCTTTCTACGGCAAGGGCCACCACAAGATCGCGTGAGGTAGGAGTCAGAAAGTCTATCGGGGCTTTTAAGCAGCAGATTACAGTTCAATTTATCATGGAGTCGGTGGTGTTTTCCGTTATCGCCCTGCTTATCGCATTTGGATTGTGCTATGCGGCACTAAACCCTTTGAACGCTATAATTGACAGAGATCTCAGTATTTCTCTTTTCTTTCAATTGGAATATTTGATTTTGATTTTGGTGGTAGTTTTGGCCATAGGCTTGCTATCAGGACTTTATCCAGCATTGGTCATGGCTGGTTTCAACCCAGTTTTAGCCCTTAAAGGTGGGGTGACTAAAAGCGGCAAGTCTTATTTTAGAAATGCTTTGGTCGTATTTCAGTACGCTTTGGCGATTGCTATCATTATTGGAACAGTGCTGGCAACTGAGCAACTCAACTTTATGCAAAGGATGGATTTGGGTTTTGATAAGGAACAAGTGGTGGCAATTAGCATGTATGGTGACACTAATACCAAGTACGAATTGCTCCAGACGGAACTAAGAAATCAATCAGAAATCATTGATGTGACTGCTACTTCTCAGAGATTGGGCAATAACCTTCATCAAACAAGTATGCAGTACAGGGCAGATACTGCTTTGATCGATGGCTCTAGCTCATTTGTATCGGTAGATGATAATTTTATCGATTTCTATAAAATCGAAGTTGTTCAAGGAAGGGCATTGGATAAGTCATTTGCGGAGGATTTGGCTGGAAGAAGCTTTTTAGTGAATGAAACACTAGCAAAGGAATTGGCTTCTAGTGGTTCCGAAGTGCTGGGCATGCCCTTCCATTTTGGTGGAGCAGATACGCTTGGAACTGTCGTTGGAATCGTCAAGGATTTCAGCTACAACAAGCTCAATTTAAAAGTGGAACCACTTTTTATGAGCAAGCAGCCTTGGGGTTGGGACGAGGTAAATATCAGGCTCAAGGGCGATAAATTACAAGAAGGACTTCAGCAAATTGAAGCGGTTTGGACTTCTCTTTTTCCTCAACGCCCTTTTGAATACGAGTTTTTGGATAAGCACTTCGATACCATGTATCAGTCTGAACAACAGCTTACTAAAATCATCAGTGTGCTTTCGGGTTTGGCGATTGTCATTGCTTCACTAGGTCTTTTTGGTTTGGCTTCTTTTACAGTGAAGCAGCGATTGAAAGAGATGGGGATTAGAAAAGTGCTGGGTGCTTCGGTAGGTCAAATTGTAATGATTCTTTCGAAGAAGTTTACAATGCTTGTGTTTATGGCATTCGTGGTGGCAGCTCCAATCACCTATTACTTAATGAACGACTGGCTTGCTGGTTATGCCAACAAGATTAGCATTGGATTAGGGATTTTCTTGTTAGTGGGTATTGGCTCATGGCTGATAGCCTTGTTGACGGTCAGTTTCCAATCTTATAGAGTTGCTCGCTCAAATCCGGTGGAAACGCTAAGAATTGAGTGACAGTTAGAGATAATATAACAAGCCAGATTGCCTTCGGGTGATCTGGCTTTTTTGTTTTAGGACCATTACGAATATCCGGTTTGATGAACCATAAGATCAAATTCAATAAGCCAACCAGAAATAGAAATCTCATGAATTCTTTGAAGCTTGGTAGAGAAAGAGACGGACAGTGAGCTTATTGATAATGACGGCAGTACATGATGGGTGAATCGTTATTTTTCTATCCTGCAGCTGAATTTTATTCCAACCTCACCTAAAAATTGAAAGTCATTGATCCATCTCACCTTCATATTATCGCAGACGTTCGGAATTTTTATCCGATTAGAATTAAGTTGAGTTACTTTCTCTTCCTTAGTAACAACTGTTGCTCCTTCGACTATTGAATGAGCAATAATCCAAGGATCAGCCAATGACCTAGCCTTTGTGTTATCAACTAGAAATTTATGTTTGGGATCTGCACTGTAAATATTTTGTAAAGCAATCGTCACTTTCTCAGTGACTGGTCTTATAGGGATGTTACTTTGTTTTAACCAAATTGAGAGATCATCTTCTGTGCGGATAATCTCATCTCTAACTGCATTGGGAATAAAAATTCTACCAAGATTACCGAGTTCCATAAGATTAATCCAGTATTCTGGACACAATTCAGGAGAGTAATACTTTTGCCAAGCCTGAATTAGAACATTAGCGTCCAAACAGTAAAGATTAGATGCGCTAGTGCTCATTTATAAATTTGCAGTTCAAGCTTAGAGAAATTATTTATTGAAGTACTCAATAATGTACTTGCTTGAGTAGGCTCAATATTACCACCTCTAAATGCATCTAAAACATATTGGGTAAATAGCCGACTATTCTTGTTTACCCTCAATAGGTATGGGTTAGGTCCGCCTTCCTTTTGCTTTGCCTTACGTTTTTTTTCTTCTTCCAATAAGAGAAATTCACTAAAGTCTTTTTGAACCTGCTCCTTAAGAATATGATATCGATCTAAAGATATTAGAGAAAGATTCAATGCCCTTACAATTAGGGCAAAACTACTTACGCCAATTAGCTTTGCTACTTTATAAACCGATTTGGAGTTACTGTAAATCTGAGATTCAAACGATCTGATTAGTTCTTTAGGCATTAATACATTAGCAGCCACTTCATTGCAAAACCTTTCGATTGGATGATCGTTTTTTGAGGCGATTTCAATGTCATTTGAAATTCCTGTTTCTGCAATCCACAGATGTGCTAGTTCATGAACTAGTGTAAATAGTTGGGGAGCATCCCAATCCTGTGAATTAACAAAAATAAATGGTGCAAAAGGATCAGTAATTGCGAATCCTTGCAACTCATCTTTGTCTAGTACCATTCTCGAATGAATGAAACTGGTTCTAGATACAAAAACTCCCTTTGCTTCAATTTGATCTACCCAGTATTTTACTGGGGATCCTTGTCCTAAGAAGTTTCTAGAAATTTCAAGTGTAGTCAAAATATCTGTGGCAACTTCCTCTGGATTACTGCTAATTGAATATTTACCTATAAATGGTAATTCTGGTTCTCCACTCTCTTTCATTACTTCGCTCAGCCAATTTTGTTTTTGCTGTATTTCTCGAATAATGAAAATAGAACCAGTTGTCAGTTCCTTTGAATCAGATTTTCTGAAATCTTGTAAAGGTTGAAAATCATGAGGGATTTCGGGCAGAAAGAATAATGCAAATGGTCTTTTATAGGCTTTGGCTAGTGTTTCGGCTTGTTTGATTGTGGGGAATTCGCTTCCTTCTTCCCAGGCACTAAGTTGTTCAGCAGATTTATTAACCTTTGAAGCAGCTACTTCAAGAGTCATTTTTGCTGATTCTCTTGCCCATTTTAGGACTTTTGGGGTTATGTAAGCTCTTTCTGCCAATTTATCAATTATAGCTTTCAAAGAAAGCTGATTATTCGTAGAACATCAAATAAAGATTCTATGTTCGTTCAATGATTGCTAATACGTTTATGTACGGAATTTGCCTAAAATTTCAGGAATAACCACCAGTAGTATTGGTTATTATGAGTAAACTTTGCGACTCTTTATATTTAAACAATGTACAACGGCAGGCCCAATTAACCGCTAATATTACTTAATACTTGTCGAAATGTCCCAAGGCTGTTGACGAAACGCTGATTAAAGGCAAAATCTTAAAATCATCTAAAAATCCATCGTTACTTTGTACTATAATGAAAAAACGAATTGCAGTTATAGGAGGGGGAGCGGCTGGTTTTTTTGCGGCTTTTTCTGCGAAATCTCATCACCCTTCAAGTGAGGTGTTGCTTTTTGAGAAAACGAGCAAACTCCTTTCGAAAGTAAAAGTATCGGGTGGAGGTAGATGCAATGTTACTCATGCTTGCTTCAATAATAATGAGCTGGTTAAAAATTACCCCCGAGGAGAAAAGCAGTTAAAAAAAGTTTTTGGCCAATTCACGACTACGGATACAATTGACTGGTTTGAAAGCAGGGGAGTGGCTTTGAAAGTTGAAGCTGATAATCGCATGTTTCCCACCACGGACGATTCTCAGACGATTATAGATTGTTTTCTTAAGGAAGCCAATCAGCTAAAAATCAGTATCATACTCAATGCAAATGTCAGTTCGATCAAAAAGGGCGATGACCATTTTGAATTGACGATCAATGATAAAGTTGAAAATTTCGAGAGTGTTATTGTTGCCGCAGGGGGAAGTCCCAAAGCACAAGGCTTTGATTGGCTGAAAGCGCTTGGGCATGAGATTGTAATGCCAGTGCCTTCCTTGTTCACCTTCAATATGCCTAATGAAAAGGTCAAACACTTGATGGGGTTAAGTGTGCCCAATGCCATTGTGAAGGTGCAAGGATCGAAACTCCAACAAGCTGGCCCTTTACTAATTACGCACTGGGGGATGAGCGGCCCAGCAGTATTGAAGACTTCGGCTTGGGGCGCTAGACTGCTGAATGAAGTAGAATATAACTTTAAAATTCAGGTGAACTGGGTGGGGATTCCAACTGAGGAGGATTTGAGAAACTCCCTTCAAAACGAAATGACTTCAATTTATAAGCGCAAGCTTAGGAACAAGAATCCCTTCGAACTACCAAATCGGTTGTGGGAGCATTTTTTAGAGAAGTTAGAGATCAATCCCGATGGCATTTGGGCGGAGTTGAATAAGAAGAGTTTGAACAGACTTATTAACCTTCTATTGAATGATACCTATGATGTAAAGGGAAAAACTACTTTCAAAGAGGAGTTTGTGACTTCGGGAGGAATTGCTTTAGCGGATGTTGACTTTACGACCATGGAAAGTCGAAAGTGCCCAGGCTTATTTTTTGCTGGTGAAGTGCTTGATGTAGACGGAGTAACTGGGGGGTTCAATTTCCAAGCGGCTTGGAGTACAGGCTTTGTTGCTGGCAAGCATTGCTAAAACAGGTAATGTGGCCAAAAATAGTTGGTGACTTTGTAATGAAATTTGCATTATTTGGATATTGTAGATCTAAAGAGGAAGCGAGCTCTGCTGAGGAGCAACTTGCCAGCAATAGGGTTTGCCAAGTAGAA